>ENA-USUG01000632-USUG01000632.1-human-gut-metagenome-genome-assembly--contig:-NODE-632-length-60504-cov-30.904745_pt1 | contig 60504 bp, 58 predicted proteins | sample MGYA00250059_ERZ773394 | MGnify/ENA primary metagenome ERZ773394 (study PRJEB29103, sample SAMN06111957) | human gut metagenome | biome: human gut; feature: ankylosing spondylitis patient; material... | reverse complement strand
TGAACCGAAGAAGTTGATTTCAGATTAACTGCTTCACAAATTTCACGAACAGCAGGTGGGTATCCTTTATTTAAAATTTCCTGTTTAATATATTCAAGAATTTCCTTTTGTTTTGAACTGATTTTTCCGTATGCCATCTCATTACCTCCTTTTTATATTCTAAGTCTAACATATGTTCACAGAAAAAGCAAACACATATTCCGAAAATTTGTTCGCTTTTCTTCTTGACAAACGAATGTTCCCTATATATAATGCATGTATAAACAAATGTTCGCAACAGACGTTCGAAAGGAGACGAAACAATGAATCGTGATAATAGAGTATATGGATACAACGAATATAAAGAATACTACGGAAGGGGAAATAGAATGGACAACAGGCGCAGATATATGGATGGAACTCAGTATACATCGAATCGTACGATGGCAATTCGTGCAAACGGAAGAAGAAACAAAGCATATATGTGCCAGATTCAAAGATATCTTATTATTTCTTTTCTGGCAGTGCTTTTAACCATCCTTGGTGTTATTTTAGGAAGCAACCTGCTTGCTTCTTCACAGAGCAAAGCTTCCAATGAGGTAAATACCTATAAATATTATACCAGCATTGAAGTACAGAAAGGGGATACTCTCTGGACGATTGCCCAGCAATATGCCGGTGATGACGCCGATTATGCATCCTATATCGAAGAAGTAAAAGATATGAACCAGTTGACCAGTGATACCATCCATGCGGGAGAGTACCTTACTGTTTCTTATTCTTCCAGTGAATTTAAATAGGATTTCAGATATGACAGAACACAGAACGCTTTTAGATAAATTAGATACCTTTCTGGATAAATAAGATATACAAGAAGAGATTTTGTTTTAATGCTATTTTAAATATTATTTTTAATTTTATATTGACTTTTCATAGTAACCATATTAATATAGTAGGAAATTAGAAAAAGTATTATTTTCAACTACATATATCAAATTACATTATTTTAGACAAATGGAGGTTTACTATGAAAGAAATATTATGCTTTGGTGATTCAAATACTTACGGTTTAATTCCTGGCACAAAAGAGAGATATGGACGTGATACCAGATGGACAGGTCTTTTAGAACAACATTTATATGAAAAAGGTTATCGTATTATAGAAGAAGGTTTATGCGGTAGAACCACCGTCTTTGAAGATAGGCTAAAAGAGGGACGGAAGGGGGCTGCCTTACTTCCGACACTGTTAGAAAGCCACGCTCCAATTGACCGGGTTGTTCTTATGTTAGGAACGAATGACTGCAAAAGCTTATATCATGCATCAGCAGAAGCAATTGGACTTGGAATAGAACAATTATTAAAACAGATCCGGAAAATTGATTCAGATACCCGTATTTTGTTAATTTCTCCAATCCAATTGGGAGAAGGAGTTTGGGAGCCGGAGTTTGATCCTGAATTTAATCAGAAATCTGTTGAAGTATCTAAAAAATTGAAATTCGTTTATCAAAGAATTGCCCTAAAATACAACTGCGATTTTCTCGCTGCATCTGATATTGCAGCACCAAGCAGTGCTGATAGAGAACATTTAAATGAAGAGGGACATCAGAAGCTGGCAGAAGCAGTCCTTAAAGTGATTGCAGCATAATATGCTAAGAAATTTAAAATAAAAATTTATCAGAAAAGAAAGAATAGTTGTCGAATTTTCGGAATGTGGTATAATAGTTATGTATTATTTTACGCATAGTACAAGATTAAAATATCAAGGAGTTAGAAAATGTTACGTTTTATATATGTTATTCTAATGAATCTTTTTCGAGCCCCATATATTATACCGAAAATGAGAAAGTGGGCAGATCATCCGGAAAAATATTCGGAAGAAGAACGATATAAACTGGTTCGTCATGTCATTTATTTAATGAAGCGTTCCGGTAAAATCAAGACTGTAGCCTATGGCGAAGAAAATCTTCCAAAAGAAGGTGGATATGTTATGTATCCGAATCATCAGGGTAAATATGATGCTCTTGGTATCATAAGCACTCATAAGGAACCTTGTTCCCTTGTTATGGACGAAGCAAAATCCCATACCATTCTTGTAAGTGAATTTGTTGACTTACTTCAGGGTAAGCGTTTAATAAAAGATAATGTCCGTCAGGCTTTGAAAATTATTACCGAAGTTTCAGAAGATGTAAAGAACGGAAAGAAATACATTCTTTTTCCGGAAGGTGGTTACGAATTCAATAACCGTAATCGTGTCTGTGATTTTAAAGCGGGTAGTTTTAAATCTGCAATAAAAGCACATGTACCAATTGTACCAATTGCGCTGATTGATTCCTACAAAGTCTTTAACAGTTTTTATCTGTGGCCGATTACTACACAGGTTCATTATTTGGAGCCGATTTATTACGAAGAGTATAAAGATATGAAATCCAAAGAAATTGCCGAATTAGTAAAACAGCGGATTCAGGATAAGATATCAAGTATTTTATAAGATTTATTATTTAAAAACAGTTTCCAAGATGGTGGTTATAATATATACCTACTTTTATAATGCCAAAATGGAAACTGTTTTACTTTTTTATAATATATTACTTATTTTTCTATTTTTATTCATCCCGCAAATGAATATATTTTGGAGCAGTTCTTCGACGTTCATCCTCTAAGGCCGCATAATGCTTTTTCGTGGTATTTACATCTTTATGGCCTAAGACATCAGCCACCAGGTAAATATCGCCTGTTTCGCGATATAGTGACGTTCCATAGGTACTTCTTAATTTATGCGGTGTAATATTCTTCATGGTAGTAATTAATTTTGAGTATTTTTTTACCAGATTTTCTACTGCCCGGACACCGATTCGTTTCTTCTGCAGGGAAAGGAAGAGGGCATGGGTGCTTCCTTCCACAGCTTCAATGGTATTTCTTTCTTCCAGATAATTTAAAAGGGCTGTGCGAACCTCATCACCAAAGTATACAACAACTTCAGCTCCACCTTTTCGATGCACTTTGATTCCGTTGTTACGAAAGTCTACATCTGTGATATCAAGTCCCACACATTCAGAAACACGGATTCCTGTTCCTAAAAGCAATGTCATAATTGCAAGGTCACGACATTTGGTCTGTTCATGAAACTTTTGCTGGCGTTCGGTTAATTTTTCACCAGATTCAACTTCATCTAACAGCATAGCAACTTCATCTACATCAAGTCTCGTTATGGTTTTTTCGTGTTTTTTTGGCATCCGGACAAGCTGTGCAGGATTTTTTGTTATCATTTCTTTACAGAAATAGTAATTATAAAAGCTTCGTAAGCTTGCCAGTTTACGTGAAATGCCTCTTTCATCATTGGTATGCGCAACACCATCTTTTTCATAAACCCTTAAATAATCAAGATATTCCTCAATATCCATAGGCGAAATCTGGTCTAACAAATCGATGGTGAATTCATTTACCGGCTTTTTCGCACAAATGGGATTATTCTGATGTATAAAATCAAAAAATATACCTAAATCATATGCATAAGCCAATAGGGTCCGGGACGAAACAGACGCCTTCATTCCGATAAAAAACTCTCGGCAGAAGGGGGGCAGCTCCTTCTGAAGTTCACGTAACTTTAATTCATTTTTTGTATTTACTGATTCATAATATGCCTTTTCATTCATTGGATAATTGCCTCCAGTCTGGAATATTCCCATTTATAATTGCTGTAAATAAACGGTTCTTTACACCAGGATGATCTTTATTAAGCTGTTGTAATAAATCCTTGGCATACTGACGCTTTGTTTTTCCATCAAATGTACATGGATTTTTAACAACAGGAAGATTGTAATGATTTTTAAAACCAATTACATCGACTTCCGGAACATACATCAGTGGCCGGATAACATCGAGATTGCTACGGTCGAGATGTGTAACCGGTGGAAATGCATAAAATCTTCCTTCAAACATAAGAGAAAGCAGCATCGTTTCTATGATATCATCCTTATGATGCGCATAAGCAACCTTGTTGCAGCCAAGCTCAATGACAGCATGATTCAATGCTCCTTTACGAAGCTTTGCACAAAGAGAGCAGGGGCTATTCTTTTTGTTCTGCTCTTTTATAATTGCCCCAATCTGTGTTGGAATAATATGATATGGCACATCCAGCTTCTGACACAATGCTTTGATTTCTGTTAAATCAAAATCCGGATATCCCAAATCAACTGTTATGGCAGTAAGAGAGTAGTGCACCGGATAAAATCTGCGTAAACCAGCCAGGGCATATAACAGCGTAAGACTGTCTTTTCCTCCGGAAATACCAACCGCAATAGAATCATTTTCCTTAATCATCTGAAAATCATCCATCGCCTTTCTGGTATAACTATATAATTTTTGAAGTTTCATGAATAGCCTCCAAGTTTTGTGTTTTACGAATACATTATACATGAAAACTACTGGAAAATCCATGTCTTTACATATATAATAGGATAAGAATATGTAATGAAAGGAATTTTAGAAGAATGAAATTCGTAATACAGCGTGTTACACATGCCAAAGTTGAAGTTGAACAGAAAATTATTGGTTCCATTCAGAATGGCTACCTGGTATTAATCGGAATTGCTGAGGATGATAATGAAGAAATTGCAGATAAATTAGTTAAAAAGCTATTGGGATTAAGGATTTTTGCAGATGAGAATGGCAAGACAAATTTAAGTCTAAAGGATGTAAATGGATCCCTCTTGTTAGTTTCACAATTTACATTATATGCAGATTGCCGTAAGGGAAATCGACCGTCCTTTGTAAATGCAGGTAATCCAGAAAAAGCCAACAAATTATATGAATATATCATTGAAAAATGTCGTGACGAAGTTCCGGACGTACAAACTGGTTCCTTTGGTGCAGATATGAAGATAACTTTGCTGAATGACGGTCCATTTACAATTATATTAGATTCAAAAGACTTGATGTAAAGGCTGCTTTGTGCGTTAGTATGGTATATATAGGGTGTGAGTTATCTATTCGCAAAACACAGCTTTTACGAATAATTTCTGCCATTTTAAGCCGGTCAGTGCCGACGCACGCATAAATGCCGTTGACCTATGCAGGCATTCCCTTATGGCTGTTTCAGAGCTTTTTATAGCCCCTTTGGCAGTCCGGCTTTATAGTAAATGAGTGAAAACTATGAATGAAAAATAAAAAGTGCATGAACTCTAAAGTTTCTTTTGAAATACTTTAAAAGTTCATGCGCTTTTTGGTTCTTATTTCATAAGATATAATGCACGATACTGTAAAATCATTTCTACACATTTATCAATGCCAAGAGCGCTGCTGTCTAAGGTCAGATGATAGCTTCTTGAGTCGCCCCATTTCTTGCTGGTATAGTAATTGTAGTAGCTGGCACGCTGTTTATCCTTTTTCTGGATTGCATCCTTTGCTTTGGATTCATTTACCTGTAATTCCGCAGCTACACGTTTTGTCCGGAATTCCTTGTCAGCATGAATAAATACATTGATGCAGTTTGGATTTTCTGCCAGTGCATAGTCGGCGCAGCGACCAACAATGACACAGGATTCTTTTTCAGCAATTTTCTTAATGGTTTCAAACTGTGCTAAAAATACTTTGTGATTTAACGGCATATCTAAAAACGGTGCGGATGAATAGCCATTTATGGAATATGTATCCATAACTAAAGAATATAAGAAACTGTTCGTTGGCTTTTCGTCCTGATTTTCAAAAATTTCACGGCAGAAACCGCTTTCTTTTGCAGCTTCCTGTAAAAGCTCTTTATCATAAAACTTTATGCCGAGACGATCTGCAACTTTCTTGCCAATTTCTCTTCCGCCACTTCCAAATTCACGTCCGATGGTTATAACAACATTATTTCCCATAGCAATCACCTCTTTATGCAAAATATATAACTTGATAGATGAATTATAACATATTTAGTGCATTATTCCTAGTATTTTCTGAAAATAAATAAAAATTTTTTAAAATTAAAAACAGTCAATCACTAAATATTACTGAAAATAATACCGTAGAAAGCATAAAAAATTGAAGAAGAATCCTGAATTAATTCTTCCTCAATTTATTTAAAAGATCTTCAAAATATTCCGGAATCGGTGCTTTAAACTCAACATATTCTCCGGTTGTCGGATGCACAAATCCAATGATATAAGCATGAAGGGTCTGTCCTTGCAGATGATATGGATTCTTCAGACTGCCATATACGGTATCGCCCAGTAAGGGATGACCAATACTTGCCATGTGAACACGAATCTGATGAGTACGTCCCGTTTCCAGTTTGAATTCCATATAAGTCGCATCTTTTAGACGCTCTATAACACGGTAATGGGTAATTGCAGTTTTCCCATTTCGTTCATTAATTGCCATTTTCTTACGGTCTTTTGGATGACGTCCGATTGCGCCTTCAATGGTGCCGGAATCTTCTTTTACAATGCCTTTTACAATGCCACGATACAGCCGGTTAACGGAATGCACTTTAATCTGTTCTGCAATCAGACGATGGCTCTGGTCATTTTTGCAGATAATCAGTGAACCGGTGGTATCCTTATCAATTCGATGAACGATGCCTGGCCGGATTTCACCATTGATTCCGGAAAGATTTTCCCTGCAATGGTACATGATTGCATTTACAAGCGTTCCGCTGTAATGTCCGGGACATGGATGTACAACCATATCTTTGGGTTTATTAACGATAATTACATCATCATCTTCATACAAGATGTCTAATGGAATAGCTTCTGGTAAAATGGTTGTCTTTACCGCATCTGGTATGGTCACAGAAACCATATCTTCTATATGCATCCGATAATTTGCTTTTGATTGTGGCACATCATTGACCAATACCAGCCCGTCTTTTATCAGCTTCTGAAAGAAACTTCTGGACTGTTCCGGGTAGATAGCAGCTAGAAACTTATCCAGACGTTCCTCTTCATATTCATCTGTAACTTCAAAAGTTTCCTTATGCATAAAAGAAATTTCCCCCCTACTCTTCCGCTTTTTTGCTCTTCATAAATGGGAAAATCTGACCTAATTCCTCTTCCTTATAATAAAACAGCATCAGCAGAATAAAGAGAATACATGCTACCACCACATAAATATCTGCAACATTAAAAATTGGAAAATTAATTAGCTTAAAATAAAAGAAATCAATGACATACTGGTGTACAACACGGTCAATCATATTTCCAATAGCACCGGCAACAATCAGTACAGCAACAATGCGGATTGGTGTAAATCTTTTCGTCAGTGGAATATTATGATAAAGAATTACCACTATTACAAGGAAAATCAATGTCCCAATCACAAAAAAAGTTTTCTTCCCCTGCATAATACCAAAGGCTGCCCCCTGATTTTCAAGATACTGCAATTCAAAAACGTTCTTAATAATTGGAATTGCAGCCTGTCCTTTGAGATGAAGCACGACTAAATATTTTGCTATCTGGTCGAGAAAAAGCAATACTGCTGTACTCAATATAGTAATTATATACATGATTTTCTTATTCATAAATCTATCGCCTTTCGTCTTTTTTATGAAACATACTGCCGGAAGTGGATTTTCATCATTAATCAAACATACTGCCGGAAACGGATTTTCATCTTACTTTTCTTTGTGGTGCCAATTTCCCCATCAAAAATGAATTTTCCGGTGCCCCGGATGGAAATCACATCTTTTTGTTTACATAAGTATGTGTTATGTAAACACTCTGCACCATTGATAAGAATTTTCCCGGATTGAATCAACACAACCGACTGGCTTCTTGATTTTCCACTCATGGCAGCTATCACACTATCTAAGCGATTCGATGCCACAATTTTTTCGAATTCTTTTAATTCTGGCTCCACTGCAATAGCTGATGGTTCTTCTAAAACACAATGTACTATAGTATGACATACCTGTTGAAGTTCCTCGGCTATGTAATCGGCAATTTCCCTTTTTACAAAAAGGTAAGCCTTATTATCCTTTATCAGAATGTCTCCAAGCTTCTCTCTTGCAATGCCAAGATTCATCAATGCTCCCAATACATCCCGGTGGGAAATTGTATCTGCAAATTTCGGATAAGCCGGTGCAATTTCAATACATTTAATCGGATAACTCCATTCATAATAAAGAGCATCAGGAAGAAAAGCTGCTATCTGACGCTCTGCATAAAAACAGCCGCCCGATAATTCATAGGTAATTCCCAATGATCCGGCGCAGCTATTTAAGATATTCTGTTCATTCAGGGTAAGAAAATCGCTGAAACAGACAATCCCCTTGCGTTGTGCCTGCTGGAACAAGTCCAGGAAGCGTTTTTTTATTAATTGTTCATCCTGCATCATAGCTATATCACATCATATATTTTGATTGTAATACTATTAACGAAAATCTGTCTGAATGGACGAACCGGAGAAGCTGTCTAAAATCTCCTGGAAGTCACCTGAAATATCAACAGATTCCGGTGTAATAATAAAGATATAATTGGATATCTTCTGCAAATTTCCATTGATTGCATAACAGGAACCAGAGGTAAAGTCAATAATTCTCTGGGCAATCTCAACATCCAGACCCTCTACATTCAATACAACGGTACGGTTCATAAGAAGAGTCTCAGTAATCTCTCTTGCATCCTCAAAAGAGGTTGGCTTAATCACACAGACTGCCATATTACCATTCTGCTTCCGGCTGCTGCGCATTGGAGTAATCTTGCTGACTGCCTTTGGTTTCTCCTTTACAACAGGCTCATCGAAATCGTCATCCTCTTCCTCATGCTTATGGAAAAGCTTTTTCTTTGGCTTTTCTTCTTCCTCCTCATCATAATAATCGTCATCATAGAAATCATCATCGTCATCATCTGAGTTCAAACGCATAACATCCATAAATTTATCAAAAAGACCCATTGTTCATTCTCCTAACTACTTATTTATTATAATTTCTTTCGCCAAAAATTCCGGTACCGACACGAACCATTGTAGCACCTTCCTCAATGGCAACCATATAATCTCCTGTCATACCCATGGACAGGACATTCATAGATACATTATCAATGTTTTTTGCGGCTATGTCAACAGATAATTGGCGGATATTCCGAAAATATTGACGGTTATCTTCTGGATTTTCTACCAACGGCGCAATGGTCATAAGTCCTTTTATCCGTACATTTTCAAGCTGTGCAATCTGTTCTACCAGTGCAATGGCATCCTCTGCATAAATGCCAAATTTGCTGCTTTCTTCAGCAATATTGACTTCCACAAGAATCGGAACTGTGATATTTTTCTTCTTTGCCTGAATATTAATTTCTTCAGCAAGACGATAAGAATCTACAGAATGAATCAGGCAGACCTTATCAACGATATATTTCACTTTATTTCTCTGTAAATGACCAATCATATGCCATTTGATATCCTGTGGAAGCTCATCATATTTTTCTACCAGCTCCTGCACTTTATTTTCCCCAAAGTCACGGATGTTTTCATCGTAAATTTCCTGCAGCATTGGTACCGGCTTGGTCTTGCTGACAGCAATCAATGTTACATCTTCCGGATTCCTTCCGGACTTTTCACATGCCTTTAAAATATTTTCCTGCACTTCTTTTAAGTTTTCTTTCAGCATTTTATACACCTCTTAATCTCATGATATCATTTTATGATAATGTTACTTTTTTAACAATATTAATTAATCAGATCATCCTCGGAAACAGCATCGCCCTCTAATGCAATGTGATCATAAATGGAGATTCCAAAATCTGTTCCAGCCTTTACAATGGTATATTCTTCATTCTGATACAAAATATCAATCTGCTTGAATACCGCATATCCCTTGTTGACATTGTATACACCCTGAAGTGTGGACTGCGCCTGCACCTCAAAAGTATCGTTGGAATCCGGCTTTTGAATGATACTGCCGGCAGTAATTTCTTCTTCGTCAATATAATAATCCGTTTCGGATTCCTGGAAAATAGCTGTTGCAACGAAATTAACAGCATTGGTCTTATTGTCCCTTACATATAAGCCTAAGGAGTTAGAATCGCCTCCACGGGTAAAATATTCCTTCGGAACAGTATAGAACGCCTTTTCCGTGATGGAAGAATTTGGAATCTTAAGTCCACTCCGCTCTGTCAGCAGTAATTCCACATCGGTAAAACGGTCTCCTGCAAAGCGAACCATGTTATTATGCAGAGATAATATCACATAATAATCATTCCCCTGGGTTTTTAATTCATAATTCACCCAGCAGCTCGTATTGTCTTTTTTAAATTTGATTTCAATAACATTGCTGTCTGTTAACCGGTCATAGGTTGCTTTCTTGACCGGAAGAATGATATTCCAGTTTTCACTGGTAATCTGCTTATAAATCGGGTCACCTGCAGCAATCGTACTGTTATTTTTAATGGTTGTCTTCTTATAATCCAGCGGCTGAATATCATCTGCCGTAAAATTATCTGTCGTGATATTTTCATAGCCATCGGTATAATAAGCAATCAGCCCCGGAGTCTGGGCATAACTGATATGGAAAGTATCACTTGCCGTTGCCCCGGATGCTGTCAAATCGGATAATGCACTCATATTTACCGATTCCATGACCTGAGAGCTTACATTTTCTTTAAAATCATATACATGATAAAAAGACAATGAATCATAGGACTGGGTAAACTGTGATACATTGGACTTCAGATTTTTAAAATAATCACTGTCAAGCCCCGTGGTATCTGAAGCAGCTGCAGCAGCCAACTGATCACTGACAGAGCCTGTCTCATCCACAGAACAGATAATATTGTTCCAGCCAGCCTGGGCATTGTCTGCAATGTAATAATTAAAGGTACCACTATAGTCGGAAGTATAAACACTTTCTGACCTTACAATCAATCCGGTATAAGTATTATTCTCGGCAATTGTACCCTGTGTCACTTCATATATTCCAATGTGTTTTTCAGTGAAATAAGAAAATACATAAAAAAGAATATATACAAGAATAATAACAAAAATGACAATCTCTATATTTAAATGAAATGGTTTTCGATACTTTACAATCTTTTTTGTTTCAGCCACAATCGTTCCGCCTTTATAAAGAATAAATAGAAATTGATGTATAATGTCATCCACTTTGCACCATACTACATAGTAAAGGAGGATTTTGGCTATGAGTTCAAAAGGATTAGATTATACATTACTAACACTTGTAATCATTGGAGCCATCAACTGGGGACTCATCGGATTCTTCCGATTTGACCTGGTGGCATTTCTGTTTGGTAATATGAGCTGGCTTTCCCGCATTATCTATGCACTTGTCGGAATCAGCGGTCTTTATCTGCTTTCTGCCTACGGACGAATCCGCTCTATCGAACAGGCTTAGTAAAAAAGGTGTCTTAAGCATTTTAAGGACTTAAGACACCGCTTTTACTGCCAATTCAGGCATTTTTAAAGTGCTACAACTACTTTTGCTTTTGCACATTCTGGAAGTTTTGAAGCATCCATAGAAATACTTAAAATAAATTTAACTTTATACTTCTCACTGATGACATCAAGTTTTTCAATAGCATGGGTAAATTCTTCGTCCTTCATACCGGAAATCGTAAGAAAACTATCCAGATACATCTCATGTAAATCATGATCAGATGAAACGATACCACATATAAAACCTAAAAACTCATCACAATTGGATATTGGAAAATCTGCAACATTGACAAGTCTGACTTTATTGTCCAGCTCATACATATGTTTCTGGCTCTTATCCAGATATACAATGCTGCCACCGACTGTTTTTACAGCTTCGTTTACCTTATCCAGTAATACTTTTGTCTTTCCTTTACCCTTTTCTCCTGCAATTATTTCAATCATCGCATTTCCTCCCAGACATTATTTTCTTCAATGAAGAACTATATAAGTTCATTATATAATATGTTGCTGCTTTATACAATGCCTAGTTACCACATCCGGCAAGTATTTCATTCATCATAAGATACAGATTGGATTTACAGTCTGCCTTTAATACAATGGATATCACCGGTTGTCCACCGGCATTATCCGTAAGTAACACAAGACAGAATCCTGCGTCCCCGGTGGTTCCTGTCTTACCGCCCACCAGTGTAAATCCATCCGGTAATTTGGATTCACCGGTTTTATACTGATTGGTACTGCTCCAGTCCTGGGTCTTAGCACTGCCATCTGCCGCTGTATAATTGGTGGTATAGGAGCTGGTAGAAATCAGCTGGTAAAAGGTCTCGTCCTGTAATGCCTTTTGGAAAATCAGATACAAATCATAAACGGTTGTATAATGATTCTCATCCGGCAGTCCATTTGGATTCATAAAATGAGAACCGGTTGCACCAAGTTGCTGTGCTTCCTGATTCATCAAATCCACAAAAGCTTCTACGGAACCGGAAATATGTTCTGCAATTGCAATGGCTGCATCATTTCCGCTTCGCAGCATCAGACCATAAAGTAAATCCTGTAAAGTCATCTGGTCTCCCGCCTGCAATCCGCATTTAGAAGAATCAGACGCCAGATTTACGGCATTGTCACTGATTGTTACCACATCACTGAGATTTCCATATTTGATAGCAAGATAAGCGGTCAGTATCTTTGTTGTACTGGCCGGATACATCCGCTCATATATATTCTGGGCATATGTAATTGTATTAGTTGCCGTGTTAAATACTCCGGCGGCCTCTGCCACACTGTTATGTTCTACGGATTCCTGCCCGATATTTTCAGTTCCGCCAACACATAAATTGGCACCAAAATAAGAGCTGACCGTATCCTCTGCACCGGATAGCACATTTACGCTGCTGCTTTCTCCATATACCGGATAGCCATTCTCTACAACGCTTTTGACTTTTCCACAACCCGTTACAGATACGAACACACATACAACAAGCAGACCTGCCAGTACACGTTTATTTATACATTTCACGCCACTCAAGGTCTCCTCTGTCTAATGATTTAATCAAAAGCTCTGCAGTAGCAAGATTTGTTGCCAGCGGAATATTGTGTATATCGCATAAACGAACTACACTGTTTACATCCGGCTCATGTGACTTCTGTGATAATGGATCACGCAGGAAAATCACAAGGTCAATCTCGTTATGCTCAATCTGTGCACCAAGCTGCTGTGCACCGCCTAAATGACCTGCGAGATATTTGTGGACATTCAGATTTGCTACTTCCTCAATTAGTCTTCCTGTAGTTCCCGTTGCAAAAAGTTCATTTTTACAAAGAATTCCCCGGTATGCAATACAAAAATTCTGCATAAGCTTTTTCTTCGCGTCGTGTGCAATCAAACCGATATTCATTCGTTTAGTCCCCCTGTCCATATTTTCTAGGCTGAAGCCCTACATTCAGTACCAGACCAATTCCCGCAAACAGCGTGACTAACGATGTTAATCCATAGCTTACAAAAGGAAGTGGAAGTCCGGTATTTGGCATCAAGCCTGTGACAACGCATATATTTACAAAACTCTGGAAACCAATCAATGCAGCAATTCCGCTGGCAATCAACCGGCCTGCCATGTCTTTTGCACGTCTTGCAACCAACAGACATTCTATGGTAATAAGAAACAGTAATACGATAATAATAACACTGCCGATAAAGCCCATCTCTTCACCTACTATAGAAAAAATAAAGTCTGTCTGTGGTTCTGATATAAAGTTACCGTTTTTAACAGAAACAATATTCGTATTATTAAGTCCCTTGCCCCAGAGTTGTCCGGAGCCCACTGCCATAATCGAGTTCTGCTGCTGATATGCAATGTTAGGATATTTATCGGGTTCCAGCCAGCCTAAAATACGAAGTGCCTGATTTCCTGTCAAAAGTTTCTGTCCCGGCTGTAATACCAGCGTTAAGACCACAACCAGTGACGGAACTGCCACTGCCAGCACACCCATTACTATTTTATAACTTAATCCGGCAATAAACAAGAGGGATGCAAAAATTAATGCTGTAACAATTGTGGTAGAAAGATCCGGCTCCTTAAAAATCAGAAGAAGCGGTACGGCTGCCAATACCAGCGAGCAAAACAGCGTCCGGATATTATTCAGTTTATCTTTGTTTTTGCTTAGATAATAGGCAAAAAACAAAACTAACAGGATTTTGCCTAATTCGGAAGGCTGAAAGCGGATTCCAAGCTTCAGCCAGCGGCGCGCGCCTTTTGTCTTTTCTCCAATGACAAAGATAGCTGCCAATAAAGCCACATTAACAAAATAGAATATCCAACTGAATTTCAATATAAAATTGTAATCAATCAGCGATATACCAACCATTACAATCAGACCTAAGATTAATCCTGCAATCTGCTTATTCTGTACGGAAGGCTTTGCACTGCCAACTACCATAATCCCAATGATGGTCAGTGCCACCACATAAAATACCAGTCGGAAACGGTAGTCTCTTAAGCGGTATTGTTTTAACATAAATCACTACTTCCAATCTGAAGTCTATTATTTTCCGGAATGCTTCAAATCCTTAATCGGAATATTTGCAAACAATGCCGGAACAGCTCCGTTATTACCATCTGATTCGGTCTGGGTAATCTGAATATCAAGCCCTTCCGCATCAATTTCCATATACTTTGATATTACCTGGATAATATCGTTTTTGATATTTTCCATTACATCCGGTGAGCAGTCAGCACGGTCTGAAATCAACAATAATTTCAGACGGTCTTTCGCTACATTACCGGAATTCTTTTTCTTAAAAAAATCCATGAATCCCATAATTATTATCCCCCTAGTTTTTCTTAAATAAACTTACGAATTTAGACCATACGCCATTTTTAGACTCTAAGTCAAGAAGCGGTACTTCTTCTCCCATGATACGTTTACAGATATTTAAATATGCCTGTCCTGCAAGGCTGTCAGAGCCTACTAACGGCTCACCCTGGTTGGTTGAGATTACAATCTGTTCGTCATCCGGAACTGCACCGATTAAATCGATAGCAAGAATCTCATGAACATCTTCAATGGACATCATATCGCCACGTTTTACCATATCCATACGCAGTCGATTTACGATTAACTCGATTTTCTTAATCTCATTTGCCTCTAAAAGACCAATGATACGGTCTGCATCACGGATTGCAGATACCTCCGGTGTGGTAACAACCAGTGCACGGTCTGCTCCTGCAATTGCATTTTTAAATCCCTGCTCGATTCCAGCCGGGCAGTCTAATAATATGTAATCAAATTCTTCTCTTAATTCTTCTACTAATTTCTGCATCTGCTCCGGTGTAACAGAGGTTTTATCCCTGGTCTGGGCAGACGGCAATAAGAAAAGGTTCGGATATTTCTTATCTTTGATTAATGCCTGTTTGATTCTGCAGTTGCCTTCTACAACATCTACCAGATTGTATACAATACGGTTCTCAAGACCCATAACTACATCAAGGTTACGTAATCCGATATCGGTATCAATCAATACTACTTTTTTATTTAACTGTGCAAGACCGGTTCCTACATTTGCAGTAGTTGTTGTCTTACCAACACCGCCTTTTCCTGATGTAATAACAATTACTTCGCTCATGATTTATTCTTCCTCCTAAATCTTATATATTCATTAATAATCCACTTGTAATCGGTTCGATTAGTATGGAATCATCCATAACAACAGCTACCTGCGGTTCTAAAGTCTTCCGCCGGTTCTTAATGGCACTCAGTGGTCCGCGGTCAGAGCTTCTTCCAATTACATTACCTATTTTAATCTGTACCGGGTCCATATCAAGGGCAGCTACAAAGGTATGCTCATCTCCTGCCGCTCCAGCATAGGCATTGCCACGAAGCGAGCCTAATACCACAATATTTCCTTTTGCAATAATTTTTGCACCTGGGTTCACATCGCCAAGTACAACAATGCTTGTCTTACATTCAATGACCTGTCCACTTCGCAGTGTTCCCTTATAGAATTCACCGGTTCTTCCAGACTGGCTTTCATCAAATTCCTGAATCTTTCGGGCACAGATTTCATCCCGCAGGGAATTATTATCTAAAATACATACCACATCAATGCTGGTATTTCGACTGATCAAATCAACGATTGCAAGTTCTTCTTCCTGACTTAATTCCCTGCCCTCAAAAGACAAGGCAATTCTGGCATTTTTAAAGAATTTGTCGGATTCTTTAAATTTATGAAGTATCTCGTCTAATAGCTCCTGAAATGGAATTCTATCATCTAAAATCAGATTGATTCCATGGGGATTACTCTTTAAAACAACTGGTTGCGACATATACTTCCCTCCTGACATTTAATCATTAAAGGCATTGGCAGCAGCTCCAACATCTTCTGCCTGACCATCTAACAAGGTAGATGTATCCTCCAAATGGAAATAATATTTATATACTGATGCAGCAAGTTCTGCAGTATTGGCTGATGTATATCCGTATGCAATACGGGTTGCAATGGAAATCTCAGGATTATTATATGGTGCATATCCTACATATAACGCATGGTTTGGTCTGGTTGGTACCTGCTGTGCCGTACCTGTCTTACCGGCCGAATCCACACCAAGCCCCTCAAACTGTTCATGCGTTTCTACCATCATTTTCATACCGGAATGAATGGTATCCCAGGTACTCTCTGAAATATTGTCCATCGTGTTCTTTACGGTCGGTTCATAGGTTTCTAATACGTTACCATCGGAATCTGTAACCTGTTTTAACAGGGTATAATTATATACGGTTCCACTGTTTGCAACTGCGGTTACATAACGGGATAACTGTACCGTAGTAAAACTGTTGTTACTCTGTCCGATTGCAGAAGTAATCGGGAACTCTGTGGTCTGCTTCGGTTTACTTTCTGCAATTTCAATTCCGGTTTTAGAATCAAGACCATACATGGATGAGTATTTATTAATCATTTCCACACCATGGTCTTCATTATAAGTTCCATTTACCATACTTAAATCGTAACCAACTTTATAAAAGAAATAGTTACAGGAATCTCTTAATGCCTCTGAAACATTGATGGAACCGTGACTGCTTGGATAAATCCAACATTTTGGTCCATTTGCCACTTCTTCAAACTGTCCTTTATCCAAAATAGTTGTACCAGGTGAAATAATACCCTCAGTAAGTCCTGCTGTTGCAATAACCATCTTAAAGGTAGAACCAGGTGCCGTCGTCTGCTGTGTTGCATTATTATAGAACGGATTTGATAAATCCTGATACAGCAAATTATAATAATTACTGTCTACTGTATTTGCCAGACGGTTGGTATCATAGCCCGGATAAGTAACACAGGCCAACAGTTCGCCGGTCTTTACATCTGTAATGACACAGGAGCCGGAACAAGGATCCAATGCAAGCTGTGCCGGTGTAATCTCAAGATTCTTCACCTTTTCTTTTATAAAATTAAAGGCACTGATGCTGCCGGACTGTAACCCACTTACTGCCGTGTCATCATAGTTTAACACTTTTTGGTCAAAAAGTGCAAGACAAAGCTGCGTTCCATTAATCAGGTCATCGTGAATCATGTACTTATACATAATTTTTGAAAATCCCTTATCTGATGCCAGTTCTTCTACAATATAGCTGACCAGTGCATCATAGATTTCGGAAGAATCAGAATACTTCTCGTCTACGGAAAACTTCGTGATATCAATCCATTTCTGGCTGATAGCATAATTTAAATATTCATTTACACTGATTTTATTACCTGCATAATTTTTATAAGTTTCATCCGATTTGTCAATGGAATCTGTAAGCAAAATTTTATTATTGACCAGCATTTTCGGAATATAGGTCATATAATCCTGCATTTCCTCAGGCAACTCATCCACTGGAGTTGCTGCTGAACTGCTAAGGCTGCTTTCCACCTGGGCTAATACTGTTTGCTGTTTACTTCCAAAGGCACTGAAAATCTGTTTTTCCACATCGGAAGCATCTTCAGTACTAAAGTGGTTTAAATCCAATACATTATTATTAATCAATGCAAAATACACATCATCAATTGGAATCAGAATATCGGACGCTGTTCCGGCTGCGGTATTATATTCTTTGATATTCACAATTTTAGAATATAAAATTCCGGCAATTTCCTGTTCCAAAAGATTATAAACCGCTTCCTGCAAATCTTTATCAATAGAAAGATAAACATCATTTCCAGCCTGTGGCTCAATCCGCTCGGTTGTCTCCATTACTTTTCCAAGGCTGTCTACATAAACGGTTTCACTGCCCTTTTTACCCTGCAGTGTTTCGTCCATAACCTGCTCAATTCCGGATTTTCCAATGACATCATTTAAAGAATACTCATCATTATCAGCAGATAATTCATCATATTCTTCCTGGGAAATCTTTCCGGTATATCCGATAATATGGGAAAAATACTCGCTGTCTACATATTTTCGGATGGTATCTTCCGAGATATCCACACCCTGCAATGCATTCATATTTTCTGTAATATATGCTACGGTTTCATCACTAACATTTTGGGCAATGGTTGTGGAAATATATTTCTGATAGCTGTTTTCTGCAATGGCACAACGCAATACCACAATCCGGTATAAGTCTTCTCTGGCATAATCATCTTCCGATAAATCATAGCCATTTTTGTCACTGGATCTGCAAAGATAATCCATTACCTGCTTTGGGGTTGCTTCTGCTTCGTTATATTTCAGATTCTTATTATAGACTAAATCATCTGCAGAAGAATGTCCATAAGTGTCAGCAAGGAAACGCTTTAATGTGGTTCCCTCTACCGTATAATAATAGTTCCCGTCATCATCCAGTCCGATTTCAAAATCATTTTCAATGACATCGCCGTTTTTATCCAGCTCTTTGATAATATTGTAAAGTTCTGTATTAAGAGCCTCATTCTTTTCTGAAGTCTTGTCATAAGAACCATTATCCTCAATGGTTACGCTGTTTGCCAGTTCGTTGTAGGCTAAAAGATTACCATTACGGTCATAAATATTGCCACGGGAACCATTTAAGATACGTGGTTTCTGGATTTTTAAACTGTAATTATCCTGATACTCTTCACCTTTGATAATCTGAAGGTAAAATAGTCTGCCTATCAGAGTCGATGACAAAAGAATCATGACAACGCAGAGTACAAATATTCTTGATTTTGCAACTTTATGAAGTATTTCTTTCAGTGTATCAAACAAATTTCGCTGCACTCCTTTTTTCAATACGCTCTAACCGCTGGTTAATTTTCAAAATAATGAAATATAAAACTACAGAAATCAAAAGCGTGTATACAAGTTCCGGTATGATAATGTGTAACATATAATATCCAATTGCAAACTGCTTGCGGAATAAAAACCGGAAAAAGTAGATAAACAGATTATAAGATAAATCACTTCCGGCAATCAAAAGCATTGGAAGCTTAATATCGTCCGGGTAAAACATCTTCTTAAAGCATCCGTTTAAGAAGCCTGCATACATATATAAAAGGGCATAAAATCCAATCATCTCCCCAAAAAAGATATCTATCAGCAGTCCACTGAAGAAACCGATAAATATCCCTTCTTTTCTTCCGCGCATAAATCCAAAAGATGCACAGACCACAATCAAAAGATTCGGAGAAATAGACGCAAAGGATAACGCCTTAAATAATGTGCTTTGCAATAAAAAGCATACAATAATAATTAATGTAACGGTGATTTTTCTTCTCATCAATCAGACCCCGTTTCCTTTTTGTCAAGTATAACCAAAACCTGCTGAAGATGTTCAAAGTCAACTGCCGGAGTAATGGTTCCTGATTTGGTCAGGTGGTTGGAATCTTCCGAAATACTGCTGACATATCCAACCAGAATGCCCTGCAGATATTTGTCACTGACATTGGAAGTTACAATCTGATCTCCTATCTGAACCTTGTTCTCACTGTCGTTTAATCCGGAGAACTCGATTACCTGGTCTTCATTCATACTCTGAAGATTACCATTTATGATACAGTTATCTGACGTATTTAATATCATGCCGTATACCTTGGCAGAATCATCAATCACAGAACGCACCTTTGCATAATGTGGTCCAACATCAATAACAATTCCTACCAGTCCGTTTCCGGCAATGACATTCATATCTACTTCAATTCCATCTTTGGAGCCTTTGTCAATGGTGAAGATGGAAAACCAGTTGCCCGGATCCTTTCCGATAACATTTGCTCCGGTTTTCTTGTAATCCGAATACTGCTGGTCTAAAGCTAACAGTTCCCTTAAATTATCCAGTTCATACTGTTCTAATTTAATGGTGTTTAATTCGTTGGTCAGTTCTTCTACCTGTCCCTTCAACTGTTCGTTTTCTTCCATGACGTCATTCAGATTTTTTAAATTATCTGCCTTGTCAGAAAGCCATGTACCAGCATAATTGATTCCCTTCTGCATTGGTTCAAAAATTGCACCGGCAATCGAATTCAACGGTCCACCACCAAGATTCAATGAAAAACTGACATACATTGCCAGAATACATAATGCGGTCATGGACAATAATATATACTTTGTTGGAATTTGATGTTTTGGTCTACGTCTCATTTTATGCCTCTATTTATATATTTTGGACTTCATACTGAATCCTAAATGTTTATATTTTTCATCTGAAACAATCTTATTCAATCCGCGAACTGCACATTCTTCCGGATTCTCGCAGGAATTTACCTTTATATTGGTAATCTCAGTAAATAATTTATCCAGATTATGTATTTTAGAACCGCCACCAGTAATATAAATACCGGAATGAATAATATCCTTTGCAAGTTCAGGCGGAGTCTTCTCCAAAATCATTTTAATAGAGTTACAGATAGAATTAAGATTATCCTTAATTGCAGCATAAATGACTTCTGCAGTAATCTCCATCTCAATCGGCAGACCACTGACTACGTCACGGCCAACTATAACCATACTCTTTTCCATGCCAGGTGTACCGGAACCAAGTTCTTCTTTTAAAGTCTTAGCAGTTTTGCGCCCGATCACAAGATTAAAGTTCTTTTTGATATAACTGCTGATGGAGTCATCAATGCGATTTCCACCAAAATGCAGTAAGTCACTTAATACAAGTCCACCCAGGGAAATTACTGAAATTTCTGTGGTATCTGCTCCGATATCTACAATCATGGCTCCGGTCGGCTCATTAACATCAAGTCCCAAACCAACAGCATCAGCCAATGGCTTCTCACATAAAAGGACAGACTTCGGTTTCATTTTGCTCTTATAAAAGATATCAAAGAAAGCTTTTTTCTCAACTTCCGTAATATCTGTTGGTACCGCAACGATAAATTCTGCACCACGGGTCTTGCCCTTTGCGTGTTTTTCTAAAAATTCCTGTATCATGGTCTGCATATTATTAAAATCTGCAATAACACCACAGATAATCGGAAAAGAAACCTGAATCTGCTCCGGTGCCTTCTCATACATTGCATACGCTGCATCACCATAAGCATACATCTGATTCTTATTTATGATGGCAATCGTATTTTTTTCATTTAGTATTTTCCCAGTTGCCTTGCAATATACCTTCATATTAGAGGTTCCAAGATCAATTCCATAAATGTTATTCGACATTTCTTTCTCCCTCCGGAAATCATAGCATTTCCTGTTCTTTAAAACTAAAATATTTTTTATCACCAATAATAATATGATCAGCAAGCTCAATTCCAAGAAGCCTGCCGCCTTCTACTATCTTTCTGGTAACTTCAATGTCCTGCCTGCTTGGTAGCGGATTTCCGCTGGGATGATTATGCACTAAAATCACATGTACTGCATGATATTCAAATGCTTTCAAGAAAATCTCCCTCGGGGAAATCAGTGAGGCATTTACTGTGCCAATTGAAAGAATGGAATCTGCAATCAAATGACACTTCGTATCAAACATGCAAAGCATCAGATGTTCTTTTTCTTCATGCCGAAGCTGTTCCATATAATAGTCTGCTACGGAAAAAGCATTCTGCATTACAACTGTCTGCTGGCGTCCGGTCTGTGCAATCCGTTTTGAAAGCTCTGCAATACACTTTAACTGGATTGCTTTTACTTTCCCGATACCCGGAACCTCCTGTAATTCCTTAAGACTCATCTGATAAAGCCCTAAAAGATTTCCGGTGCGTTTGCTCAATACATGCTTTGCTACTTCTGTTGAAGAACTTCCATTTGTGCCACAGCGGATAATTACCGCTAAAAGCTCTGCATCCGATAGGGATGCCGCCCCGGATTTCAAGCACTTTTCATAGGGCTGTTCGGAGACTGGCAGATTTTTTGCCGTCATATTATAACCTCTTTCTACTCTCACCGGTAACCCATTTCTTCCAAAAAGGCATATACTTTATATTAACACATCATATCTTCATTAACAAGTTTCTGTTCATAAAGTTTTTGTAAAGACATCAGGATTCCAAGTTTTGCATGATACCAGGTCAGTCCACCCTGAAAATATACGGCATACGGCTCTCTTAACGGACCATCGGCACTTAATTCAATGGAGGAACCCTGTACAAATGCCCCGGCAGCCATAATGACATCACTGTCATAGCCCGGCATTGCCCATGGCTCCGGTGTTACATAGCTGTCCACCGGCGCTGCAGCCTGAATTCCTTTGCAGAATGCAATCAGACCTTCCGGGCTGTTTAAGGTAACTGCCTGAATAATATCGTGACGGCTCTCTGTGCCATTCGGTACAACGGCAAAGCCCAGTCTTTCGTAGATATTTGCAGCAAAAATTGCACCCTTTAATGCACCTGCTGTAACTACCGGTGCCTGAAACAGTCCCTGATAGAAAGAAGAAATTACATTTAAGGAAGCACCCACTTCTTTGCCGAGTCCCGGAGAAGTAAGGCGGTATGCTGCATTTTCCACACATTCTTTTTTGCCGACAATATAGCCGCCGATTGGTGCCAGTCCGCCCCCCGGATTCTTAATCAAGGAACCTACAATCATGTCTGCTCCTACATCCAGCGGCTCTCTTTCTTCTACAAATTCACCGTAGCAGTTATCTACCATACAGATAACGTCCGGTTTTATGGATTTGATAAAGGAAATCAGTTCTCCAATCCGCTCTACGGATAAGGTAGGTCTTGTCTGGTATCCCTTGGAACGCTGAATGGTCACAAGATGTGTTTTCTCATTGATTGCTTTTTTGATATTCTCATAATCAAAGCTGCCATCGGAAAGTAAATCTACCTGGCGATAAGTAATGCCATATTCTGCCAGTGAGCCTTTGGATGGTCGGATACCGATAACTTCCTCTAAGGTATCGTACGGTTTTCCTACCGGTGATAATAATTCGTCCCCCGGTCTTAAATTTGACATCAATGCCAGGGCCAGTGCATGGGTTCCGCAGGTAATCTGCGGACGGACCAGAGCATCTTCTCCATGGAAACAGCTTGCGTATACTTTTTCCAGTGTATCTCTTCCCAGATCGTTATATCCATATCCATTGGACATGGCAAAGCATTCTGCGGAAACTCTGTTTTTCTGCATGGCATCAATTACTTTCATCTGATTATATTCTGCTGTTGCATCAATTGCTGCAAAACGTTCTTTTAATTCATCCTCTATCTTTTTTCCAAAACGGTATACTTCTTTGCTGATACCCATTTCTTCATATTTCTTTTCAATCATTTCGTCTTTCATCATTTTCCTCGTCTTTCCGGCTGCAATTTCTTTCTAAATTACAGCAAGTCTATCATATAATGTTCTCTTTCTTTTTGTATGAATAAAAACTTAAGAAATAATAGCTTTTTCCTTAAGTATCTTTATCATGTATGCAAGAATTGCCTCATTTTTATAATCGAACTCATTTTTGTTAAGCCAGATGACATCCCGTTCCCGTTTAAACCATGTAATCTGCCGTTTGGCGAAATGTCTTGTTTCCCGCTTGATAATATAAACTGCTTCTTCCAAAGAATAACCGCCATCAAGATAGGATAACATTTCTTTATAGCCAATTCCCTGCATTGCCACCATATCTTTGGTGCAGCCCATTTCCTTTAAGCGGCGGACTTCTGCTTCCAGTCCATCTTCTATCATTTTATCTACTCTGGCATCGATTCTTTTGTATAAGTGGCTGCGCTCATCATTTAATACAAAATAGGCAAAATTATAAGGTGAAGTCCGCATCTGCTCTTTTGCATTATGCTCAGAAATCTTTCTACCGGTCTCCTGATAGAATTCCAACGCACGGATGACGCGTTTTCTGTTATTCGGATGGATGGCTTCGGCAGATTCCGGGTCCACTTCCCTTAACCGGTCATGAAGATACTGGTTGCCATGTTCTTCTGCCAGCGCTTCCAACTCTTTCCGGTATGCACTGTCACTTTCCTGTTCCGTAAAATCAATATCATTTAACAGAGCCTGAATATAAAATCCGGTGCCGCCGGCAATAATCGGAATCTTTCCGTGGGCATAAATTTCGTTTAAATATTTTTTCGCATATTCCTGAAATTTTACCACATGGAATTCCTCGAAAGGCTCCAATTCATCCACCAGATAATGACGTACACCATCCATTTCTTCCGGTGTGATTTTTGCAGAGCCCACATCCATATATTTATACACCTGCATGGAATCGGCGGAGATAATCTCTCCGCCAATGGCCTTTGCAAGCTGAATGGATAATTCTGTTTTTCCTACTGCAGTAGGACCTGTCAATACTACAATTGGTTTTTTCATCATATCATCCTACACAATCCGCTTGAACTTTTTCTCAATTTCATATTTTGACATGGCAATAATCGTTGGTCTTCCATGTGGACAGTTATATGGATTATCAAGCTTCATCAAATCCTTCATAAGCTGTTCCATTTCCGGCAGGCTTAGTCGCTGGCTTCCCTTTACTGCAGCTTTGCAGGACATGGATGCGATTTTATCTAAAATAACATCCGCAGTTGCCCGCTCGGATATGCCATCGGTAAGCTCATCTAACATTTCAATCAATACATCCCTGGTATTCAGCCGGTAAAGATTACCCGGCACTCCGCAGATACTGTATTCTGCACCACCAAAGTGCTCAATTTCGAAACCAAGCTTCGTAAATTGTTCTTTGAATCGCTCCAGTACTTCTGCCTCACGCATGGATAATGTTATGACAATCGGCGGGCTGATAGCCTGAGAAGTAAACTCTTTCTTCTCAAACTGCTTTTTTAATTTCTCATACATGACTTTCTCATGGGCAGCATGCTGGTCTACGATGAACAGTCTGTCGTTATATTCTACCAGCCAATAGGTGTCAAAAAGCTGTCCTATAATCTTCTGCTTTGCCATCTCCTCTTCTTTTAAGAAAGAACCCTGTTCATAGCTTCCTTCCGGCTTTGCTCCGTAGGTTTCTTCCTCCCGGAGGACATAGGCTTCTTTTGCCAGTTCTTTTTCCAGTTCTTTTTTCGATTGTTCCGGAAGCGGCTCTTTCTGAATCCGTTCTTCCATCATATCTTCCGGTGGCATTGATTTTATCGTATCAAGAAGCTTTTCCTGTGCCGCAGAGCTGACTGACCCGGTTCCCATTGGTCTGCTGACAGGATATTTTATTTCGTAAGGACTGTCTTTTCGTACTGCCTTCCGGATTTCTTCCAAACGTTTCTGCTCAAATGGCTCCGGCATTACCTTCTCTATCTTAGGAACTTCCATTTCGTTTTTCTTTAGTGTATCCACCGGAACTTCCGGTATAATATCACGGTGCACTAGCGATGCCGATAAAATACTCTGCACTTCCCTGTACAGTTCCTGCTGGTTGGAAAAACGAAGTTCCATCTTGGTGGGATGCACATTTACATCCAAAAGACTGCTGTCAATCTCAAAATAAAGTACCGTAAAGGGATACTGATGCTGCATCAGAAACGGTTTAAAGGCATCCTCTATAGCTTTGGATAAAATCTGGCTCCGGATAAATCTGCCATTGACAAAATATAATTCGTAGCCCCGGTTTCCTCTGGAAATCATCGGCTTTCCAATAAATCCACTGACTTTAAAAAGCTCGCTTTCATGTGCAATCGGAAGCAGCGCTTTTGTAATATCCCTTCCGTATAAATGGTAGATAATATCCTTGATATTTCCATTTCCGGATGACTGCAGTTTTACCTGATTATTCATAATAAATTTGAAAGCTACGTCTGGATGGGATAAAATCATCCGCTGCATCAGTTCATGAATATAGGTGCCTTCTGTCTGGGCGGATTTTAAGAATTTCTTTCTTGCCGGTGTATTATAAAAAAGATTCCGTACAATAAAAGTGGTTCCATCCGGCGCACCGATTTCTTCTAAAGAGACTTCCTTTGAGCCTTCAATGAGATAACGGGATCCGGTAAAATCACCGTTCGTCTTTGTAATGAGTTCCACCTGACTTACTGCTGCGATACTTGATAATGCTTCACCTCGGAACCCTAAGGATGTAACGGTAAACAAATCTTCTACGGATTTAATCTTACTGGTGGAATGACGCAAAAATGCCAAAGGAATCTGTTCCCTTTCGATTCCGCAACCATTGTCCGAAATACGGATAAAGGATATTCCACCTTCTTTGATTTCAACCGTTACTGCACTGGAACCTGCATCTATCGCATTTTCCACTAACTCCTTTACCACCGAGCTTGGTCGTTCGATGACTTCTCCTGCCGCAATTTTATCAATTGTTTCCTGACTTAACAGTGCAATCTGTGGCATAACGCCATCCACCTCCTTTACCATCTGTTTTTTACTTTATTCTGTAATTCGTATAACTTATTCATTGCTTCGATTGGTGTCATCTGACCCAAATCCAGTTCTTTTAATTCGTTTAATATCGTATCGTTGTCCATGGTATCAAGCAGTGAAATCTGTTCTAAATCCACCTCGTCTAACTTCGGTTTGCTGCGTTTACTGCTTCCCTCCGCACTGATATTCTGAACGATTTCCGTAATATCATTATTACTTAATTCTTCTACAATTTCTTTGGCACGCTCAATGACATTATCCGGCACTCCCGCAAGCTTTGCTACCTGGATACCGTAACTCTTATCAGCTCCGCCTTTTACAATCTTGCGCAGGAAAACGATATCATCACCCTTTTCTTTTACTGCAATGCAGTAGTTATTTATGCTGTTTAATTTGCCTTCCAGCTCCGTCAGTTCATGATAATGGGTTGCAAATAATGTCTTTGCGCCAAGAAGCCTTGGATTACTGATATGCTCTACCACTGCCCAGGCAATACTCAATCCATCAAAGGTACTGGTTCCACGTCCGATTTCATCTAAAATCAAAAGACTGTTGGAAGTGGCATTCCGTAATATGTTTGCCACTTCTGACATTTCAACCATAAAGGTACTCTGTCCGCTGGCGAGGTCATCAGAAGCCCCTACTCTGGTAAAAATACGGTCTACAATTCCAATTTTGGCTGATTTTGCCGGAACAAAGCTTCCGATTTGAGCCATCAGTACAATCAACGCACTCTGTCGCATATAGGTAGACTTTCCTGCCATATTCGGACCGGTAATAATGGACACACGGTTGCTGCCATTATCAAGATAAGTATCATTTGCCACAAACATTTCATTCTGAATCATCCGTTCTACTACCGGATGTCTGCCGTCTTTGATGTCGATAAGACCTTTTTCGTTTAATTTCGGACGGCAGTAATTATTCTGTTCCGCTACCGTTGCAAGAGATGCAAATACATCAATCTGCGCCACTGCTTTGGCGGTCTTCTGGATACGGACCACTTCATCCGCCACTTTCTGACGGACTTCCCGGAACAGTTCATATTCTAAGACAATCAGCTTGTCTTCCGCACCTAGGATAACATCCTCTAATTCTTTTAATTCCGGTGTGATAAAACGCTCAGCATTTGCCAGAGTCTGCTTTCTGGTGAAATAGTCCGGCACCATGTCTTTAAAGGAATTGGTTACTTCAAGATAATAGCCAAATACTTTGTTATATTTGATTTTCAGATTCTTGATTCCGGTTTTCTCACGCTCTTTTGCCTCCAAATCAGCAAGCCAGCTCTTTCCATCTGTCTTGGCTTTCCGCAGGCGGTCCACCTCTTCGTTATAGCCCTCTTTTAAGATGCCGCCGTCATGAAGGGTAAGTGGCGGTTCTTCCGCAATGGAGCATTCGATTAATTCGTATAATTCATCCAACGTATCCAGCTGCTCATATAAACGTTTTAAAAGTGGTGACTGGAAATCACTCATCAGTGTCTTAATCGGCGGCAGCATATGTATAGAATTGCGAAATGCAATCAAATCCCTTGGATTTGCGGTCTGATAAGTAACACGGGTAATCAACCGTTCCAGATCATAGACCGGATTTAAATATTCCCGGATTTCTTCTCTTGTGATGGCATTGGTATTAAATTCGTCAATGGCATCATAACGTTCTTCTATTTCCGTACGCTCAATTAATGGCTGTTCCACAAAGCTTCTTAAGGTTCTTGCTCCCATGGCTGTCCTGGTCTTATCCAATACCCAAAGGAGAGAACCACGCTTTTGCTTTTCCCGGAGGGTTTCAACCAGCTCTAAGTTTCGTCTGGTAGAACTGTCAATAATCATGAATTTTCCGGTGGTATACGGATGAATTGCCACCAGATTGGAAAGGGTTGTTTTCTGTGTCTCGTAAAGGTATTTTAATAATGCACCGGCTGCAACGACGCCGCTGTCATAATCTGCAAGACCAAGTCCTTCTAAATCCCTGACTTTAAAATGATCCTTTAAAGTCATCTGTGCTGTCTCATCAGAAAAATACCATGCATCCAGAGAATAAATTACGATTCCCATACGGTTTTTCATATCATCGATATCAATTCCGCTGATATAAAATGCTTCATTACAGATGATTTCTGTCGGCTGGTATTTATTGACTTCGTCCAATAATTTCCGTTCCGAATCCACTTCTGTCACATAGTAATCTCCGGTGGTAATATCTGCAGAAGAAATACCATAATGGTCACCGATATATGCGATACACATGATGTAATTATTTTTCGTTTCATCCAGTGCCTGTGCATTTAAGGTAGTTCCCGGCGTTACAACTCTTGTTACTTCACGCTTTACCATTCCCTTGGCAAGCTTCGGGTCTTCCACCTGCTCACAGATAGCAACCTTATAACCTTTTTTCACCAGTCTGGTCAGATAAGTTTCTGCTGCATGATATGGGATTCCGCACATGGGTGCCCGTTCCTCTGCACCACAGCTCTTTCCGGTTAAGGTAAGCTCTAATTCTTTTGATACAACCTTTGCATCATCAAAAAACATTTCATAAAAGTCACCCAGACGGTAAAATAAAATACAGTCCTTGTATTCTTCATGTGTTTTTAAATAATGCTGCATCATTGGTGTATATTCCGTCAATGTTCTGTATCTCCTTTTCTGTTTCAAAACACCTGTTGTTTTAATCTATTTTAAGTCTTGCATATTTTCCTGCAATTGCTTCCGCTACTTTCAATCCGTCCATGGCTGCTGACATAATACCGCCGGCATAACCGGCACCTTCTCCGCAAGGGTAAATGCCTGCAATATTACTTTCAAAGGATTCATCCCTTGTAATCCGCACCGGAGAGGAAGTTCGGCTCTCCACACCGGATAAAATGGCATCCTCCCTGTTATAGTCCGGAATGTATTTCGGAAAGAGCTCCATTCCTGCCTGAAAAGATGCTGCTAATTCTTTGGGAAAAATTTCCCTGAGATTTGCAAATGTATGTGCGCCCTTTGTGGTACTTTCAAAAGCCCCATATCCTGTGGATACACGATTTTCTTTAAAATCTCCATAAAGCTGCTGCGGAATTGTTCCGTTTCCGATACGATAAGCATTTTTTTCTAATTTACGCTGAAACTCAATCCCGGCCAGTGGTCCTTCTCCTTCAAAATCATCCGGTCGAACCGATACGATAATAGCACTGTTGGCATTCTGCCCAGCTCTTGCATGATAGCTCATGCCATTGACTGCCAGCATACCTTCCTCCGAAGAAGCGTTTACTACATAACCACCCGGACACATACAGAAAGAATATACCCCGCGGTGATTCTCAAGATTTGCGGTCAGCTTATAGGATGCAGCAGGCAGCAGGGCATTTTTATGTCCGTTATACTGGCATGCATCAATCATCGCCTGCGGATGCTCTACACGAAATCCCACCGCAAATGCTTTGGCTTCCATCATAAGTCCCGCTTCCTGTAACATTGGGAAAGTATCTCTGGCGGAATGTCCGATTGCCAGCACCAGAACGTCTGTTGCTACTTCCTTTTCTCCGTTAATCCGGATGGCTTCTACTTTATCTTTCTTCCCATTCAGCGTAATGTCTGTAAGCTGGCTGAAAAAGCAGTAAGTTCCACCCATTCTTTCAATTTCCAGCCGGATGTTTTTTACGACTGTTTTTAAAATATCAGTTCCAATATGAGGCTTATTTATATATAAAATTTCTTCCGGAGCGCCCATTTTCACAAAGATTTCTAACACTTCCCGGTTTCTTCCTGCCACATCTTTTACCAGCGTATTTAATTTCCCATCGGAAAAAGTACCTGCTCCGCCTTCACCAAACTGTACATTCGTCTTTGGATTTAAGATGCCGTCCTTCCAGAACCGTTCTACTTCAGCAGTCCTCTCTTCCACACTGCTTCCACGCTCCAAAATAATTGGACAATAGCCATGCTTTGCCAGTTCATAGGCACAGAACATTCCTGCCGGACCGCTTCCTACAATAACCGGTCTGTGGGACAGTTGTTTCTCTCCGGCATCCGGGAAATGATAATGTATATCCTTTGCTTTACTGATATTGGAATTTTTATTCTTATGTAAAATCATAGCTTCCTGCTTCAATTCCACATCCACTGTGTATACAAAGGAAAGTTCATTTTTTCTTCTTGCATCAATGGATTGCTTTCGAATCCGATAATGGATCAAATCCTTTTCATTTTTTAGATGAAGTGTTTTGATAATCTGTCTTCTTAACATCTCTTCCGAATGTTCAATCGGAAGCTTTAACTGATTTACTCGTATCATGATAACTCCCTTGCCACATGTATCCCGGCTACTGCGCCGCTGCTCCATGCCCATTGCAAATTATAACCACCGCAGATTCCGTCAATATCCACCATTTCTCCGGCAAAATAAAGTCCCGGACAAAGCTTTGACTCCATGGTTTCTGCATCTATTTCATCAGTGTCTACGCCACCGGCAGTCACCTGTGCCGTATCAAAGGTATTCCAGTCAGTAATATCCACCCGGAGTCCCTGCACCGTATCTATAAAGCTCTCTAATTCTTCTGTCTGCAGCCGGTTCGCATATTTTGCAGCTTTTATATGTGACTCTTCTAATAATACCGGAATTAATTTTTCCGGGAAAAAGCCGATTAAGGCTTCCCCGATGTGTTTTTCATCTGCTTTCTTAAATCTTTCCTTGAAATAGGTTAAGCACTGTTCTTTCTCCCAGAATGGCACAAAATTAAGTGTCGCATAGACTTTTTTCTGTTCTGATAACGCTCTTGTGGCAACTCTTGAAAGCTGAAATACCGGAATGCCGGATATTCCATAATTCGTAAGCTGTAATTCACCCCGTTCGCTGCATACATGCGTACTTTCTATGTATAAATCGACCTTTACATCTGCACGAATTCCTGCAATATCAGCAAAAAATGACTGTTTTCCCTTCAATCCGATAAGCCCCGGTACTAAATCTATGATATGATGTCCCAGACTTTCAAGATATAGGAAACCGCTTCCGTCACTGCCACTTTTCTTTAAGGTCTTACCACCGGTTGCCATTATGCATTTTGTTGCATAAAAATCACCGCCCTTGGTATGAAAAGTGAAGCCCTTTGCGGTCTTTTCTATGCCTCTTATGCCACAGCCACAGACCACTCCAACGTTCTGTTTCTTTAATTCCATCAGCAACACATCCCTGATTGCAGTTGCCTGCTCGCTCTGAGGATAATATCCGCCATTACGCTCCTTTGGATATATGCCAAGTTCTTTAAAGAACTGCAGTGTCTCTTCCAGTCCAAACTGCTCAAATACAGGCGCAACAAAAGCAGGGTTCTGTCCGTAATATTTGTCCACACCCTGCATTTTATTTGTATAATTACATTTACCGTTTCCGGTTGCTAAAATCTTCTTACCAGGTACTTCGTTGTGCTCTAAAATAAGAACTTTTGCACCGTTTCGTGCCGCCATAATGGCTGCCACCAATCCGGCAGCACCTCCACCGACTACAACGACACCTATGCGTTCTGTATGCTTATTCATGCCAGTTATTTACTCTTCTCTCTATTTCTTTTGAACTGCTATGCAATCAGACCTATTCAGCCTTTTAGATTGTATCATAACAGTCTGAAACAATCAACTTTTTAACTGGAATAGCTTTCTAAGAAACGGTATAAATCTTCCAGTGTATCAAAGGTTTTTCCATTGCTGATTTCTTTTTTCAATTCTTCCGGCAGTCCCTGATACGCAATTCCAGTATACATGTATAAGGCATCCTCTTCGCCGAAATAGACATTCAGGTACCCGTCCTCTTCCCGGATAACAAATGCTTTTTTATTCTGAATGTTTGCACTTTCCACGCTATCCTCGAATTGCTCCGTCTCAGCTTCCTGAATCTTTATTATTTTTTCCTGTTCTTTTTCATTCAGTTTCAGATAATACTGTCTTCCACCAATCCATGCAGAGATAGATAATACCAGTGCTCCAAGGAAAAAAGTGCGCATACGTTTTGTGTTTTTCATATTCATCACCACAAACAGTATGCGCAGGTTTTTTCTTTTTATACAATTTTTTCAAGAATTCTATGTTTTGCCCTTTTATTGCATTTTTATAATAAATGTAATTTCTTAGCAATGCGGACGAGAAGGTAGCCCTTCGGGAATTTCTTTAGTTCTTCCTCACTTAAGCCTTTTAATAATAAAAGCATTGCACCATATACAACAGCACCAATTCCAATGGCAAGTATGGCTGCAATGGCATTTACCTTAATAACAGCAAAAATACCTTTGTAAACGCCAAAGACTACGACACCCATAATGGCAGAAGCTGCCACCGGGATTAAGAAAGTTTTCACAACTTCCTGACGATAACCACTGTATTTCCGTAAAGACATTGCATTAAAGAGGCACATAAAGAATGCAAATAATGCATTGGAATATACCACTGCATAAATACCAAGATGTAAACCAAACATCATCACCAACAGTACAATCAGATGCAGTCCCAATGCGATAGCCGCATTTTTAACAGGCTCTCTCATCCGGTTAATCCCCTGTAACAATCCATTAGATAATGTGGAAAGAGAATAGAACAAAATTGCAACAGCTCCCGTTGTAAGCATGGTTGCTGCAGTAGTTCCGGTGCTGCCATAAAGATGCAGCAACTTTAATATCGGTCCTGACAGCACTGCAATTCCAATGGTACAAGGGAATGCAATTACCATAATAAAGCGGATTGCAATATTAATCTGGCTTCGTACGGACTCTCTGTCCCTTCTTGCATACGCACCGGTAAGATTTGGTACACAGGAAGCCGCCATCGCAGAAGCAATGGAAATCGGAATATTGATAATGGTCTTATATTTTCCGGAAAAGATTCCCCACCAGACATCAATATCATCCGGCTTATAGCCCTGTAGTTCCGCTACGTTCTTATAGATACCCTGATCTAAAATTGCACTGATATTATAAATTGTGGTACTTAAAAGTACTGGAACAATGGTCATAATCAGTACACGAAAGACATTCTGATAGGATTCTGTTTTGCTGCTGGTATCCCGGCGCATCTGTCGTTTAAAAATACGTTTGTATGCCAGAAACAACATTCCAAGGAATAAAAGTGCAAACACCGCTCCCATATTGGTACCCAGTGTTCCGCCTGCAGCACCGTAAGCAGAACCATACTTTTCCTTATTTCCAAGCACTGCTCCGATTCTTGCCCCATATCCATAGAGGATATAGGCAGCTGCAATACTGACAATCGCATTGACAATCTGTTCGATAATCTGTGAAATGGCACTCGGCATCATGGTACCAAGTCCCTGAAAAAATCCACGTAAGACTCCTAATACAGCAACTACCAGTATCGTCGGTGCCAGAACCTTCAATGCAAAAATACTAAGGGGCGTATTCAGCATGTTTGTGAAGAATGACGCACCAAAGAAAAGAATCAAACTTGCAGTAAGTCCGGTACCGATTGCTAAAAGCAGGGCACCTTTTACAATTCGATATGCATTTTTTCTTTGCCCCTTCGAGACACGGGCAGATACCAGCTTGGATACCGCCAATGGCAGGCTGTATGCAGAAATAATCAGCAGGATATTATAAATTTCAAAGGCTGCACTGTAATAACTGTTACCGGTATCTCCAATGATATTGGTCATCGGGATACGATAGAGCAGACCGATTATCCTGCTGACTATAGAGGCAATTGCAAGAATGGAACCCTGTACTAAAAAGTTGGAGTCACTCTTTTTTCCTGAACTCATAAATTTACCTCAAGTAATTTTCGAAATAATTATTTTGCGGAAGGTGGTGTAAACTCATCTTCTGTTGCATAGATATTTAATTTCTTCTCCATATCATTTAACAATACACATACCATGGTCTTACCCTGGTTCAATGTGATTTCATTTCCGGAAGCGTCATAGTATCTGGTTGGCTCATTTTCGCTTGCTTTCTTCCATGTCACATCAATTACTTTACCGTTAGTAATATATTTTCCGGTTCCTTCACCGGTGCTCTCAACATCCAGATAACCGTGTGCATCATCTAACTTGGTATAATCGCAGTACTGAAGCAGAATGTTCTTAAAAGCAAGCTGTGTGCCTGTATTTTCATCCATATGCTCTTTTTTATACTGGAAACGATAGTATAAACCATCTTCACTGTTATATACAAACCAAGGATTGTTTACATAATATCCCGGCTGAACCACTGCTGCATCTGCTCCGTCTGTAAGTTCAATTTCTTTTTCATCATCTTCATTAAACTGATAATGTCCTTCATAATCGGAAGGCAGCTCGGTATCATAACCTTTTAATTCAATTCCGGCATCAATACCATCTGTGCTTACAAATGCATTGTGTGGAGCCTTTCTTGACTTGTCACGATAGAAAGTAGCAGAATCAATGGCACCCTCTAAACCGTTTAAGTCCTCAACTTTGCCACTCTCTAACAGCTCAGTTGCGTAAATTGCCTGTCCGTAATGAATATAAATTGCATCAAATTCCATTGCATAATATGCATAGTAGTGACGGCAGCTTCTTACCGAACCAATCTTGTCTAATCCGGAATAATCCTGGAAAATTGGCATCAGACGGGTAATTCCGCCTTCAGCAGGAGCTTCGTAAAGTACGTCTGCCTGTGACAGTCCATACTGTGGCAATGCATCATTGGTATTTCCAATCATGATTGCAACCGGTTTCTTCTTTGCTAAATCTTTATCAATCCATTCACCGGTCAGGTAACTTCTTGCCATACCATCTTTGCCAGTTTTGGTTTCGGTTTCAGGTTCTGCTTCAGAAACGGTTTCTGTCGGTTCCGGAGCTTCCTCTTTTTTCTTACATCCAGCTAAAAGACTGGTTGCCATCAGTGTCATGCATAAAACAATACTTAATCTCTTTTTCATGATGTTCCTCCATTTTTATCTTAAAATATTTAAGCATTCTAAAATCTCGCGCTGCTTTCCTTCCATCAATGCAGCTTCCTGCTCTTCCATGTGGTCGTAACCAAACAGATGCAGCATACTATGTACAATCAGAAATGCAAATTCTCTTTGCATACTGTGGCCATATTCCTCTGCCTGTTCCCTGACCTTGTCCACAGAAATAATAATATCCCCCAGCAGAATTTCCCCTGTATCCGGATTAAAGCAATCCTCCGTCTGATTCTCTATCTGGGAAAAATCTCCCGGTACATCATATTCTAACATTGGAAAGGATAAAACGTCCGTCGGGCGGTCTATCTCCCGGAACTCTTTATTAACCTTCCAGATACCTTCGTTATCTGTCAGTGTAAGACTGATTTCTGCTTCAAAAGGAAAATGCTCATGTTCCATTGTAAACGATATTACATCTTTTGCAAGTGTTTCATAATCAAAATCGAAGGTAACCTCCGCTTCTTTCTCTATCGCAAGGCTCAAAATAAATCCGCTCCTTTCGTTAAAAACTCTCTGATTTTAATAAACTGGTTCATGCCAAGATTCGCTTCATCATATAATCCGGCAGCCGATTTTTCGTTTAATGTCTGATAAATAATAATATCATGATTCCAGCTGTTCTTCACGGTTTCCTTGTCCAAAAGTTCAAATTTGGTAACAATACTGTCCACAATATGTACGATTGCGGACTCTATGGAACTAATAGCATTTAATTCACCATTGTATTCACTTAGAATCTTAACCACGTTTTTTGGGAAACAGTTAATCTCAGCAAGACGAACTCCATTTTCTACAAACGGTTCTCCCTCCAGCTTGCCAATCCGGTAGTAAAATCCTGCCGCAGCTACCGTTTTATCATCTGCCCCAAGCTCCTTTGCACATTCTTCTGCCACACTCGAAACTTTACGGGCATGTGCATAATCAATTTCCGAATAGTTTTTAATCTCCTGTACCAGCGGAAAATTTTCTGCAATAATTTCAGCTAAAGTACGTTCTTTTTCATGCTTCGTATAATAATACAGCCTGTCTGCAAAAAAGTACGAAAAAACTGCAGTCAGTATCATGCTGCATCCTGCGGATAAGTACTGATGATAATTGATTTCAAAGCTGCTGATGTAATAGAAGATACTCGGAACAGCAAACGACAATGCAACGGTCATGATGCATCCATAAATTTTATATTTTTTCTGGCTGATTACCATAAGCAGAATTCCGGAAAGTACCGTCAGCATAGTATATGCCGCATATTCATAAAAACTGCCGCTGGAACACATGCAAAGCAGTGTATTAAAATAAATTCCGCCTAAAATACCAATCAGCTCATTTCCGCCACAGGAAAGAATCATGACCGGAATCATGACCGGTGCCATATATGCCGGCATAAAAAAGAAACCCACATAACAGGCTGCTGCTGCAAGAAAGCAAAGAAACAGCTGATGAAAATCACTTTTTTCATTCCGGTTCAGATGCCCTCTGATACGTTCCATTTCAATCACTGCAATCAGCAATGGCAGATATAAAGCATTTATAAAAACAAGCACCAGTACACGGTCTATGGTAAACTTGCAGATTATTGCCAGAAAAACAGAATAAATCGCAACGGAAATAATGATTCCCAGCATACGAATCATTCTTTTGGGTGAAAATCTATCTTCCTTCATTTTTCGTTACTCTTTTCGTTCTTTTATTTGCTTTTGATTCATAATCGTCATAGGCTTTTACAATCTTCTGTACCAAAGGATGTCTTACTACGTCAGCACTGGTCAATTTACAGACGGATATCTCATCTACATTGCGAAGTACACGTAATGCCACATCCAGTCCCGACTTCGTTCCCGGAGCCAGATCCTTCTGGGTAGCATCTCCGGTCACCACAACCTTGGAACCAAATCCAATACGTGTTAAAAACATCTTCATCTGTGCCGGTGTAGTATTCTGTGCCTCATCCAAGATAATAAATGCATTATCTAAGGTACGGCCTCTCATATAAGCCAATGGTGCGACCTCAATAAGCCCCTTTTCCATATTCCGCTGAAAGCTTTCTGCTCCCATAATCTGATACAGTGCATCATACAGCGGGCGAAGATACGGATCTACCTTGCTCTGTAAATCTCCTGGAAGAAATCCTAATTTCTCACCGGCTTCAATTGCAGGACGGGTTAAAATAATACGATTTACTTCTTCATTCTTAAATGCAGTAATTGCCATTGCCATGGCAAGATAAGTCTTTCCGGTTCCGGCAGGCCCGATTCCAAATACAATCATCTGCTTACGGATGGCATCCACATAAGCCTTTTGGCCTAAAGTCTTTGGTTTCACCGGTTTGCCGTTTATCGTATGGCAGATGCAGTCCTTATCGATTTCTACCAACGAGCCTTCTTTATGTTCTCCCAAAAGAGAAAGTGTATATGCAACCTTCTGCTCATCAATCATGTTTCCTCTCTCTGCCAGTTGTAAAAGTTCTGCAAACACCTTGCATGCACCCTCTACATTTGCGGTATCTCCAATGACTTTGATTCCTTCATTGCGGGGCACTACCGTAACATTTAAGGTCCGTTCAATCAATTTTATATTATGGTCAAATTGTCCGAAAATATTGGAAACATGCTCTGCCGGTATATCAATTCTTGTTTCATTCAAGCTCATTTAATACTAGCCCTTCCTCTGTGTCTTCTGTATCAGGTGCTGTAAGCTGTTCCGTTTCGTGTCTTAAAGCAGCTTTTGTGCGCACTTTGATGATTCCTTCCATGATACAGTTTTTATCGTCCATATCTATAATAACATTTTTTTCTAAAATTTGAATATTTTTTTCTGCTAAATGTGACAAATAAATATTAAAATTTTCTGTAGCAACCGCTTCTGCCTGCTCTTTCGTATAAATTGCCTGTTCTGTCCGATACTCTTTTAAAGTACTAGAATAGATTCCAAGTGGCAGATAAAAGTCCCCGTGGAGGCAAAGCTGTTTATAATCCGTGGTTTTGTCTGCACATTCAAATTCACCGCTTAATGCCGGAAGTGTTATTACTTTTCCAAAGAAATCAATGGAATACCGTTTCTTTTCTGCACCGGTCATTCTTTTTTCTTCATGGACAAGGGAAAATTTATCATGGTATGGATATTCCGTCAGTAGATATATATCCGCATCCGCATTGCAATATTCATAGGCATACTGTTCCCCGCTGTCATTGGTCAAATCAATCCTGCCACTTACTAATATATCTCCTGCCTTTACTGCATCGCCGTTCTTTACTAGTGGGGTTCCATTTCTTGTAACAATGGATTCCACTGTCGCATCCTCTTCTGCTATCAGGTCTGAAGCTTCATACGGCAATTCTTCCATTGCTTCCTGCTGTACCAGATTTTCCTTGATTAATACCGTCATTTTCGTTCCGTAAATCTGTACCGATGCCCAGATGATTTCCGGAAACTGTGCCCGCAGATCCCGTTCTAACTGTTCGCAGTCAATTGTACGAATCCGGTCTCCGTAACCACAATCCTCCTCATCAAGAAATGTTAAAACGGTTTCTGTCGTAACAGATGAATTACCATCTACCTCCACATTCCAGAGAAATCGTGATAAAAACCACACCAGACCAGCTGCAAGAATTACTCCCATCAGGAGGCATTTTCGTTTCCGGTAACGGTTCATCCAGAACGGAAATCCTATTTTGCGCAGAATCCGAATCCTGCATCCGGTCTTGCTTACGAACGGACGGATACTCCAAAATGCACGAATGCTGATAAAAAAGCGATAAACATCTTCCTCTTTTCGAAGATTCCAGATTAAAATATTGTGATTGCCACACAGATTTAAAAATCGTTCCGGGGCATAACCACTTAAGATTACCTCAAGGTAACCGCCTATATATTTAAACAGGGAAAGTGTTGTCATCGAAAACCTCTATTCATACTCAATACTTTGGATGATTCCTGTTATTTTCATCTCTTCATTCGTATAATAGGAAATGTTGAGATTTTTCCCACGAACAAGAATCCGGCAGCTTTTCGCCTGAATCCTGATATATTCTTTCTCGTATTCTAAGATTCCCTTATAATTTTCCAACAGCAGTTCCCTGTTACCCATAACGGTTACAATTGCTGCCCGGTAGACTAAGTCTTTCGGCAGTTCTAAGGATTCCACCATATGATTTTTAAAATCTTTTTTTAACTCTTTCTTATTGTTTTTCCTCATATATAACTATATGAGTTTTTTTCTTTTCTATGCGGTAATATATTTTAAAACTGTTTCCGGTGCATCCAGTGGCTCTTTACTGAAAAGAAATGCATTTTGAACCAGTTCCTTTGCATCGTTGCATTTTGCTGCATCATTACCATATAATTCGGCCAGACATTCTCCTTTTTTTACGCTGTCTCCTATTTTTTTCTTAAGGCGGATACCGGCAGTTAAATCAATCTGACTCTCCTTTGTCTCTCTGCCGCCGCCAAGGCTCATGCAGGCAGTTCCAATTGCCATAGCATTTAAAGCTTCTACATATCCATCTTCCGGTGCGGTGATAGTTTCTGTAATTGCTGCTTTTGCCAATAACTGCGGATGATAAACCTGTTCCTTTCTGCCACCCTGTGCTTCTACAAAGTCTGCAAATTTATCCAGTGCTTTTCCGCTTGCAATGACTTTCTCCATCCTTGTTCTTGCTTCTTTTTCATCTTCTGCCACACCGGCAGCCTTTAACATAAGATACCCTAATGCATAGACAACATCCATCAGATCCTTTGGCCCTTTTCCATTCAATGCTTCAATGGCTTCCTGCACTTCCACAATATTGCCTACTGTATTGCCAAGAGGCTGTGACATATCTGTAATAACCGCATAAGTTTTCTTTCCAGCACCATTTCCGATGGCCACCATAATCCGGGCAAGTTCCTCTGCCTTTTCCACAGTCTGCATGAATGCACCGTTTCCGGTCTTTACGTCAAGGACAATAGCATCCGATCCGCTGGCTAATTTCTTACTCATAATGCTGCTGGCAATTAAGGATTTCTCCGCTACCGTAGCAGTGACATCCCGGAGTGCATACAGCTTCTTATCTGCTGGTGCAAGATTAGCAGTCTGTCCAGCAATTGCAACGCCAACCTCTGATACCTGCTTTAAAAAGGCTTCTTCTGATATGGAAGTGCTGAATCCTTCAAAGCATTCTAACTTATCAATGGTTCCACCGGTATGACCCAATCCTCTTCCGGACATTTTTGCTACCGGAACACCCAGTGCAGCAATGATTGGTGTCAGAATCAGGGAGGTCTTATCTCCTACACCACCGGTGCTGTGTTTATCCACCTTTACGCCTTTAATACCGGATAAATCAAGCACATCTCCGCTATCCCGCATAGCAAGTGTTAATGCCAGTGTCTCATCGTGATTCATTCCCTGAAAACAGATTGCCATCAGCATGGCTGACATCTGATAATCCGGAATTTCACCGGTTGTAAATGCATTTATCATCCACTGGATTTCTTCTTTGCTTAAAGCAGCTCCTTCCTTTTTCTTTAAAATGAGGTCGTACATCCTCATAAAATCTCCTCCTTTTATCCGTTTCTTCTATTTATGATACGGTTGCTTATTTGTGATACGGTTCATGATTGATAATCCGATAGCTCCGGTATAACTGCTCCAATAAAATAACACGCATCAGCTGGTGCGGAAATGTCATCTTCGAAAAGCTTATTTTTTCATCTGCACGTTTTAATACTTCATCCGCAATTCCAAGGGAGCCTCCGATCACAAGAACGATATGGCTGTTGCCCTTTACCATCAAGTCACTGACTTTTTCCGATAAAGCAACAGAATCCAGCATTTTTCCGTTGATTGCAAGGGCAATGACGTAGCAGTTCTTTCCCTCTAAATATTTTAAAAGACGTTCCCCCTCTTTATGACGAATCTGCTGTTCCTCTGCCTCGGATGCTCCATCCGGTGTTTTCTCATCTGCCACTTCCACAATTTCAAGCTTACAGTATCTGCCCAGTCTTTTTTCGTACTCGGCAATGGCATCCCTGAAATATTTTTCTTTGATTTTTCCTACGCATAATATTGTTATCTTCATACTTGCAGTATACCTTATTTCAGAAATACAGACAAGGTTATTGTATCGTCGGATAAAATCACTTATAATAGTATTATTATAACGAAAGGTCAGGTACATAACATGGTATACAAGGAGAAAGATGCCCAGCTGGAAGATAATCGTTCTACCGCTTATACATTCCTTGGAGTTGGAATTGCCGGTCTGATTTTTGTCATTCTTTTTGCTCTGGACATCATCAAATTACCAATGGCTGATTATATGCGTGTTATTATGATTGTTGTAATGTCTGTTCTGTTTGTTATTTTTCTTGGAATCGGAATTACACATTTCCGTAAAATCAACCAGATGTCTGCGGATGCAGATATGGAAAGCAGACGCACCAGCGAAATTATGGAATGGTTCTCTTCAAACTATACTGCGGAAGAAATCGACCATGTCAGTGGTGCTGACAGCGAGCCTTCCATGGAGCAGCGTTACTTTATCCGTTCCGACAAAATTGCCGCACTTCTTCATGCTAAATTTGCCGGTCTGCCGGAGGATTATGAAGAACATATCTTAGAAAAGATTTATGCCGCTTACTATTCAGACAACAATGAATAAACAGCAGATTTCTGCTTAAATATAATACAATCAAAGGAGTAACAAAATGAAATTATTAGAAGACAAAATTCTTGCAGAAGGAATCGCAGAAAGCGAAAACATTTTAAAGGTTGACAGCTTTATTAATCATCAGGTGGATCCTGAATTAATGAAGAAAATGGGCAAAGATATTGCAGAACATTATAAAGGAAAAGGTATCACACGTATTGCTACCATCGAAAGCTCCGGTATTGCTCCGGCTCTTATGGCTGCAGAAGCATTAGGCGTTCCACTTGTTATTTTAAAGAAACAGCCTTCTAAAATTTTAAATCATGATTTATATCAGACTGTTGTAACTTCTTATACCAAAGGAACCAGCTATGAATTAACCATTTCCGCAAAATACATCAGCGAAAATGACCACATTCTTATCGTGGATGATTTCCTTGCCAACGGCGAAGCTGCTACCGGTGCTATCCGCCTAATCCGTAAAGCACATGCCACCATCGCAGGTGTCAGTGTCTTAATTGAAAAAGCATTCCAGCCTGGTCGTGAAAAATTGGAGGAACAGGGCATCGATGTTTATTCTTTAGCAAGAGTATCCAGACTTGACAAGGGTGTCATTGAATTTGTAAAAGAAGACTAATTTTTAAAATCCCCGGAACGAAGGCAGATAAGAAACATTCTTATCTGCCTTTGTTCATCTGCCATAGCTTATTCCGGCAGATAAATGTAATTATATCTTATCACCGGGCTTGCCAGTCCATGGTCATCTACCACAAGAATAGACAACACATTATTGCCCTGTGGCATTTCAAGTGGTTCACTGTATACATCAGAATCCTGTGTTGGTGTTGAGCCATCCCAGGTATAGTAAGCAGTGGAACCAGCGGGAACCTGTATACTGATGCTCTGCGCATCATAATATGTTCCGGCCGCAGGTGTTACATTAGCAGAATCCGGAGCTTCAAAAGTAATTTCATAATCTGCTTCTGCAATCTCACTATAAAAGCCTCTTGCGTCCTTTGCTACTGCTTTGATGGTATATTCTTTCTCATCCTCTAAAGAAATCGGTTCTGTATATTCCATTCCCTTTTCAATCGGAGAATCACCGTTTAACGTATAATAAATGGTACAGTCTGAGTCTGCCATTAGTTCAATTTCAATCGTATCATTGTATTCCCCGGCTTCTTCCGAAAACTCCGGAGCCTTTACTTCATAATTATCAAACAGCGCTTTTATTTTATCAGAGTCTGATTGTTCATATAAATCCTGTAGTTTATCATATTCCTTTTGCTTATCATATAAGGCAATCAGCATCTGATACGCTTCTTCATTGTTCTTATCAAGGGTAAGTATCTGTAACAAATACGCTTCTTCTGATGTTTCATCTTTTCGGAGACGGTACAAATCAGCCATCCGCAGTAATACATCCACATTATCCGGCTGCAATTTCTCAGCCTGTTCAAAATAGGTCAATGCCTTGGTATAATTCTTCTCTTCCGTGTAACTGATTCCCTTCTGATACTGATAATCAAAAGATTTCTTATGGCTGTTCTGCACCAGCAGAACAATAACTACACCAATGATTGCAATAGTAATCAGAACTGATACTGTAATCAGAAGTCTTTTCTGTTTCTTTTTCTTCTGGCTGTTTTTCAATGATTTTTTCTTCTTTCCGTTGGAAGAGGTATTCTTATTCGGTTTATCGTCTTCTTCTAATAATTCTTTTAAAATATCCTCTTCCACATTATAATCCGGAACAATCTGTGCTTCTTTTCCACATACAGAACAGTACACACAGCCTAATTTTATTTCTGCTCCACAATTTGCACACTTCATAGCCTTCTCCTATTCATGTCTCATAGCTTCCACACAATTGTTCATTAACATTGCAATGGTCATTGGTCCGACTCCACCCGGAACCGGTGTAATCGCACTACAAAGCTGCTCTACTTCATCAAATTTTACATCACCGGAAAGTTTATTGTTCTCATCGCGATGAATTCCTACATCAATGACAACTGCACCATCTTTTACATAGGATGCATCAATAAATTCTTTTTTCCCAATTGCAACAATCAGAATATCTGCCTCTTTACAGATTTCCTTTAAATTACGGGTTTTTGAATGCGTTACTGTAACAGTTGCATTCTCACGCAGCATTAAGATTGCCATCGGTTTTCCAACAATATTGCTTCTTCCAACGATAACACAGTGTTTTCCCTCAATATCAATGTCAGAACGCTTCAGAAGCTGGATGATTCCGGCAGGTGTGCAGGAAATATATCCTTTCTGTCCAATCATCAATGCGCCGACATTTTCCGGATGGAAACCATCTACATCCTTCTTCGGAGAAATGGCACGGATTACCGCATCCTCATCAATGCCCTCTGGCAATGGAAGCTGTACCAAAATGCCTTTTACATGTTCTTCTTTATTCAATTTATCGATTAAAGCCAGTAATTCATCCTGGGAAGTCTCTTCCGGAAGCTCATAAGAAAGAGAATCTATCCCAATATATTCACAGGCACGTTTTTTGTTTCTGACATATACACTGGATGCAGGGTCATTTCCCACCTGGATTACAGCAAGTGCTCCTGTGATTCCCTGTTCCTTTAACTGTGCTACTTCTTCTTTTAATTCATCTTTTATTTCAGCAGAAATTCTTTTTCCATCAATTAATAATGCCATGATACCTCCTAAAATAATCCTGTAATTACGCCATCATTGGTTACATCAATATTATTTGCAGCCGGTACTTTCGGAAGTCCAGGCATGGTCATAATAGAGCCGGTAATAGCTACTACAAAGCCTGCTCCGGCAGATACATATACTTCACGGACATTTACGGTAAAGCCAGTCGGTCTGCCAAGCTTTGATGCATCATCAGAAAGAGAATACTGGGTCTTTGCCATACATACAGGGAAATTGCCCATTCCCATTTCTTCAATGTGTTTTAATTCTTTTAATGCAGCCTTACTGTAAGTTACATCATCTGCTCCATAAATCTCAGTTGCAATCGTCTTAATCTTATCCATAAGAGACATCTCATCGTCATACAGAGGTTTGAAATGTGCTTCTTTATGATCTAAAGTATCCAGTACTTTCTTTGCAAGTTCGATTCCGCCTTCGCCACCTTTTTCCCATACTTCAGATAATGCGAATTCACAGTTTCTTTCCTTGCAGAAGTTCTCTACAAATGCAATTTCTTCTTTGGTATCGGTTACAAAGGAGTTTAAGGTAACTACTACCGGTACACCAAATTTTTGAAGGTTCTCGATATGTTTCTCTAAGTTTACAATTCCCTTCTTTAAGCTTTCCAAATCTTCCTTTGCAAGGTCTGCCTTTGGAACCCCACCGTTATATTTTAATGCACGGATGGTTGCTACCAGTACAACTGCATCCGGTTTAAGTCCAGCCTTACGGCACTTGATATCAAAGAATTTCTCAGCACCAAGGTCAGCACCAAAACCGGCCTCTGTAATTGCAATATCACCTAATTTTAAAGCTGTCTTTGTAGCGCGGACACTGTTGCATCCATGAGCAATATTTGCAAATGGTCCACCATGAACAATGGCCGGGTTGTGCTCTAATGTCTGAATCAGATTTGGTTTGATGGCATCTTTTAAGAGTGCTGCCATGGAACCGGTTGCATGTAAATCATCTGCCGTAATCGGATTTCCGTCAAAGGAATAGGCAACTATGATTCTGCCCAGACGGCGTTTCAAATCTTCCATATTGTCCGCCAGACATAAAACAGCCATAATTTCAGATGCCACTGTAATGATGAAATGGTCTTCACGTACCATACCATCCATCTTGCTTCCAAGACCGATTACAATATTTCTAAGTGCACGGTCATTCATATCCATACAACGTTTCCATACTACCTGACGTGGGTCAATTCCAAGCTGGTTGCCCTGCTGGATATGATTATCTAATAATGCTGCCAACAGGTTATTTGCGGATGTGATTGCATGGAAATCTCCGGTAAAATGCAGATTTAAATCTTCCATCGGAACTACCTGCGCATATCCACCACCTGCAGCTCCACCTTTGATTCCAAAGCACGGTCCTAAAGACGGCTCACGAAGTGCAAGTACCGCTTTTTTACCAAGTAAAGCCATCGCCTCACCAAGTCCGATACTTGTTGTGGTCTTTCCTTCGCCGGCAGGTGTCGGGTTAATAGCTGTTACAAGAACCAGTTTGCCATCTTCCCTGTCTTTTACAGACTCCCATAATTCATCGGAAATCTTTGCTTTGTATTTTCCGTAAAATTCCAGCTCATCCTCGTTTATTCCGAGCTTCTCAGCAACTTCCTTAATATGTACCAGTTCTGCTTCCTGTGCAATTTCAATATCTGACTTCATCTTCATTTCCTCCTCATGGATTGTATTCTATAAATCTTTCTTAATTACCCTCTTCAATAAATGCTTCCAGCTGTTCCGGAGACATTAACACCTGTCGCGGCTTGGTCCCTTCATCCGGTCCTACTACACCAGCTTCTTCCAGCTGATCCATAATTCTTGCCGCTCGGTTAAAACCAACTTTAAAATAACGCTGAATCATTCCAATGGAACCTTTATCTTTATCAATCAAAAGCTTTGCAGCATCCAAGAAATAAGCATCTCTGTCATTTCCATCACCAGATGCCGCATCAGCACCAGTGCTTGAGGATACAGAAATATTGTTCATCCGCTCTTCAATATCACTACTGTAGCCTTCCCCCTCATTGTGTTCCTTTAAGAATTCAACCACATCTGATACCTCTTTATCGGATACAAACGCACCCTGTACACGAAGCGGTTTCTGTAAGCCCTGCGGATAATAAAGCATATCGCCTTTTCCTAAAAGCTTTTCCGCACCGTTCATATCAAGAATGGTTCTTGAATCCACACCGGACGTTACAGAAAATGCGATTCGGGATGGCATATTTGCTTTAATCAGTCCGGTAATGACATTTACGGAAGGACGCTGTGTTGCAATGACAAGATGGATTCCTGCGGCTCTTGCAAGCTGCGCCAACCGGCAGATAGCATCTTCCACATCCCCCGGTGCAACCATCATCAAATCCGCCAGCTCGTCCACAATAATTACAATCTGCGGCATCTTCTTTGGCTTATCCGGGTCATCAATATCTTTGATTCCTTCTATTTTCTGGTTATAGCCCTTCAGATCACGGACACCGTATTCTGCAAATTTCTGATAACGGTCTGTCATTTCAGCTACCGCCCAGTGCAATGCACCTGCCGCCTTCTTCGGATCTGTAACAACCGGAATAAACAGATGTGGGATTCCATTGTATACACTTAACTCAACCACCTTCGGGTCAATCATGATAAGCTTTACATCCTCCGGATCTGCCCGGTACAAAATACTCATAATAATTGTATTGATACAGACAGATTTACCGGAACCGGTAGCTCCTGCAATCAATAGATGCGGCATCTTTGCAATGTCCGCAATCATGACTTTTCCGGCAATATCTTTTCCGGCTGCAAAAGCAATCGGTGATTTATTGGCATGAAATTCCTCTGACTCTACCAGATCACGGAACATAACCGGAATACTTTCTTTATTCGGCACCTCGATACCAATGGCTGCTTTACCCGGAATCGGTGCTTCAATCCGGATATCCGCCGCCGCAAGATTCATCTTGATATCATCGGACAAATTTACGATTTTGCTGACCTTTACACCCATTTCCGGCTGGAATTCATATCTCGTTACTGCTGGTCCGCAGTTGATAGCCGTAATTGTAATATTAATTCCAAAATTCTTTAGAGTCTCTTTTAATTTTGCTGCTGTCTGATTGAGATAATCTCTGGTATCACCAGAAGCACCTGTATTTCCTTTTTTCAGCAAATCTACCGGCGGGAATACATATCTGCCACCGGAACTTTCCTGTTTTACGATGGATTCTTCTACTGCCGCTACTTCATCTTCAATTTCCATCTTATCCTGCTTTTTATTTTTCCTTGGCTTTTCTTCGTCCATTGCAGGTTGCACCGGTTCTTTTTGCATATAGTTTTCTGTCTTTTCTGCAACAGGTTCCGGCTCAAACACAGGTTCAGATGCAGGCTGAATGATCGGTTCTACCGGTTTTACCTCTGTTCTATGTATGGTTGCCACCGGCTCATTCAGTGTGTGAATTACCGGCTCCCGCCATACCGGCTGTTCCACTCCCTGACTGCCGTTGGCTGCCGTAAGTGCAACTTTATTTTCTTCCTGTACCACAGGCATATCTTCGATATCACTTAAAGTAATTTCATTAATATCATCTGATTTAACTTTCTTTTTATCCGGGGATGGTAATTTGGTATCCAATGCTACACCGCTTACCTTCTTTTCCATCCGTCGTCTTGCCTGCTCTTTTTCTCTTTCTTTCTCCCGCTCCTCCCGGCGTTCCTTTGCTGCATCCATTCGGCGGATTGCATCATCCTTGGCAGAATCGTAAATGACTTTTCCGCCTTTTTGCATGCCCTTCATAATAGAACGTTCCGTAATCAGCACCAGGGAAATTATCAAAACGATAATATCAATGACATAAGTACCCGGCACACCAAAATTCGGACACAGAAGCTGTTCTAATAATCCACCGATTATACCGCCACCAGCCTTATTTTCAAAGCCATAGCGGAAAGCGGATATTGCTCCTGCTTCCTTGCTGCTGTCTGTTACCATCTGCACAAACAGGCATAAAAAGGATACAAATAATACCGCCGCTACAATTTTGACTGCTGCTACTTTATTTTCCCGGTTAGACACTGCGAACACCACGGCTAAAAAGAAACAGATTGGGAATACATATGCCATTAATCCAAATATTCCAAAGAAAAAGGAACTGACTCCGCTTCCGATTTTTCCACCGATTCCAAAATTGGCAAGCAGCAAAACAATACAGACTGCCAGTGCAATCCAAAGAATCACTTCATTCCGGAAGGATTCCTGCTGTTCCCGCTGTTTTCTTGCCTTTGATGCTGTTGTTCCCGTTGTTTTTTTCTTCTGAGTTGTCTTTTTTCTAGTTCCAGTTGCCATTTCAATCTCCCGTTTACATATAGAAATATCCTCCAATTGATACCAGTCCCATTATGAGACAGTAGATGGAAAATATCGTGAATTTCTTTTTGCGCACTACTACCAGCATGGTCTTAATGCAGATATAACCGACTATCGCTGCCACCAGCGTTCCAACTATGTAATTCAAAATATCTGCAGACTGTAATGCTGCAAATTCAACATCCTTAATCTCTACTACCAATGCTCCAAGTATTGCCGGAATAGACATGATAAAAGAATATTTTACCGCAAATTTGCGGGTCATTCCGGTAGAAAGACATGCTGTGATTGTGGTTCCTGACCGCGATAAGCCCGGCATGGTTGCGATTCCCTGACTGATACCGATCAAAAATGCATTGGTATAAGTTACCTGCTTTGGTGTCTTGCCGCCATCCGGAATTCGGTCTGCAATAAATAAAAGTACTGCCGTAATAATAAGGCAGATTCCAGGAACCAGTAAAATCTGCTCTGCCGCAGACACCAGATCTTTCGCTGCAATTCCAATAATTCCGGTTGGAATCGTGGAAACAATGACAAGCATCACAAATTTCCGGTAACTATTATGCACGATTTTACGGTATGGTAAATCTTCTTTTGTTATCACACGTTTAAAAAAGGTTGCCACATTTACAAAAGAATCACCAATAATGGCAAAGCCTTCTTTAATCATGCGGAATATATCTTTATAATATACAATAAATACGGCAATCAGTGTTCCGATGTGAAGCAGAATATCAAAAAACATTCCGCCGGTTTCTATTTGAAAAAACTGTTTAAATATTGCCAGATGACCGGAGCTGCTTACCGGCAGAAATTCGGTTAATCCCTGTATCAGACCTAATAAAACAGACTGTAATAATGACATAGCTGCCTCCTTGGTATCTCTCACTACAGTTACTTGTATAAAATTATCAACACTGTGCATTAGTATACCATATTTTGATGCGTTTGTCATTACAGGCATTCGTTTTTCTGTTCTCTTATAATCTCATGCAATTTATGAAGTGCCCGGTCGATTCCGCCCACTTCATCAATCAACCCTTCTTTTACTGCATCCGCTCCTACGAGAATGGTTCCAAGATCCTTTGTCAGCATGGTGGTATTCATCATGAGCTGCTCTAATCTTTTTTCGTCTGCTCTGCTGTGGAATGCTATAAAATGAATAATCCTATCCTGCATCTGCTGGAAATAATCATAAGTCGGCGGTGCTCCGATTACCGTACCGCTCATACGCACCGGATGGATGACCATGGTTCCCGATGGCACAATAAAAGAATAGTCCGTTGAAACCGCCAGCGGCACACCAATGGAATGACTTCCGCCTAAGACAAGGGACACTGTCGGTTTACTTAAGGAAGATAGCATTTCTGCAATGGCAAGTCCGGATTCCACATCACCGCCTACTGTATTCAAAAGCACAAGAACACCATCCACCTGGTCAGAATCTTCTATTTCTGCAAGCTTCGGCAGTACATGCTCATATTTCGTTGTCTTGGTATTGGAAGAAAGACATTCATGACCTTCAATCTCACCAATCACCGATAATAAATGAATCTTCTGATGCCATCGGCTGTCAGATAAGGAAATCTGCCCGGATTCCCTGATCAGTTCCTGATCGTCTAACTGTTCCTTTTTCGATTCATCTTTTTTCCGTTCTTTGTTTTCTGTTTTTTCTAGTTTTGATTCTGTATTTTGTAATTCTGCATTTTTGTTTTCTGCATTTTTGTTTTCTGCATTTTTCAATTCCACATTTGGGACTTTTTTCTTTGGCAGCACTTTGTTTTCTTTCTGCTCCATATCGGATGCTCCCTTCTTTCTGTCTGGATTATTTCTCGCTACTCGCGAAAAAAATAAGACAGGCAGTTTTACACTGTCTGTCTTATTATCTACATGATATTCTTTTTTTATACCGGCCAGCCCTTTAAATAATTGTAAAGGTTCTCATAACGGCACTTGGAGCTCTTCCATGAGAAGTCTTTTGCCATGCCACGGTCAATAATCTGGTTCCACTGTTTCTTCTTGTCAAAGAAAATGTGTTTGGAATAATTAATGACAGAAAGCATTTCCTCCCCATTGTAATTACTGAATGAGAATCCATCTCCGGTATTTTCATATTCGTTATATGGAACAACCGTATCTTTTAATCCACCAGTCTCGCGGACGATTGGCACAGTTCCGTAGCGAAAGGAAATAAGCTGTGTCAGTCCACATGGTTCAAACCGGGATGGCATTAAGAAAGCATCGGCAGATGCATATAACTTATGTGCCAGGTCATCGGAGTAACAGATATTTGCAGACACACGATCCGGATATTTCCATGCATAATAACGGAACATGTTCTCATACTGGCCTTCACCGGTTCCAATTACTACAAGCTGTGTAAAGTCATCTACGATACGGTCGATAACGAAGTTAATCAAATCTAAACCCTTCTGGTCTGTCAGACGCGAAATAAGACCAATCATATATTTCTTCTTATCTACGGTCAGTCCTAAGTCTTCCTGCAATTTCAGCTTGTTATTGACTTTCTTCTTGCGGAATGACTCAGCATCATAGTTACAGTAAATCTTATTATCTGTTGCCGGGTTGTAAACCTGATAATCGATACCGTTTACAATTCCCTGCATATCATAATGACGGGCGGAAAGCAGACCATTTAAACCTTCCCCATAATATTCTGTCTGAATCTCATTGGCATAAGAATCACTGACTGTGGTAATGTAGTCTGCATAAACCAGACCACCCTTTAACATATTAGCATCTTTCTTATATTCCAGCTTATCCGGTGTAAAAAGTGATGCCGGAAGTCCGGTTAACCCCCGCATGGTCTTAATATCCCATACACCCTGGAATTTTAAGTTATGAATAGTCATAACAGATTTCATACCCCAGAAGAACATATCTCCCTGAAACTCGTTTTTCAGATATACCGGAATGAGACCTGTTTCCCAGTCATGACAATGGATAATATCCGGCTGGAAGCCGATAACAGGAAGCATAGATAATACTGCCTTATCAAAGAAACAGAATTTTTCGATATCCTGTCTGATATTTCCATAAGGTGAAAAACAGTCAAAATACTCTTTATTATCAATAAAGTAATATGTAATTCCATCTAATTCATATTTTAATACACCCACATATTTGTTTGGGATATAAGAACCTGTTCCCATGTAAAAATGTGTTACATATTCAAACTGGCTCCGGAAATGTTCCGGTATACAACTATAGTTTGGAATTACCACACGAATATCCCAATACTGAGGGTCAAATTCCTTTGGCAGTGCACCACACACGTCCGCAAGCCCTCCGGTTTTAATAAATGGTACACATTCTGATGCTGCAAATAGAATTTTCTTCATTTTGCTACCCCTTTCTGCTTATACATTCTCCAATGCCTGTTCCAGGTCTGCAATGATGTCTTTTACATTTTCTGTTCCAACGGAAAGCCGGATTAAATCCGGTGCTACACCTGCTTCAATTAACTGCTCATCTGTCATCTGACGATGTGTATGGCTGGCAGGATGCAGGACACAGGTTCTGGAATCTGCTACATGTGTTACAATTGCAGCTAATTTCAGATGATCCATAAAGGATACGGATACTTCCCTACCACCCTTTAAGCCAAATGCAATAACACCACAGGTGCCATTTGGCATATATTTTTCTGCCAGTGCATGATATTTGTTATCCCCTAAGCCCGGATAATCTACCCATGCCACTTTATCATTTGCATTTAAATATTCTGCTACCTTCTGGGCATTTTCACAATGTCTTGGCACTCTTAAATGTAAAGTTTCCAGCCCGACATTCAGTAAGAAAGAATTCATTGGGGATGGAATGGAACCAAGGTCACGCATAAGCTGTGCTGTTGCTTTTTCGATATAAGCCAGCTTACCAAATTTCTGAGTGTATATAATTCCATGATAAGATTCATCCGGCTGTGTCAGCCCCGGATATTTATCTTTATATTTCTCCCAATCAAAATTACCACTGTCAACGATACATCCACCCACTGCCATGGCATGTCCGTCCATATACTTGGTAGTAGAATGAGTTACGATATCTGCTCCCCATTCAAAAGGTCTGCAGTTAATCGGTGTTGCAAATGTATTATCTACGATAAGTGGTACCCCATGTGCATGGGCAACATGTGCAAACTTTTCAATATCAAGTACTACAAGGGATGGATTAGATAAGGTCTCCGCAATCACCGCCTTGGTATTTGGTAAAAATGCCGCTGAAAGCTCTTCTTCCGATGCATCCGGATCCACAAAGGTACAGGAAATCCCCTGTTTCTTAAGTGTGGTTCCCAGCAGATTAAAGGTTCCACCATATAAGGAGCTGGATGCCACAATATGGTCTCCTGCTTCACAGATATTAAATACTGCAAAATAGTTGGCTGCCTGTCCGGATGAGGTCAGCATTGCTGCTATACCACCCTCTAAATCTGCAATCTTTGTAGCTACTGCATCATTGGTCGGATTCTGAAGTCTCGTATAAAAATATCCGGCTTCCTCTAAATCAAATAACCGTCCCATCTGGTCACTGGTATCATACTTAAATGTAGTGCTCTGGTAAATCGGTAATACTCTCGGTTCCCCCTTGGTTGGTTTCCAGCCAGACTGAATACATTTTGTCTCAATCTGATAATTCTCTTCCATCTTTCCTTCTCCTTTATACCATATGTAATATATTATTAGAAAATACCTGCATCTATCTATCATTGTCTCTGATAAATGCAGGTATCAGTTTTATTCCTCCCAGTTATGATATACTTCCTGTACATCATCATCTTCATCCAGAAGATCTAGGATTCTCTGGATATTGGTAATATCTTTCTCGTCTGTTAAAGAAACATAAGTCTGAGGAATCATGGTAACCTCAGCACTTGCCATTGGAATATTTTCTGCTTCCAAAGCTTCACGTACTGCACTGAAATCATCCGGTGCTGTAATTACTTCAAAGCTGTCTTCCTCTTCTGAGAAATCCTCTGCTCCGGCATCCAATGCCATCATCATCAAATCGTCTGCATCCATATCGCAGTCTTCCTTGGCAATGATAATCTGACCCTTCTGGTCAAAAAGGTAAGATACACAGCCCTGTGTTCCGATATTTCCCTGACCCTTTGTAAATGCATTCCTTACATTTGCAGCGGTACGGTTCTTGTTATCGGTTAATGCGTCTACAATAATTGCAGTTCCGCTTGGACCGTATCCTTCATAAGTAACCTGTACATAATTTACGGAATCACCGTCTCCGGCTGCTTTTTTAATGCCACGCTCGATGGTATCGTTTGGCATATTATTCGCCTTTGCTTTTGCAATTACGTCTCTTAATTTACTGTTGTTAGCAGGGTCTGCTCCACCCTCTTTTACCGCAATTGCAATTTCACGTCCTATAATTGTAAATATTTTTCCTTTTGCCGCATCATTTTTCTCTTTCTTATGTTTGATATTGGCAAACTTGGAATGTCCTGACATAATAAATCCTCTTTTCTATCCGTATTTCGTGTATTATTCTACCATTTTTTCATCCTGCTGACAAGTCGCAGTGTCAGACTCGGCAGATTCTGACCTTTCCGGAACAACATGTACATATTTTATCATCTTATCTTCCACGGAAAGTACTTCGAAAATATAGCCTTTGTATTTTACTTCAAAGACTTCGTGCTCCGATGGAATTTTATCAATAAGCGAAATCAGAAGGCCATTTAAGGTGTCATAATCCTCATCTTCAAAATCAAGATTCAGTGCTTCCCCTACTTCCTCTAACGGTGTCATTCCATTCATTACAAATGTTCCGTCCGGTTTCTTCTCTATATAGGTATCTTCCTCATCATGTTCATCTAAAATATTTCCGACGATTTCCTCTAAGATATCCTCCATGGTGACCAGTCCGGCTGTCTGACCATATTCATCCACAACAATTACCATATGCTCTTTTGCCGACTGCATCTCCTGAAACAATGCATTGATGTTGCGTGTCTCCGGTATGAAATCCACCGGGCGGATTAACCCGTCAATTTCCTTAATCGGCTTCTTTAAAAGCTCCGGTTGTCTGCTGTAGGATAAGGTCTCTTTGATATGTAATACTCCGATAATATTGTCTATGGTATCAGAGTATACCGGCATTCTCGAATAATGGCTGTCTATCACCAGAGTGATTACATCTTCAAAAATGTCATTTCCATCCAGTGCAGAAATGTTTTTACGGTGTGTCATAATATCACCGGCTTCTTTATCACCAAATTCAAAGATATTATGTATCATCTCCGCTTCATTTTCCCGAAGGACTCCCTGCTCATGGCCTTCATTTACCATGGAAATAATTTCTTCCTCTGTTACATCCTCGGAATCTTTGAATGGAAGTTTATGAAAAATTTTTTTAAAAAATCCTGTATTCGGACTCCCTCCGTCATCCATTTTTGAATACTCTCCTTTTTATACATATTTCTGAAAAATATAACATTTTAGGTCAAAATAGTCAAGTTATGTATATAATTCCAGACTAATCTTCAGTGCTTTGTCGATTTTCGACAGAATTTTTCCATCCAGATGACACACCTTATCTTTTAATCGTGTCTTGTCAATGGTACGAAGCTGTTCCAATAAAATAACCGAATCTTTTACAATGTCATATTCATGACAGGACAGCTCCACATGGGTCGGCAGCTTCGCTTTATTCATCTGTGATGTGATTGCGGCACAGATAACCGTAGGACTGTGCCGGTTTCCTACATCATTCTGTATAATCAGAACCGGTCTAATTCCGCCCTGTTCCGAGCCTACTACCGGTCTTAAATCCGCATAATAGATATCTCCTCGTCTGATAATCATAATATACACTCCATAGAATAGGTTTTACTGAAAGTATTACCAATTTTATCGAGTGTATACTGTTCTAATCCTGAAAATAATCTTTCTGTTCTACTTCTTTGTTGTTTTCGAAATAGATTCTTGGAATACGTTTGCCAAGACAGCAGACAAATTCATAATTGAATCTGCCGGATAAATCCCCGATTTCTTCCGCTGTAATGATTTCATCGCCGTCTCTGCCAAGAAGTGTTACCTCTGTTCCAACGACAACATCCGGCACATCAGTAACATCCACCATAAACTGATCCATGCAGACTCTGCCAAGAATCGGTACTCTTTTTCCCTGAATCAGTACAGAACCTTTGTTAGATAAAGTTCTCGGATAACCGTCTCCATAACCGACCGGAATCGTTGCCACCTTCGTCTCTCTGGTTGTGGTATAGGTTCCACCATAGCTGATTTCCCTTCCAGCCGGCAGTGTCTTTACGTAAGAAACATGACTCTTTAATTCCATTAACGGGTGCATTGGCAGTCTGTCTTTTTGCACTTCATCCGATGGCCAGAGTCCGTATAATGTAATTCCCGCTCTTACAATGTCCATATTTGCTTCCGGCAAATCAATAATTCCTGCACTGTTTGAACAGTGTGCATGATGGAAAATAACGCCTTCTTCTTTGCACATTGCAATCATTTTCTGAAACAGTTCAAGCTGCTTATGGGCACCCGTTTTGTCCTTTTCATCTGCCCTTGCAAAGTGGGTAAAAATCCCCTCCATTATTATATGTGGCAGCTTACTGATTTGCGCTATCTCTCCTGCATTTTCTTTTTCCACCTGATAACCAATCCGGCTCATTCCAGTATCCACTGCAATGTGAATTGCCACATCCTGATTTTTCTTTGTTGCAGCTTCAGAAAGTGCAACTGCCATATCATACGTAAATACGGCAGGCTCTAATTTCTGTTCTACAATAATCTCATATTCATCCGGGAATGCAAAACCAAGAATCAGAATCGGCTTCTTAATTCCATGATTTCTTAAAATTACGCCTTCTTCCACTGTGGCCACACAGAAGCCATGGAGATACGGAAGCGGCTCTAATACACGGGCAAGTTCCGTTGCACCATGTCCGTATCCATCTGTTTTAATTACCGCAAACATGCTGGTATCTTTCTTTAAAAGCCGGTGCATTGCCTCCATATTCTCAATGGCCGCATCCAGATTCACGCTGGCATATACCCTGCTATATCTTTTCATTTCATTCACCTCAAATTATTATTATGACAACACATCGGATAATCCGTTTATAATTTCGCCTGCAGTCAGTCCATGCTTTGAAACTGTTTTGCTCCGTTCATCTGCTGCCGCCGCATGTACATATACCCCAAGCGGTGCCGCCTGCTCTGCAGATAAGCCCTGCGCCATCAGACTTCCAATAATTCCGCTCAGTACATCACCACTTCCCGCAGTAGCCATTCCGCTGTTACCGTTCCGGTTAATAAATGTTTTCCCATAAGGAATTGCCGTTACCGTTCTGCTGTCTTTCAAAACACAGATTACATTATATTCCCTTGCGAAATCTTCCGCAACCTGCTCAATATTTTCTTTGATATAGGAAACGGCAAGCTGTTTTAACCGGGACATTTCCCCCAGATGTGGCGTTAATACCAGTTCTGTATGCGGGCGAAGAAGCTGTTCGGTCTGCTCTGCTATGATATTTAATGCATCGGCATCTACTACCATTGGTACTGCCGCATTCTTAAGTACCGTCTTTACAATACTGTGTGCCACATCACTTTTGCCAATTCCAGGTCCTAAAATAATAACATCTGCCCAGGACAGACATTCTATCAGTTGCTGTGTATCAGCCTTTTTTGCAGAATAGGTAGTAAGAATTGCCTCCGGCACTGCTGTCTGTAAGATAATACGGTTTTCTTCCGGTGTATATATTCTCACCAGACCACAGCCACTGCGATAAGCTGCCTTTGCTGCAAGAACCGCCGCACCTGCCATATTCACGCTTCCGGCAACCAGAAGGACTTTTCCAAAGGTTCCCTTGTTCGAATCAGCAGCACGATTATTTAAAAAATTTAAATCTTCCTTTGTGATTGCATAAGCTGCAGGTCTTTTATCTAACCAGCTTTCTTCTCCAATTCCGATATCCTTAACCGTAATATTTCCGCAGTATTCTGCACCAGGAAATAACACCATTCCGGTCTTGCAGTAAGCAAAGGTTACGGTATCATCTGCTTTGAATGCACCACCCAATACAGCTCCATTATCTGCCGAGACACCGGATGGTATATCCACCGCCAGCCGGTGGGCACTGCTCTGGTTTAGCCGTTCCATCAAGTGCACCAGTTCATCATCTAATTTTCGTGATAATCCTATACCAAATAACGCATCAATAATCAGGCTGTAGGAATTTACATCCTCCATTTCATCAATAAATGGTACACCATATGATGTCAAGATTTCATACTGTTCTTTTGCCTGCTTTGAAAAATGTGCTTTATTTCCATAGAGATATACTTCAACCGGAATGTGGGATAAGTATAACAATCTTGCAATTGCCATACCATCGCCGCCGTTATTTCCGGTTCCACACACTACCAGCACGCGGTTACATGAAATTTCTTTTTCCTGTATTACTTCTATCGCAGAAAGTGCTGCCCGCTCCATTAGAACCATGGATGGCACTTTAAAATGTTCGATTGTATTGGTATCACATGTTTTCATTTCCCGGGAATTTACAAGATATTCCATAAATTAATTCCTTTCGTCCGCATTTTCCACCGCTTTTTTTCCCTGCAGACGGTCTTCATCTTCCTGCCGCAGATCAAATATATTTAAAATATCCACACCAAAAATATCATGCATATAAGAATAAATCTGCCGGTTGTTGATTTCACGGTTCTGTTTTTTGATGATATTTTTCTTAAGTTCTACCCTTACCTTATCAATCCAGGCCGTAATTTCATCTGCTTCTTTACTGTTCTGTCTTAGTCTCTCATAGCAGTAACGCATGCTTTCTAACATAAGTTCCTGATTTGCACTATTTATATTTCGTGGAAGTTCAATTAATTCATCCTCAATTTCTTCCATTTTGACATTGACTTCATCAATCAGTCTCTTGTCTTCATCTAATTTTCTGGAAGAAATATCCCCCTCATTTTCCTCATGAGTTCCTTCCATGTTGACAACAATGCTTTTCATCAACCGATTCTTTGTCTTTTTCAGTTCTTTCAAATCATTATTAAGCTTTCCCTGCTGTTCTAACAACTGATTTACCTTTTCTTCCAGCTGCTTGATTTCACTGGTTTTTCCGCTTAAAGCAAAAAGCCTGTGCCATTTCTGATCCAATACAAGTATTGGTACTTTTCTGCTTTCTAATGCTTCCAGAAATTCCTTGTCATCTTTCATGCAAAAACACCTCTATTCCAGCGTTTCCTTTTCCCTTTTGTTCTTTGTCATATTATAGGATAACTGCATCAGGCTGTCTGATAAATGTACATTTTCCACTACAACATTTTCATCCAACACTTCCAGATCCACATGGGCAAAATTCCAGATTGCATGTACACCAAGGCTTACCAGCTGGTTTGCCACAGCATCTGCCTTTTCTTTCGGCATAGTCAGTGTAGCAATATCTACCTTATGTGTCTTTACAAATTCTTCCAGTTTATCAATCATTTCGATTTTATTGCCACGAATGGATTTTCCGCATAACTCCGGATTCACATCAAACAATCCTACTATGACGAAGCCGAGTTTTTCAAACTTCACATAATTGGCAAGTGCCTGTCCTAAGTTACCAGCTCCAATAATAATAATATTATGCTGTTCATTTAATCCCATAATCTTTCCGATTTCTTCATACAGAAATTGTACATTGTAACCATATCCCTGCTGTCCAAAACCACCAAAATTATTTAAATCCTGTCTGATCTGCGATGCGGTCACTTTCATTCTTGCACTCAGTTCATTCGATGAAATACGTTCTACCCCTTCATCTAAAAGTTCCCCCAGATATCGGTAATATCTTGGCATTCTACGAATTACTGCCTGTGATATTTCTTTGCTCATTCTGCCAGTTCCTCCTGCTCTCAATACCCTACAATAATTATAGTTTCTTGCCGAAAGGATGTCAATGTGTTACAACTTTAACAATCTTTCTGTAAACTTAATTCTTCCCATTTTGCATAGAGTTCTTCCAGAGCTGCCTCTTCCTGCATCTGCTCCTCATGGATTTTGTTTAATTCATAGGAATTTGATGCTACCTCCGGCTTTGACAGTTCATCATTTAATGCTTCTAACTTTGCCTCTCTCTTAGCAATTTCATCTTCTGTACGCTTTAATTCGTTTTCCAGCTTACGTTTTGCTGCCTGCTGTTTCTTCATTTCTTCCCAGCTTAACTTCTGTTTTCCTCCGCTGGATATCTGCTCTGTTCCATTATTTTCTCCAGTTCCATCGGAAACAATGACATTTCCTTTTGCCCCTGAATTGTCTGCACGATCCTGTGTAGCTGTGCCAAACGCCGCT
>ENA-USUG01000629-USUG01000629.1-human-gut-metagenome-genome-assembly--contig:-NODE-629-length-60585-cov-12.948618_pt1 | contig 60585 bp, 37 predicted proteins | sample MGYA00250059_ERZ773394 | MGnify/ENA primary metagenome ERZ773394 (study PRJEB29103, sample SAMN06111957) | human gut metagenome | biome: human gut; feature: ankylosing spondylitis patient; material... | reverse complement strand
TACCTCGAAAACTGTAAACGATCCCCCCGGCTTTTCTGTAAATGATCATACCAGTCTATACACTATGTGTCCGCCCGTGGTGGGCAGTTTGAATTTGTTCCACGTGGGTAAAAGGGGAATGTGTTTTGAGATGGTGCGAATTCGCCCGACAGGGATGAGAATGGGGGATGTCTCTGCCGGGCGGACACATGGGTCCGCCCCTACGGGGAAGTCGTTCGGTTGTGCGGATTTGATCGGGGTGGTGCGAATGGGATGTGTCGGGAACGGCCTTGACTGTACCGTTTTGTAGGAATGATGTATGGCAAAAAAACAGGCGAATTTGCGGCCCGATGGGGGCTGCGAATTCGCCTTTTTTATTGGGTGCGGTGTTCGGGGGAAGGGCTGGATGTGGCAGGGGTCGATGGGGGCGTGGAATGTCACAGGAGGCAATGGTCCAGTTCCTGAATGAAGCGGCGGAGGGTGGGGGAATTCAGGGTGTAATACGTACTGGTACCCCGCTTGGTGGTGGTGACGAAGCCTTCGTTGGTCAGGAGGTTCATGTGATGAGAGATGGTGGCAGGGGCCAGGCCCAATTTTTCGGAGATGTCCTGGCCGTTGCACTCCCCGGATTTCAGGGAGCGGAGAATTTCCAACCGGCTTTTGTCGCCAATGGATTTGAGCCGACTCACCAAGCTGGAGGACTGGTCCGAATACTTCTGGATGAGATTGGTGAGAAGCTCATAATATACCCCGAAATAAATATGGGAATCTGAAAAATCCCAGCTGAGGCCGTGAAAGCCCATGAGGCAGGGATACACGGTAATTACCTCGGACTGTGTGGTGATGTTCAGATTGTGGAATATCCGACTGGGGTCGTCTCCGATTTGGGTTTCGGCATAGGCGGCGGTTTGGCGGCACAGGGCGGTGACATCCGGCAGGTGCTCCAGGAACAGGCCGGTGGCTTTGCGCAGGATCACGTCCAACTCCTCCAGGTATTCGTCCATGGAGTAATACAGGGCGGTGCAGACCCACTTCACATCTTCGGTGCAGCCGTTTTTCATGAGAAACTGAATGAGTTCATCTGTGCAGGTGACGTGGTCCAGAGAGTCGTCCGGTACGTCCAGGAACCGGCACAGGATTAGATTCACAGATTGCGGCGTTTGGGCGCCATACTGGCTTCCGCGCTTCATGGCATTGTACAGGGACCAGGCCAGGGAGTTGAGCGCGCCGTTTCGAGCAGTGAAGAAAAAGCGGAGGCGATCTTCTTGGACGGCCAGGTTGGAGTTGACGTAGGTCTCAACCTCTGCAAGGGGCTGCAGCAGGGGCTCCAGCTCGAAAAGTGGGATGTCGTATTTTTCCGAGAGGTAGTGGCAGACCTCGTCCACATTGTGCTGAATGTCGAGGCCGGGGCGGAAGCGCCGCTCCAGGAGGAAGATGCATTCGGCTTCCGGGCAGATGCGGGTTGAAAATTGGATGTTCATGGGAGACCCCTTTTCTTTCACTGTTTCGATTTCTGGCGGTGTCAGACGGTAGGGGCGCACATTGTGCGCCCGGGTGGAAAGCTTGCTGGTTTTCCGGTGTATGCCGAATATGTGGCGCAGACTGGCGGGCGCACACTGTGCGCCCCTACGGGGTGCGGGTGAGATGAGAGACGGCTGGAGCCGGGTGGCAGGACGGAGTGTGCCTGTAGGGGCGCACATTGTGCGCCCGGGTGGAAAGTCTGCGGTTTTTTGGTGTATGTCGAATATGTGGGGCGGGCTGGCGGGCGCACACTGTGCGCCCCTACGGGGTGCGGATGAGATGAGAGACGGCTGGATCCGGGTGGCAGGACGGAGTGTGCCTGTAGGGGCGCACATTGTGCGCCCGGGTGGAAAGCCTGCTGGTTTTCCGATGTTTGTCAAATGTGTGGTGCCGGCGGGCGGGCGCACACTGTGCGCCCCTACGGGGTGCGGATGAGATGAGAGACAGGGTGGAGTGTGCCCCTACGGGGTGTGGTTGCGTGATATTTCGACTGATATGGAACAAGTACATTGTAGTCCGTTTTTTTGCGAGTGTCAAGTCTTACTTTTGCGGTGAGTATCGAAGAATAAATGAGAAGCAGGGTATCAGATATCTTTGAAAATAGCTAGGTTTTGCCCCCAAAACCCCCGAGAATCAAGGGAAAATAGGGAAATTCGGAGAGACACTGGAGAAGTAGGCTGGTACTCGCCGCCGTTCCTTCCATAGAAATCTAAAAAAATTTCGAAAAAAATGGAAGAAGCTATTGCGCTTTTCGATTTGATGTGCTAGAATACACCCACAGCGAAGCTGGCTTCGCATAAAATTTAACACAGCAGAAAGGAAGACAGACGATGAAGAAAAGACTACTGGCATGTCTCTTGATCCTGTCCCTCCTGGCCACTGGCTTGGGCTTTGTCCCGGCGGTGCAGGCGGCGGAAGATGGGATCTCCGCGCAATGGACAACCAAAGAAAACCTGGCCCCTGCGGACCAGGAAGTCATGCTCCGTCCGGAGAAGGGCGACCTCTCAGAGGATAGCGCCCTGGAAATCACTGGCGAGAGCAACCGGTATCAGGACAGCGACATGGTCACTGTCATTGTAGAATTGGAAGACGCCCCCCTCGCGGAGGCTGCTCCCACCGATGTGAAGAGCTTTGCAGCCTCCACCCAGGGTGTGGCCCTGGAGCGGGAATTGCGGAGCACCCAGGACACCATCAAGGCGGAGATCCGCTCCTGGAGCGGCGCGGTTTCCACCCAGTCTGTGAACGGCGCTTCCGACCTGGAGTACTCCTACACCACCGTCCTCAACGGCTTCTCCATGAAGATGCCCTATGGCGACATCGCCCGGGCCCGGGAGCTGGACGGGGTGAAGCGGATCTTCGTGGCGGAGCAGTACAGCCTGCCCACCACCTTCGGCGAAGACGAGTACACCATCTCCATGACCAGCTCCACCGGCATGGTGGGCGCCGACAAGGCCAACACCCTGGGCTATGACGGCACCGGCACCATCGTGGCCATTCTGGATACCGGCTTTATGCAGAATCATGAGGCCTTCTCCGTGATGCCCACCGATGGCAAGTACACCAAGAGCGACATTGCCAACCTGCTGAAGGGCAAGCTGTCCTGCGGCGTGACCAATGCCGACGAGGTGTATGTGAACGAAAAGGCGCCCTTCGCCTTTGACTACGCCCATGGCGATACCAACGCTGAGGCGGTGGGGCAGTCCCACGGCGTTCACGTGGCTGGTACTGTGGCCGGTAACAACGGCGACGACTTCCAGGGTGTGGCTCCCAATGCCCAGCTCATGATCATGAAGATCTTTGCGGACAACTCCGGCTCCACCGGTGATGATATCATCCTGGCCGGTCTGGACGACGCCGTGAAGCTGGGCGCGGACTCCATCAACATGTCCCTGGGTTCTCCTGCCGGCTTTACCGAGTACGGCGACGAGGACGAAGAGGAGACCGACGGTTATCTCACCTATTATGGCGTGTATACCCGTGCGGAAGAAGCCGGCGTCAGCCTCATGATCGCTGCCGGTAACGAAACCTCCTCTACTTACTACAATCCCTCCGGCACCCAGCTGTCCCTGGCCCAGTATCCCGACAGCGCCATTGTGGCCTCTCCCTCCACTCTGGCGGCTGCCATGAGCGTGGCCTCTGTGGACAATGCGGGCTACTACAAAAATCATATTCAGCTGGCTGACGGCTCCCGTTTTGCTTACAACGACGCTGCCGACTACAACACCCAGTCGTACTATAATATTCTGGAGACGTTGGACGGCAAGACCCTGGAATATGTGCCCATCTCCGGTCTGGGCGAAGAGGCCGACTTTGATGGCCTGGATCTCACCGGCAAAGTGGCCCTGATCGTCCGCGGCACCATTAACTTTGATGTGAAGGCCGCCAATGCCGCCGCGGCTGGCGCTGTGGCTGCCATCATTTACAACAACGCTGCCGACGGCGCCTTTACCCCGGCTCTGACCAATTACACCATCCCGGTCATCGGCATCTCCAAAGAAGCCGGTGAGGCCATGGTTGCCGCTGCCACGAAGACCGTCAGCTTCTCTGCGGACTACTACGGCAAGGCAGAAAACCCCACAGGATACCAGATCAGCTCCTTCAGCAGCATCGGCCCGGCTCCGGATCTCACCATCAAGCCGGAGATCTCTGCCCCCGGCGGCCTGATTGTCTCTTCTGTCCTGGGCAGCAACGATGCTTATGAGGCCATGTCCGGTACGTCTATGGCGACGCCCCATATGGCTGGTGAGGCGGCTGTCCTGCGGCAGTACCTGAAGGAGACCTATTCCACCATGTCCAACAGCGACTTGGGCGAGCTGGCCACCAGCCTGCTCATGTCTACCGCCGTTCCCTCTTTGGACAATGGCAGCGGCACCTACTTCTCCGTCCGCCGTCAGGGCGCTGGCGTGGCCAATGTGTACAACGCCATCCTGTCCGGCGCATACCTCAGCGTGGAAGGCTCCAACCGGCCCAAGGCCGAGGTGGGCTCCAGCAAGGACGGTTCCTTTACTTACACCGCCACGGTTCACAACCTGACGGGCGAAGCCAAGACCTATTCCGTGGACACTGCCGCTCTGGTAGAGACCATTACCGAGATTGACGGGATCAACTATATGGCCAACTCCGAGAAGCAGCTCTCCTCCAGTGAGGTGAACGTGAGCTACACCGGCCTCACCGGCGGCAAGATCACTGTGGCTGCCAACGGCACTGCTACCTTCACTGTGAAGGTGCAGCTGACAGCCAGCGGCAAGAAGTACCTGAACGACAACTTCACCAACGGCTCCTATGTGGAGGGCTTCACCTTCCTGACCGCCGAAGACGAGGATGGCATCAGCCTCAGCGTTCCCTTCCTGGGCTTCTACGGCGATTGGGGCGCCCTGGATCTGTATGACGCAGACCCCGGTAGCCCGGTGCAGCAGATGCTGGGCACCGCTCTGGTTGACCTGGACAATGCGGGCAGCGGCTATTTTGTGGGTGTGAACAACACCAGCCAGACCTACAATGAGAGTAAGATGGCCTATGCTCCCCGCCGTGGCAACCGGCAGCTATCTGCCCGGATCAGCTTCCTGCGGAACGCGACCGACGTCCAGCAGACCATTACCGACGAAAAGGGCAATGTGGTATTCGACACCGGCAATCTGGGCTGGGCACGGAAGACCTACGGTGCAGTCACTCAGATGGGAATTCAGTATACTGCAATGCTCTATACCCCCGGCTGGCATGGTCAGCTGATGAAAGACGGCGTAAATGACGCAGGCGATTGGGCGCCCGATAGCCAGTGGTATACCTATACCATTAAAGCGACCCCAGTTGGCTCCAATGTGCCCCAGACCAAGGAATTTAAGTTCTACCTGGACAACACCCGTCCCACGGTAGAGGACATCCAACTTTACGAAGAGGATGGCAATGTCTACCTCAGCTGTGTGGTTTCCGATAACTTCTACGTCCAGCGGATTCGCGTGATCGACAGCACCCAGGAATATTGGTATCTGGCTGAGGCGGATGCCTTTGACCAGATCACGGAGACCGGCGCCAAGACTCGGGTGACCATGGACGTGACGGAGCTGGCTTCTGAGCTGGCCAGCGACGGCAAGAACCCCGGCCGTGTAGGCCTCCTGCTGGAGGACGTGGCTTACAACCAGAGCTTGACCTTTGTGGACATTGGCCCCCAGAGCATGACCCTGGAGAGCGTCAACGTGGAGGTTGGCGAGAGCAAGCAGATTGCCGTCTCCATCAAGCCCGAGCGGATGGCAGACAGCAAGCTCACCTGGAACTCCCAGGATACGTCTGTCGCCAAGGTGGACGCAAACGGTGTGGTCACCGGTGTGGCCGACGGCGAAACCATGATCACTGCCACAGCAGTTTCCGGCCTCAAGGCCTATGCCAAGGTCAAGGTGGGCAAGGGCGCCCCGGTGCTCCTCACCTATGGCGAGGCGCCCCAGCTGAACGACCGGTTCCAGACGGAAGACGGCTTCTGCTGGAAGGTCATTGGACCTGACAGCGTCCAGCTCCTGGTGGACCAGAACAGAGCCAGCTCCTATGCGGCCAGCTATGCAAATATTTCCGGCGATGTTGTGATTCCTTCCACCGTGGCATACGGCGGCAAGACCTTCCGGGTGACTTCCATTGGCTACCAGGCCTTCTACAGCAACCGGGGCATCACCTCTGTGGTGATTCCCGAGGGTGTGACCGACGTGGGCTATAGCGCGTTCTTCATGTGCATGTCTCTGGCCAAGGTCTCTCTGCCGGACACCCTGGAGCATGTGGATACCTATGCGTTCAATACCTTTATTGCCACAGAGATTGACAAGATCCCTGCCAACATTCAGTGGATTGGTGAATCTGCCTTCCAGAAGGCCAAGATTTCCAAGCTGGATCTGCCGGAGGGGCTGACCCACATCGGCAACAAGGCGTTCATGAACTCCTCGGTAGAGTCTTTGACCCTGCCTGAGAGCGTTACCGAGTATGGCGATCACATCTTCTATGGCAGCCAGAACCTGTCTTATGTGGAGCTGCCTGCCAATATGAAGGAGATTCCCATGGGCATTTTCTGGGACTGCAAGTCTCTGAAGCGCATCAACCTCCCCAACGGCCTGGAGAAGATCGGCAATGCGTCCTTCTATGGCTCCGGTCTGGAGAAGCTTACCATTCCTGCCTCTGTGAAGGTCATTGACGACTGGGCCTTTGCCTGGCTGACCAGCATGGAGACCATCGACATCCCCGATACAGTGGAGACCATTGGCTTTAATGCGTACATTTATTGCAAGGGCGTCAAGACCATCAACATAGGCTCCGGTGTGAAGACCATTGGCAAAGATGGTTTCCGCACCTGGAACCTGGAGCTGGGGGAGGCCCCTGTGATGAATGTCAAGACCGAGGCCACCGCCACCGCCCTGCGCCGCAGCGGCTACGGCCAGGAGATTCTCCTGAACGGCGTGCCCTATACCGGTTACAATGGCGTCAGCTTTACGGACGGCCTCTTCTCTTACATGCCCATTTCCGATACAGAGGTCCAGGTTGTGGGCTTCAATGATCAGACAGGTGAGACAGACATTACCATGCCTGCTGAGGTCTACTGCGAAGGCGATGACCGGACGTATACCGTCACCAGCATCAAGGAGCGTACCTTCTTCAAGAACCAGAGCGTCTTTAAGTTAACCCTCCCCGATACCATTGAGGAGGCAGGCGAGCGGGCCTTTGACCAGATGTTCAATGTCTGCGAAGTGAACATTCCCAAGAACCTGAAAGATGTGGGCTATCAGGCCTTTGGCTACTTCGGATGGGATGCAAAGTCCATTGGATTGCAGTTCAATCTGGATCAGGTTCTGGAGATTCCCGGCACTGTGGAATCCTGGGGTGATTGCGGCTTTGCCGGCAACATGCACAAGGCTATTGTGGTTGGCGAAGGTGTGGAGTCCATTGGTAACTACGGCCTGGCCGCCAACTACAAAGCTACCTCTGTGACCCTGCCCTCTACCTTGAAGCAGATTAACAACTTTGCATTCCAGGGCTGTAAGAGCCTGACCTCCATTGAGATTCCGGATAGCGTCACCTTCATTGGCGACAGCGCTTTTAGTGCGGTTCCTCTGGAGTCCATCCAGCTGCCGGAAGGCCTGACCTACATCGGCCGCCAGGCTCTGGGCGCTTACGTTTACAATTCCGATTACACAGCGCAGTACTGGGTTGGCCCTGCGTATGTAGAGCTGAATGGCGCGCTGAATTATCTGGGCTACAACGCCTTCCGGCCCGATGCCGAGATCGTGGCAGTGCTGAACAGCCAGCGGAACATGGTCGTGGCCTCCAGCGATCTGGAGAAGCTGCCCACCGTGGTTTGGGACGGCAAGACCGACATCCCCTTCAACGATGGCTCTTACATTCCCGCCGGTAAGACCGTCACCGTGACCGGCGACGTGGTCATTGATGGCAAGCTGACCATTGAGGGCAAGCTGATTGTGGAGCCCAACGCCACCCTCACCATCACGGAAGACGCCGTGATCGTTGGCGAAGAGAACATCGAGTATAAGACTTGCAATGGCGGCGAGGGCTGCTACAGCAAGGCCTTCACCGATCTGAACACCAACGCCTGGTATCATGCCTACACCGATTACGTCATCGCCCACGGCCTCATGAATGGCGTCAGCGACACCCGGTTTGCTCCCAATGCCCAGTTGACCCGTGGCATGCTGGTGACGACCCTGTACCGTCTGGCTGGCGAACCCGAAGTGACCGAGGCAGCCACCTTCACCGATGTGGCGGAGAACCAGTATTACACCGACGCCATTGCCTGGGCAGAGGATGTGGGCATTGCTCAGGGCATGGGCGAAGGCAAGTTTGCACCGAACGGCACCGTAACCCGGGAGCAGGGAATGACCTTCCTGTACCGGTATGTGGTGAACGTTCTGGGCGAAGAGCCTGGGAAGAATGGGGATCTGTCCATCTTCCAGGATGCTGGTAAGATTTCCGACTATGCCAAGGAAGCCATGGCCTGGGGCGTCGCAGTGGGCCTCCTGGAAGGCTACGGCGACGGCACCGTGGGTCCCAAGAATTCTGTCACCCGGGCCCAGATGGCCAAGTTCCTGACCATTCTCTCCAAAGCGTTCTAAGCGTTTCTCATAGTTGCTTCCTTTCTGTAGGGAACATCCCCCATGGGTTCGCCCATGGGGGATGTTTCCGTCTTATGGGCGTATGAAGAAAGTTTTTGTGTCTTTGACCCTTGTATTTATAGAAATATTGCAGTAAAATAAGGAAAATAACAAAAACCAAAACCCCTGGACGGGGGTGGTACGTATTCGCCCCAGATGGAGGAAAGCAGAAGGTGTTTCCGCCGGGCGGACACATGGGTCCGCCCCTACAGCGAAGCAGCGAAATGGTGCAAGACATAGGGAATGGCCTCGGCCATTCCGCCCCGCAGGCAGCCAGTCCACCAGAAGATTCCCGCCCCTGCAATCCCTCCCCCTCTGTGCGTAGGGGCGGACCCATGTGTCCGCCCGTGGTGAGCACTATGAATTAGCCCCATGTAGGTAACAACGGAATACATACCCAAAAGACCCCATTTCCCCGCCAATCGGGGTGGTACGCATTCGCCCCAGATGGAGGAAAGCAGAAGGTGTTTCTGCCGGGCGGACACATGGGTCCGCCCCTACGGCGAAGCAGCGAGATGGTGCAAGATATCCAGCTTGTAGGGAATGGCCGTGCCGTTCTGTTTATATGGCGAAGCCTTAAGGCGATGCAGACTTGTGTTGTTAGGTTAGGAGTTGAATCCATGCGTATCACGAAAAAAGAAATTAAGGAAATCATACCGAAAGCGGATTATGACAAGGGCTGTGCATATTACACCCAGGGACGTGTGGTCAGCTACCGGGAGGAGGACACGGAAGACGCTGTCAAAATCAGCTGCAAGGTGCAGGGTACGCAATTGTACACCGTCAATGCCTCCTACTCTGCCAGGGGACTGGCGGCCCACTGCACCTGCCGCCGATTTGCAGACACCCATTGCTGCAAACATCTGGCGGCGGCGCTGCTGGCGCTGAATGCCTCCCAAAAAGATGGAGATCAGAGCGACTACCGGGTGGCGCAAATGCTCCAGGCCTATCTGAACCGGCCGGAGGCTGCCATCGATGAGACCCGGCAGGCCCATCTAGTCCCCGGCCTCGTCTTCCAGTTTGCGAATGAATATCCTAGGATCCACTTGTCTGTGGGATTTGACAAGCTGTATGTGGTCAAGAGTCTTAAAACCTTTCTGGACTGGGTCCAGCAAGGAGAGGTGGTGGCCTATGGCAAGCGCCTGACCCTGTGCCATGCCCTTGCTCAGTTTGACCCCCAGTCCCAGGCGCTCATTCAGCTGCTGATGAATGAATTTCAGTCGTTCCGCTCCTTGGAGTGGCACGACAGAACGCGTTACAGCTATTACGATTCTGCAGAGAGCAAGAGCAGTGTGTGCCTAACCGGCGATTCCTTTGACCGCTTTTTTCAGATGTATTTTCATCAGACCCTGGTGGACTCCCTGGAAAAGCGGACGGTGGTTTTGGAAGAAGGAGATCCCCCAGTCACCATGCGGCTCCGCCGTCAGAGAAGTGGCGCTGGCCTGACGGTGGAGCTGCCGGAGGAGACGAAATTCTTTGGCAATCACCAGGTTCTGTATGCCTATGGCGCCGGAAGGCTCCTGCGGTGTAGCCGGGAATTTCAAGCACAGGTGTACCCCATGGTGATCTGCGCAGGCCCCAGCGAAATGCAGATGAAAATTGCCCTGTCGGACCTACCGGTCTTTTGCAGCTGCGTCCTGCCAGAGGTACGGGATCTGGTCACGGTGGAGGATCCGAGGGGATTGCTGGAGGCCTACTCTCCCGACGATTGTACCCCTTGCTACTACTTTGACATGGAGGGCAGCCGACTAACCGCGGAGCTAAAGTTCCGCTATGGGGAGCTGGAGGCGCCCTATGGCCTCACGCCGCCCCGGGGGCTGCCGATGAAACGAAACCCCAGGCAAGAGCAGGCGGCGCAGACGCCCCTGCGGCGGTACTTTCAGGAGGACAACAACCATGTGTTCTTCCTGGAGGGGGAGGAGGCGGCCTATCATTTCCTCGCCGATGTATTGGATACCTTCCATGCCTATGGAGAGGTCTATGTCTCCCAGCGCCTGGGGGACAAGCAGATCCGGACGACCAAAGCTACAGTGGGCATTTCCGTTTCTGACGGCCTCCTGAGCCTGGACCTGGACACCGGGGAGTTCCCGCCGGAGGAGCTGGAAGACCTGTACCGCAGTCTGCTGCGGAAGCAGCGATATCACCGGCTGAGAGACGGTCGATTCCTGAAGCTGGACGGTTCGCCCTATGAGACCCTGGCGGAGATGGCCCATATGACCCTCTTGTCCCCTGGGGAGCTGGCTCAGGGCCATGTGACCATGCCAGCCTACCGGGGGCTGTATTTGGACAGCCTGCTGGGGCAGAACGAGGGGCTCCAGGTGAGCCGGGACCGGAAATTTCGGTCCATGATCCGGGACTTCAAGGCGGTGGCAGAGAGCGATGAGCAAATTCCGGCCCATTTGGAGTCGGTGCTCCGCCCCTATCAAAAGGTGGGCTTTCGGTGGCTCAAAACCCTGGAGAGCTGCCATTTCGGCGGCATTCTGGCCGATGAAATGGGCCTGGGAAAGACGGTGCAAATCATTGCCTATCTGTCCACGGTGCCCTTCCGGGAGAAGGGAATGCCCAGCTTGGTGGTGTGTCCCACCTCCCTGATTCTCAACTGGGGGGATGAGCTGGCCCGGTTTGCCCCTCAGCTTCGGGCGGCCCTCATTCTGGGTCCAGCCACGGAGCGGAAGCGGCAGATGGAGTCCTGCGGAGACTGGGACCTGTGGGTGACCTCCTACGACCTTCTGAAGCGGGACGTCCAGCTATATGAGGGCCGCAGCTTCTACACCTGTGTACTGGACGAGGGCCAGAATGTGAAAAACCAGTCTACCCTGGCCTCCAAGGCGGTGAAGTCCATTGTGTGCAGCCAGCGCTTTGTGCTCACCGGGACGCCCATTGAAAACCGGCTCAGCGAATTGTGGAATCTGTTCGACTTTCTCATGCCCGGTTATCTGTTTTCCCACCCTGCCTTTGTGGAGAAGCTGGAGCGGCCCATTGCCCAGAGCAAGGACCCCCAGGCCGGGCAGCAGCTGAGCCGTCTGGTCCAGCCGTTCCTGCTCCGCCGCCTGAAGCAGGAGGTATTGAAGGAACTGCCGCCCAAAATGGAACATGTCCGCAAGGTGCAGCTGTCCCCGGAGGAGCGGAAGGTCTATTGTGCCGTGGCCAGCGCGGCCAGGACGGCCTGTGCCGGGGAGGAGCAGAGCAAGCTTCAAATTCTGGCGGCTCTGACCCAACTGCGACAGGTCTGTTGTGATCCCAACCTGTGCTTCTCCAATTACCAGGGATCCTCGAGCAAGCTGGAGGCGTGCCTGGAGCTGTGTGCCGGGATGGTGGAAAATGGCCACCAGATCCTCCTCTTCTCCCAGTTCACCTCCATGCTGAGCCGGATTCGGAAGGGGCTGGAGGAACTGGGAATCTCCAACTATACCCTCCAGGGGGACACCCCCAAAGAGAAGCGGGCACAACTGGTGAAGAGTTTTAACAGCGGCGGGGCCCAGGTGTTCCTGATTTCTCTGAAGGCCGGCGGTACCGGGCTGAACCTGACAGCGGCGGATGTGGTCATTCACTATGACCCCTGGTGGAATCTGGCCGCCCAGAACCAGGCCACGGACCGGGCTCACCGCATCGGCCAGCAGGCCAGCGTTCATGTGTATAAGCTCATTGCCAAGGACACCATAGAAGAGAAAATCCTGGAGCTCCAGGAGAAAAAGTCCGCCCTCATGGAGGTCATTGCCGGAGGTGAGGGGCAGAGCATTCTCTCCATGTCCAAGGAAGAGCTGCTGTCCCTGCTGGGCTGAGCGCGGCGGGGAGGAACCACATCTGCAAAAATCGCCGGGGGATGTCTCGCAACAGTGCATTGAGACATCCCCCGGCGGCTCGTTATCTGGCGTTGACCCGGGCCATATCCCGCTGATCGGGCTTTGGCTGGATTTCGCCGGCCTTGGTCAGGGCCACTTTGGTGAGGATTGGACCAAACAATTCGTAAATGAGGACGGAGAAGAGAATGATATCCCGGATGATCTCGCCCTCTGCCCCCATCTGGGCGGCGACGGTGACAGACATGCCCAGGGCGACGCCAGCCTGGGGGAGCAGGGTAATGCCCAGGTATTTGCACACCTTTGCTTCGCATTTCATCAACTTGGATGCGGCAGAGGCCCCGGCGATTTTACCCATGGACCGGGAGAGGATGTAGGCGACACCGATGCCCACCACGGCCAGCTCCCCAAATACCCGCAGGTCCAATTCCGCGCCGCTGAGCACGAAGAAGAGGATGTAAAGGGGAGCGGTCCAGCGGTCCGTCTTAAACATGATTTCCTCAGAAAAGTCGCAGACGTTGCAGAACACCGTGCCCACCATCATGCACACCAGGAGGGGGGAGAAGCCAATGACAATCTCTCCACCCAGGGGAATCTGCACCTTGGACAGGGCGGTGGACAGGATGACAAAGGTGACGGCTACGCTGAGGCGCTTGGAATTGGAGTGAAACAGCTTTGCCACTAGGGAAAACAGACCGCCCACCAGGACGCCCAGACCCAGGGAGCAGACAATCTCCAGCAGCGGGTTGAGAATGACGGACAGGAGGCTGAAGGAGCCGCTGATCATGGTCTTTGCCACGCCAAAGGAGATGGCGAAGACCACCAGACCCACCGCGTCATCCAAGGCCACAATGGGCAGCAGAAGGCTGGTCAAGGGTCCCTTGGCCTTATACTGGTTGATGACCATGATGGTGGCGGCGGGGGCGGTTGCGGTGGCTACGGCGCCCAGCACGATGCAGGTGGAGACCGGCAGCTTCTCCCCCAGGACCAGATGGAGCAGCAGAAGAACCACATCCACCAAAAGGGCGGCGGAGAGAGCCTGGATGATGGCAATGACCGTGGCCTGCTTGCCGGTGTGCTTCAAAGCGGACAGCCGGAACTCGTTGCCGATGGAGAAAGCAATGAAGCCCAGGGCAACGTCACAAATGAGGCCTAAGCTGGACACATCGTCAAACGAGGCAAAGCCAATTCCCGGAATGCCCAAAAGCCCCAGACAGTTGGGCCCAATGAGCACGCCGGCCACCAAATATGCAGTCACGGCAGGCAGATGCCAGCGCTTGATCAGCCGACTCATCATCAGGCCGGCCAGGAGGGCAAAAGCAATTGATAAAAGCGTTTCCATACAGATACTTCCTTTTCTCAGGTTCGTTTTCCAGGACCCATTATAGCACGGACTGTAAAACATGCAAGGCAAAAACGAGCGCTGTCCCGGGAAAATGCGGCGCGCTAATTTTTCATTGTTTGTAGGGCAAATTCCTTTTTTTGTGGTAAAGGAAGAGTTGATTTTTGCCAAGAGTAAGCGTATACTTAGGGCCACCTGAAGGCGATGCCGACGGGAAATGATTGTTTGGAGGTTTGAGTGCAAATGAAAAAGTGGAAACCTGTGTTATGTGCGTTGCTGATTGCAGCAATTGGCTGTTCAGTGACCCTGGGTGTGGCGGCAGCGCCCCAGGCGGAGGTGTTCAATGAGCAGCGTACCAAGATTTCTCACAGCCAGTCGCCCATTAAGACGGTAGACGGCATTGTGGATTACATCGGCGATGGCGTGGTGTCCGCCGCAGATCAGGGCCAGGGGGACCGGGGGCAGAGCTATTCCTGGGCGGCCATTGCCCATGGGGACGATGTGTATGTGTCCACCTGCTACAACGCCATGGGCAATACCCTCACCCTGATGGATTCCGCACTGGGCCAGCACTTCGACCCGGAGACCATGACGGCCATTCTGAATGTGCTCTACAATGGTTCGTTTTATACCGGGGAGGAAGACGGTGGCTCTGCTGGCGGCATTTTGGTCAAGGTGAACGCAGTCACCGGGGAAGTGACGCTGCTGATGTCCAAGGCCACCACTGGGGAGAACTGCCTGTTCCGCAACGCCTGTGAGTATCAGGGAAAGTTCTATTTTTGCGGTTCTGTCAACAGTTTGCCCTGTATTTATCAGGTGGACCCGGAGACAGATGCCTGCAAACTGGTGTACCAGGGCATGACCCGGCAGGATTACATCGAGGGCTACATCGCCGGAATCTGTACAGGCATCCGGGGCCTGTGCGAATTCAACGGTCAGCTGATTGTCAGCTGTGTCACCAAAACGGGCCCTCAGATTCTCTCCTCCACCCATCCCTGGGACGGCCAGGAGGCGTTCACCCAGATTGCCAGCCAGGCGGATCTGTTTGATTACCCGGCCTATCACTATGAGGACAGCATTTATGGCGGCTCTATTTGGGAGATGGTTCCCTTCAACGGGAGTCTGTATGTGTCCATCTGCACCGGCACGCCGGACAATATGCCGGATGAAAATACCATGCAGTCCTTTGCATTGGTCCGGGGAGACCAGGATGAGGACGGCGTGTGGAGCTGGCACGCGGTCATTGGCGACCAGTGGGAAGATGGCGCCAAGTATCCCTTTGGCATTGACCCTTCCCGCACCCGGGCCGGTGCAGGGGTTCTGATGGTGTATGGCGATTACCTCTACATTGGCGAGTACAACGACGAGGAGATTGCACTGGAAAATGTACTGTTTGACATTGACTTTGATTTTGTCAATGAAAATCTGCGGCAGTCTGTGAATCTGTACCGGATGGACCGGGAGGAGCAGATTGAGCTGGTGGTGGGAGATCCCACCCCCATGTTCCCCGAGGGCGGCATTTCTGGCATTGGTTCTGGCTTTGGCCAGCGGGAAAATCAGTACATCTGGAGAATGACCGAATACGATGGCAAGCTCTTTGTAGGCACCTTTGACACCAGCAGCCTGCTGGAGCCCATTGGCCAGTTCTCCAACGGCGACATCCAGAACATGACCAAGGAAGAGTGGGAGAGCCTCCTGGCCTTCATTCGCACCCTTCTGAGACTCCAGCACAAGGAAGAGGGGACGCAAGCCCTGGCCGCAAGCCAAGAGGAAACCAGAATGGCGGGGCTGGTGCAGCTCTTTGATACCTACACCGATGCCCAGCTGGCGGCCTGCCTCACAGGGGAGAGCATCAGACCTTATGGAACAGAACCTGCAGACACTTCCATTCAGGATCTTCTGCACACAGCTAAGGGAATTCTCACCTGCGCGCACTATCTGAAAGATTCGGTCCGGGGCTTTGACTGCTATGTCACCAGTGACGGAACCCATTTCGAGACCATCACCACCAACGGGTTTGAAGACCCGTACAATCATGGCCTCCGGGTGTTCGCCGAGACAGACAGTGGACTGTGCATCGGTACGGCCAATCCCTTCTATGGCACCCAGCTGTGGAAAATGAGTGAAATCAGCACGGGGGCTGCCACCTTCTCCAGCAACTTGGACATAGATTTCCACTGGCAGATTACACAGTACCAGGTGACGGCTCCGGCCAATACCCGGGTATTTGACTTTACAATGACGCCGGCCAATTCCAGGAATGTCATTTTGGTCAATGGAGCGCCCATTGAGGGGCATCGTGCCCAAGTTCCCCTGGTGGTTGGACAGAACACCGTGGTTGTGACCAACCAAAGCGCCGGTGGGGAGCGGGAAATTGCGTATACGTTCCAGATTACGGTACCGCCCTGCAATGGGGGAGCCAACTGCCCCAGCGCCAGGTTTACCGACGTAGATCCGACCGGATGGTATCATGAGGGGCTGGATTACGTGGTGGAGCATGGTTTTATGAATGGCATCACAGGGAACCTGTTTGCGCCCAACGAACCTGTTACCCGTGGGATGGTCATGACGGTGCTTTATCGCATGGCCGGTACGCCCCAGGGGACGTGGACAAGTCCTTACACCGATGTGGCGGCAGACCGCTATTTCTCAGAGGCAGTGGCCTGGGCAACAGAAGCGGGCATTGCAACCGGGTATCCGGGAGGCGTCTTCCGCCCGGATCAGCCTGTGACCCGGCAGGAGCTGGCCACATTCCTGTGGCGGTATGCACAGGATGCCGGTATGGACACCACCGTTTCTGAAGACGCCAGCTTGAAGGGATACCGGGACGCCGGTTCTGTGCAGCATTATGCCCAAGAGGCCATGCTGTGGGCTGTAGCCACCGGCCTCATTCAAGGGGTGGGAGCCGATACCCTGGCGCCCACTGGCACGGCCACCCGGGCCATGATGGCTACGATTTTGTACCGGATGGCAATGTAACAGGAAAGCGGGAGATGCGCTTCTGACGCACGACAGAAATAGATAGGGATCAGGGCCTGGCGCAAAAAACAAATCTTTGCGCCAGGCCCTGATTGGCGTGAACTTGCTGAAGCCCAAAAGAAGATGGAACGGTTCCCCCTTGCGGAAAGGCTCAGATCCGGCGGTATAAATTTAAGACGGTGGAGGCCCGGTCGGTGAGGCAGGATTGGGCGGCCAGGCGCTGTGCACCGGCCCGGGTGATGCGCCAAAAGTGGGGGGTCATTGCCAGAAGATTCTGGATCTGGGCCCCTTCTGCGGTGAAGGAAAAGGAGACGGAACGGCTTTCCACCAGGGCGAAGCCAGGCAGGGTGGGGATGGAAATTTTTTCCTGATGTAACACTTCCGGATAGATCACCTTCTTCAGCTCCAGCAGGTGATCTTCCGCAGCCAGAACCTGGAGGTAGATGCCGCCGGGGACCAACACCCGGTGAAATTCCCCTGGTACCGTGAGGGCAAACATGCTCAAGATCAGGTCCAGGCTTTCCGGTGGAAAGGGGAGATGGGCAGCGGTGCCGCAGAGCCAGGTGCCGGATTTGTACTTCCCGGCGGCCAAACGCACGGCGTCTTTGGAGATGTCCAGGCCGTACAGGGCAGCGTCTGGCAGCGCGGCTCCCACCTGGGCGCTGTAGTATCCCTCGCCGCAGCCGGCGTCCAGGATGGCCCGGGCTTCGGAACCATAGCGCTGTGCGGCCTGACAGACCGCCTGCGCCAGCGGGGTGTAGAAGCCTGCCTCCAGAAAGGCCCGACGCGCTGCCACCTGCTCCCGGGTGTCGCCAGGATGGAGGGAGCGCTTTTGGGTCACAGGCAGCAAATTGACATAGCCTTGCCTGGCAACATCAAAGCTGTGCCCCTTGGGGCAGGACCATTGCCGGGCGCCCAGGGTGAGTGCAGCCCCGCAGGTGGGGCAGAGAATATCAGGCATAAGAACGCCTCCTTGCGGCACAATAATGTCGTACCTTCATCTTACCCCACCAAGGGCAATCCGTCAAGGCGCACAGGAAGGAGATCATTTGGTTGAAACGAAGCATGTTACGGGCAATGGTTTTGGTGCTGGCACTGGCATTGGCAGTGTTACCGTCTGCGGCACAGGAGCCGGGAGAGCAATATTTGGCGATGACCTTTGACGATGGACCGTCTGGACGGTTTACCCGGCGCCTGTTACAAGAACTGGAGCAGCGGGAAGCCCATGTCACGTTTTTCCTCTGCGGTTACCGCATGGAGCAGTATCCGGATATGGCGGCAGAAATGATTGCCGCCGGTCATGAGATTGGCCTGCATGGCTATAGCCACACTTGCATGGCGGACATGTCCATGGAAAAGCTGGAGCAGGAGCTTTGCCGGACGGAGGCCCTGCTGCAGGAACAGACGGGGACGACCACCTGCCTGCTCCGTCCCCCCGGGGGAAAAAGGTGTCAGACGGTCACCCAGGGGGCGGCCGCCCATGGCCTTTCTCTCATTACCTGGTCTGTGGACCCCAAGGACTGGGCCACCAATGACCGGGACAAGGTGGTGCAGCGCGTATTGGACCGTGTCTGTGATGGGGATATTATTTTGATGCACGATATGTCGGACAGCTCTGTGGATGCGGCCCTTGCCATCATCGACCGGCTGGAGGAAGCGGGATACCGGTTTGTCACCGTCTCGGAGCTGGCGGACCTTCGGGGAAAGACCATGGAGGCTGGATGCTTATATACAAGCTTCCACCCCACCTTTACAGTGGATGCAAATTGAAAATGATACCAGGGCGTCTCTGAGGCTATGGCCTGAGAGACGCTTTTCCCTGCCTTTTCGGGGATTTTCACAAAAAATGCGGAAAAAAGAGGCGCATTTTTTCCGATAGTTTTTTACTGATTTTTTTCCAAAATCGCAAAAATGGGATAGACAGGAGTTGCGGTATATGATAAAATGATATTCGGTGGAAGTTGGCATTCTGCCGGTTTTACCGTATATCTATACACAGAATCAGCGGGATTCCCGGTTACAGTGTGTCCTGCATTCTGCGATTCTATTTTCAGGAGGACTTATTATGGATATGGAAACCTATGGCCTGGAAAAATTGGGGATTCTGAACCCTAGCGCTGTTTACCGCAACCTGGGCCCTGCCCAGTTGACAGAGGCCGCTCTCCGCCGGGGTGAGGGGAAGCTGAGCAACACCGGTGCGCTGGTGGTCACCACCGGCAAGTATACCGGCCGCTCTCCTGACGACAAGTTCATCGTGGATACGCCGGCCATTCACAATGACATCGCCTGGGGCAAGGTCAACCGCCCCATTGCCAAGGAGCGGTTTGACGCCATCCTGGCCAAGGTCTGCGCCTATCTCCAGGGCCGTGAGATCTTCATCTTCGACGGCTTTGCCGGGGCCGATCCCAAATACACCAAGAAATTCCGCATTGTGAATGAATTGGCCTCTCAGAACCTGTTCATCCGCGACCTGCTGATCCGTCCCACCACCGAGGAGCTGGCTGCCTATGGCGAGGCAGATTACACCGTCATTGCCGCTCCCGGCTTCAAATGCGATCCCGCCATCGACGGCGTCCACTCGGAGGCTGCGATTATGATCGACTATGAGGCGCATCTCATCGTCATCTGCGGTTCCCAGTACGCTGGTGAGATCAAGAAGAGCGTGTTCTCCACCATGAACTATGTGCTGACCAAGGAAGGCATCCTGCCCATGCACTGCTCCGCCAACATGGATCCTGTGACCCATGAGACCGCCGTCTTCTTTGGCCTGTCCGGCACCGGCAAGACCACCCTGTCTGCCGACCCCAACCGGAAGCTCATTGGCGACGACGAGCACGGCTGGTCTGCCGACGGTGTGTTCAACATCGAGGGCGGCTGCTACGCCAAGTGCATCAACCTCTCTGCCGAGAACGAGCCCGACATTTACAACGCCATCCGGTTCGGCTCCCTGGTGGAGAATGTGGTTATGGATCCCGTGACCCGGGAGTTTGACTTCGACGATGCCAGCCTCACCGAGAACACCCGTGTGGGCTATCCCGTGAACTACATTTCCAATGCAGCCATTCCTGGCGTAGGTGGCGTTCCCAAGGTGGTTATCTTCCTGACCGCCGACGCCTTTGGCGTTCTGCCCCCCATCTCCAAGCTGAGCCCGGATGCAGCCATGTACCATTTCGTCACCGGTTTTACCTCCAAGCTGGCCGGTACCGAGCGGGGCATTACAGAGCCCAAGCCCACCTTCTCCACCCTCTTCGGCGAGCCCTTCATGCCCATGGATCCCGCTGTCTACGCCAACATGCTGGGCGAAAAGATTGCCAAGTACGGCACGGCAGTTTACCTGGTGAACACCGGCTGGGCCGGTGGCTCTGCCCAGGAGCTGGGCAAGGAAGGCCGGATGAAGCTGCGCTACACCCGGGCCATGGTCACCGCTGCCCTAAACGGCGAGCTGGCAAATGCCGAGTACGAGCACTCCGAAATCTTCAACGTGGAAATGCCCAAGGCGGTCACTGGCTGCCCCTCTGAGATCCTGAACCCGGAGACCCTGTGGATTGCCAACGGCAAGACCAAGGAGGATTACGTGGCTGCCGCCAACAACCTGGCCAACATGTTCTCTGAGAACTTTGCCAAGAAGTATCCCGATATGCCCAAGAACATTGCCGAGGCTGGCCCCAAGGCGAAATAATTGTGCAACCTGGAACCCGGGGGCGCTGCCCCCGGGGACTGCTGCGGGGAAGGGCCATGTGTCTGCCTAACCTAGCGGCTGTATGGCCGTTCCCCGCAGTGGTCCCCAGTCAATTTTGACCGCACATGCGGTTTTACGGAGGTTTTGCCATATGGCACAAAATGGAAAACAGAAGATCCAAAAAGTCCAGTTCGTAGAGACCGTGCTGCGGGACGCCAACCAGTCGCTCATTGCGACCCGCCTGCCCTACGACAAATTTGAGGCGATTTTGCCCACCATGGACAAGGCCGGTTACTACGCCTGTGAGTGCTGGGGCGGCGCAACCTTTGACGTCTGCCTGCGCTACCTGCACGAGGATCCCTGGGAGCGCCTGCGGAAGATTCGGGCCAAGATGCCCAATACCAAGCTGCAGATGCTGCTCCGGGGCCAGAACGTCCTGGGTTATTCCCACTATCCCGACGATTTTGTCCGGATGTTTGTCCGGAAGTCGGTGGAAAACGGCATTGACATCATCCGCATTTTTGACGCCCTCAACGACGTGAACAACCTGAAGGTAGCCGTGGAGGAGACCGTCAAGGCCGGCGCCATTGCGTCCGGCACCATCTCCTACACCACCAGCCCTGTCCATACCCACGCCAATTACGTGAAGATGGTGAAGGAGCTAAAGGCCATGGGCGTGTCCACCATCTGCATCAAGGACATGGCCGGCATCATGGGACCCAAGGAGGCCTATGACCTGGTCTCTGCCATCAAGGACGCTGTGAACCTGCCCATTGACCTGCATACCCATTCCACCACCGGCCTGGCCTTCATGACGTACCTCAAGGCGGTGGAAGCCGGTGTGGATATCATCGACACGGCCATCTCTCCCTTCTCCGGCGGTACCTCTCAGCCCGCCACCGAGACCCTGGTCTATGCCCTGCGGCAGCTGGGCTTCCAGTGCGACCTGGACGACAAGGTGCTGAAGGAAATTGCCGATTACTTCAAGCCCATCCGGGACGGCTATGTGAAAGACGGTACCCTGATGCCCAAGTCCATGGCCACAGACACCCAGTGCCTGAGCTATCAGGTACCCGGCGGTATGATCTCCAACCTCCTGAGCCAGCTGAAGATGATGAATGCGCTGGACCGCTTTGACGAGGCCCTGGTGGAGACGCCCAAGGTCCGCAAGGATCTGGGGTATCCGCCTCTGGTCACCCCCACCAGCCAGATGGTTGGGGTACAGGCGGTGCAGAATGTCCTGGCTGGCGAGCGGTATAAGAACGTCTCCAAGGAGATTAAGGCCTACTGCCGCGGCGAATACGGCCAGACGCCCGCCCCCATCGATCCTCAGATCCAGAAGAAGATCCTGGGCGATGAGAAGCCCCTCCAGGGCCGCTTTGCCGACACGCTGCAGCCCATCTTCCAGAAAACCAAGAAGGAACTCCAGGGCATCGCCCAGTGCGACGAAGATGTGCTGAGCTACATCGCCTTCCCTCAGCTGGCGGAGAAGTTCTTCGAGGAGCGGAAAGCCAAAGAGGAGAACGAGGCCACCTACACCATTGAGGCCATCTGAGGAGGAACCGGGTTATGATGCTGACAGAAGTGATTTCCACTTATGGAGAGGCCGGCCTTGCCGCTGTGACAGGCTACGCTGTGGTGTTCTTCGGAATCGTCCTGTTGATGACGGTGGTGTCTATTATGGGCAAGATCATGCAGGCCACCCGGAAAAAGGATGGGTCCGCTCCGGTCCAGGCTGCCCCTTCGGCGGCCCAGCTTCCCACCGCGCCGGGCACGGCCGGTAAGCTGAAGCTCTACAACACGGATCCCAAGACTGCCGCGATGCTGATGGCCATTGTGGCCGACAAGATGGGCAAGCCCATCAATGAACTGCGCTTCATTTCCATCAAGGAGGTTGAGAAAAAATGAAATATAAGGTGACTCTCAACGGCCGTACCTATGAGGTTGAGGTCGAGGCCGGAAAGGCCATGCTGGTGGACGAATATGAGGCCTATGCGCCTGCCCCCGCCGCCGCTGCGGCTCCGGTGGCAACGCCGGCGGCTCCGGCGACTGCACCCGCCGCCCCGGTTGCCACGGTTGCCGGGGATGCGGTAAAGGCCCCCATGCCCGGCGTGGTGCTGAAGGTGCAGGTCCAGCAGGGCCAGGCGGTGAAGGCCGGCCAGGTGCTGGTGATCCTGGAGGCCATGAAGATGGAAAACGAGATTGTAGCCCCCAGAGCCGGTACGGTGGCTCAGATTGTGGCTGCCAAGGGCGCCTCTGTGGAGTCCGGCGCGCCTCTGGTCGTTCTGGCGTAAGGGGGATGGCCCATGCTTGCATTTAACATTGGACAGACCCTTTTACGGCTCTGGAATGACTCCGGCGTCAACGCCTTCTTTGTGGGCGACGGCTGGAAGAGCCTGGTGATGATTGCCATTGCCTGTGTGTTTCTCTATCTGGGAATTGTCAAGAAATTTGAGCCCCTTCTGCTGGTGGGCATTGCCTTTGGTTGCCTGCTCAGCAACCTGCCCATGGGTGGGATGTACCACCAGGAGCTGTGGACGGCATTTATGGACAAAAACAGCGAATTCTACCACAGCTATGGCCATGTCCTGGCCAACGGCGGCCTGCTGGACTTTTTCTACATCGGCGTGAAGACCAGTCTGTATCCCTGCCTCATTTTCCTGGGGGTCGGCGCGATGACAGACTTTGGTCCCCTTCTCTCCAACCCCAAGAGTATGCTCATGGGCGCTTCTGCCCAGATGGGCGTGTTTGTGGCCTTCTTCCTGGCCATTGTCTTTGGCTTCACCGGCCCGGAGGCCGCTTCCATCGGCATCATCGGCGGCGCGGATGGTCCCACGGCCATCTTCCTTACCTCTAAGCTGGCGCCCTGGCTGCTGGGTCCCATCGCCATTGCGGCTTACTCCTACATGGCGCTGATTCCCCTGATTCAGCCTCCCTTCATGAAGCTGCTGACCACCAAGAAAGAGCGCCAGGTGGTGATGAAGCAGACCCGTGAAGTCAGCAAGACCGAGAAGATCATTTTCCCCATTGTAGTGACCATCTTTGTGGCAGTGCTGCTGCCCTCTACGGCGCCCCTCATTGGCTGCCTGATGCTGGGCAACCTGTTCCGGGAGTGCGGCGTGACGGCGCGGCTGTCGGACACCGTCCAGAATGCGCTGATGAACATTGTCACCATCATGCTCTCCACGGCGGTAGGCGCTACCATGGTGGCTTCCTCCTTCCTGAGCGTGGATACGCTGAAGATCATTGCGCTGGGTGTCTTTGCATTCATCCTGTCCACAGTGGGCGGCCTGCTCATGGGCAAGATCCTGTATGTGGTGACCAAGGGGAAGGTCAATCCCCTCATCGGCTCCGCGGGCGTCTCTGCCGTGCCCATGGCTGCTCGGGTCAGCCAGGATGTGGGCCGGAAATACAACCCCAACAATTACCTGCTGATGCACGCCATGGGCCCCAATGTGGCCGGTGTCATTGGCTCCGCCATTGCGGCAGGCTTCCTGCTGTCTGTGTTCGGCGGCTAAGGCAATCTGCGGAAAACGGACCTGTTGTCAGACGGGTGGCCTCGACCACTCCGCCTGGTAACAGGTCCGTTTATGATGATTTGAGAAGAACCCGGCCTACCGCTGTGTGCCCAGGAAGAAGAGGGCCAGGGTTCCGGGGCCGGAGTGGGAGCCGATGACAGGACCCACGTAGCTGATGACCACATCCTTGGGATGGTAGGTACGGCGGAGAAGATCTGCCAGGTATTCGGCATCTCCCAGGCAGTCCCCATGGCTGATGAAGAAGACCTGATTGCCAGGATCGATTCCGGTTTGGCCCACCTTGGCGGCCATGGCGTCTATGGAGGCCCGGCGGCCCCGGGCTTTGGATACGTTCACCAGGTGGCCCAGGTCATCCACATGGAGCACCGGCTTGATTTTCAGCATGGTGCCCACGACGGCAGTGGCTGCGGAGATCCGGCCGCCCCGCTTTAAGAACATCAGATCATCCACGGTGAACCAATGGCACAGATGGAGTTTCGTTGCCTCCACGAAATCCGCCACCTGCGCCAGGCTTTCTCCCGCTTGCTGGCGCTGCACGGCGTGGTAAACCAGAAGCCCCTGCCCCATGGAGGCGCAGAGGGTGTCCACCACCCGGATGGTTCGGCCGGGGTATTGGGGCGCCAGCTCCTGGGCAGCCAGGACGGCAGCGGCATAGGTGGAGCTGAGGCCGGAGGAGAAAGCCAGAATCAGAAGGTCTTGCCCGGCGGCCAAAATGGGGGCCATGAGGGTGCTCCAGCCCTCGGGGTTTACGGCGGTGGTGCTGGTGGGTGCGCCGGTGCGCAGCGTTTTGTAAAATGCCTTCATCTCCAGGCGGCTTCGGGGGTCGCCGTCCAGAAAATTCTCGTATTCCGCCCCCTGAAACTGGACACGAAGGGGGGCGTAGGAGACCCCCAGGGTTCGCGCCAGGGAGGCGGGCAAATCGCAGGAAGAGTCGGTGAGGATTTGATAGTTTGTGGTCATAGGGAAACCCTCCGTTTCATAGATAGGGGGAAATCACGCCCTGCCGCAGGTTTGTCTGGACTTCTGCCCGGATTATGGTATAATAGCCGCAAAGCGGCCATGATTCTTTCATCGCCGTATGTTCCTCCCAGTGAAAACGGACGGCTGGGTATGGAACCATATGGGAATTGTCCGCGCAGGTGACATGTTGGACCGGTAGCTTCATAGGATTATCATAAAGCAAAATGGCCCAAATGTACAGTGCCCGGCAAAAATTTTTGCCGTTGGCAGAGAGGGGAGAGCAAATCAATGACAGGGCTGCTGCTCCGGCTGTTTGTCCGGAATGCGGATCAGACGGATGACCCCAAGGTGCGAGGCGCCTATGGCGTCCTGTCCGGGATTGTGGGAATTCTGTGTAATCTCTTGCTATTTACCGGAAAGCTGGTGGTAGGTACCATTTCCGGCTCTGTCTCCATCACAGCGGATGCGGTGAACAATTTGTCGGATGCCTCCAGCTCTCTGGTGACCCTGGTGGGCTTCCGGATTGCCGAAAAACCGGCGGATGAGGACCACCCCTATGGCCACGCCCGGGTGGAATATATTTCCGGCCTGGTGGTGGCGGCTCTGATTTTGCTCATCGGCGCGGAGCTTGCGAAGAGCTCGGTAGAAAAGATTTTTCACCCGGCTCCGGTGGAGTTTTCTCCGGTGGTGGCTGTGGTGCTGGTGGTGTCCATTTTGGTGAAGCTGTGGATGGCGTTGCTGAACCGCACCTTGGGTCGGCGCATTCAGTCGGCTGCTCTGCAGGCCACGGCGGCCGATAGTCGGAACGATGTGATTTCCACAGCGGCAGTGCTCTTGGCGGCGGCGGTGGAGGCCTGGAGCGGCTGGACCATCGACGGCTATGTGGGTCTTTTGGTGGCCCTTTTCATCATATGGTCTGGGGTGGGAATTGCCCGGGATACCATCGATCCCCTCCTGGGAAAGGCGACAGATCCGGCGCTGCGGGAGCTGATTGCCGAGGAGGTCTTCCGGAGCGACAAGGTCCTGGGATTCCATGACCTGATGGTCCATGACTACGGCCCTGGCCAGCGGTTTGCTACGGTCCATGTAGAAATGGACATGCGGGAGGACCCCATGGTTTGCCATGACATCATCGATGACATTGAGCGGGACTGCTGGGAACGGCACAAGATTCACCTGTGCATCCACTATGATCCCATCGTCACCGACGACGAGGAGCTGAACCATATGCGCGCCCTGGTGCGACAGTATATCCAGGAGCTGGATCCCCGGCTATCCATCCACGATTTCCGGATGGTGCGGGGCCCCGGTCATACCAACCTGATTTTTGATATGATCATTCCCTATGAGATGAAGAGCCGGAAGGCAGAGCTGAAACGCCAGATTGACCAGGCGGTCCGGCAGGAATCTGACCGGTATTTTACCGTGATTACCTTTGACGAAGCCGCCTTTCACGGCCAGGAAAAGGGAGATCGGAGGGAATAATCACCGGGCTCCCGGCGGTCTGGGCCGGGGTAATCATGGAAATAAGGAGTTGTGCTATGCTGGAAATTTTGAAAGCCATCCTCTACGGCATTGTGGAGGGAATTACCGAGTGGCTGCCTATCAGCTCGACGGGCCACTTGATTCTCCTGAAAGAGCTGATTCCCTTGTCCGTGTCGGATGAATTTTGGACCATGTTTGAAGTGGTCATTCAGCTGGGCGCCATTGGCGCGGTGATTGTGCTGTTTTTCCATAAGCTGAACCCCTTCTCCCCCCAGAAGACCGGGCTGGAGAGGCGGAAAACCTGGGACCTGTGGGGTCATGTGATTGTGGCGGTGATTCCCGCTGGCGTGCTGGGCGTGCTGCTGGATGATTGGCTGGATGCCCACCTGTATAATTACATTACGGTGGCTGTGACGCTGATCCTGTATGGCGTTGCCTTCCTGTTCCTGGAGCGCAACCGGCAGACCCAGCCGACCATCCGGCGGACCGGGGACATCTCCTGGTCGGTGGCGGTGTACATTGGTCTATTCCAATGCCTCTCCATGATTCCGGGGACCTCCCGGTCCGGGGCTACGATCCTGGGCGCTATGCTCCTGGGCCTGAGCCGGGGGGCGGCAGCAGAGTTTTCCTTCTTCCTGGCCATTCCCACCATGCTGGGGGCCAGCCTGCTGAAGGTGCTGAAGTTTATCAAGGACGGCGTGGGGATGACCGGCCAGGAGGCCGCCATTCTGATTGTGGGCTGCGTGGTGGCCTTTGTGGTGTCGCTGATTGCCATCCGGTCCCTGATGAACTATGTAAAGCGCCATTCCTTTGCGGCCTTCGGCGTGTACCGCATCGCCTTAGGCCTGGTGGTTTTGCTGTACTTCCTGCTCAACCGCACTGCATGATCCGGATCATTCCAATATGACAGGGGCCTGCTGCAACACTGCCCGTTTGCAGCAGGCCCCTACCAGATTCCAGGGTGCGTCCAGAAGGCCGCACCCGATATTTATGGGTGTTTTGTTTGACGGGCCCGGGTGACAGCCGGAGGGTCCGGCAGTTCCAGGAGGTAACGCTCACAAGCATTGATGATGGTGGTGCCGCCCCGGTGCAGCACCCGGGGGCGACCCACGCCATAGCGGGTGTGGACATGGCCGTGGACCAGATATTGGGGGGTGTACCGATCCAGCAGGGGGAGGAAGGCGGCAAAGCCCTGGTGCGTCCGGTTGTCTTCGTCGCCATAGCCCCGGGCGGGGGCGTGGGTGACCACAATGTCCACGCCGCCGGTGCGGTAAAGGCGGTAGCGAAGGCGGCGAATGCGCCGCTCCATGTCTCGTTCGGTGTACTGGTGGGGGCCGCCGGAATACCAGGGACTGCCGCCCAACCCCAGGATCCGCAGGCCACCTACGCGGACCACTTGATCCTCGATGCAGGTGCAGCCCTCTGGGGGATGGGTTTGATAGCTGCCATCGTGATTGCCGTGGACGTAGAGGACGGGAGCCCGTCCCATGGTCACCAGAAAGGAGAGGTACTCCGCATCCAGGTCGCCGCAGGACAGGATGAGGTCAATGCCATCCAATCGTCCGGGCCGGTAATAGTCCCACAGGTATAGACACTCTTCGTCGGAAATCAACAGAATTTTCACAGGAGGGTCCCCTCCTTTTCCGGCGGGAGCCGGTCCCGGTAGATCCCCTGGAGCCGGACCATGGCCTGAGACATGGGCAGCAGCCGGTCGAAGGGAGGGATGTCGCCATCTACACAGTCGCAGAGCCAGTCCATATAGAGGATTTCTTCGGGGGAGTACCACTGGTTGCCGTCGTTGCGTAGTGCGCCATCCTGGGAGCGAATCAGCCGGTGGAATGGGTCAATGGAGCCGTCTACAATACCCCGCTTTAAAATTTCCGCCAGGTGCAGCACACCGTCGGGCAAGCCGGGGTGGGTCAGCACATCCACCACGCCGCTGCTCATCCCCCACCAGTAGTTGACGGCCTGTTTTTCCCGCTGGGCGTCCAGATCGTCCCAGCCGCCGTTTAATATGCTACGGACCATTTTTTCATAGAATTTTCCCCAGTGCCAATAGGGGGAGGCCAGCGGCTGAATGCTGCGGTCCGGCAGGACCTGGAAGACGCCCCACTGCTGCTGAGGCAGCTCCGGAGTAGGGATGTCCCGGTTGGAGATGACGGAAATGCCCTGACGGGTGAAAAGGTCCAGGGCGTTGCCAGGGGTGCAGGACCAGTGAAGCTGGATCCGGACCCGGGGATTGGCCAGCCGTGCCCCCAGGGCAAAAGCGTTGATCCCGGCAGGGACGCCGAAGATGGGATAGCTGGCCACATATCCCACCCGGTCGTTTTGGGCCATGGCTCCGGCAATGGCGCCGGTGATGAACTTGCCCTCATAGATCCGGCTGTAATAGGTGCGTACGCCGGTGTAGGGCATGGATACCGAGCAATTGAGGATCCGGATGCCGGGATGCTTGGCGGCAATTTTCCGGCAGGCGGCAATGAGGGGCGGCGTGGTGGCAAAAAGCACCTGCGCCCCTTCCGCAATGGCCTGCTCCATCACCGCCTCGGCGTTTTCCCCCGGCTGCACCTTGTTATAGGTGCGGACGCGGATCTTACCGGCCAGGGCTTGCTCCAGGTATTGCCGGCCCTGGTCGTGGGCGCTGGCCCAGTCGCTGTCTACTGGGTTGCGCTCGTTAATGAAGGCGATGTTCAGGTGATTGGGCCGAACGGCGCCCAGGAGCCGGTTCAGGAGGCCCTTGTCCGCCACCTCCTGGGGAGACGTACTGACGGTGATGGGGGCGGGGTTGGACAGGACCTTGACGTCAGCCCAAATGGCGCTGAGGCTTTTGACCAAGTCCTGAGCGCTCTGATTTTTCAGATCCTCCAATGGATACACCCGGAGCCACACCAGCAGGGCGTCGGCAGGGGTGAGGGGCAAGCTCTCGCCCCCCAGCTTCCGGAAGGCCTCCTGAAAGTAGGTGTAGCTGGAGAGAAACCGCTGCCGCTCTTCCTTGGTCCAAACATGATCCGGCTCAAACCCCAGAGCGGCCTGGAGCTTGGCGAAGCCCCCCGGCTGGCTGAAGCGGACCTGGTACAGGCCGGTCATGGGAAAGGAATTTAAAAATTCATAGTAAACCTGGATCGCCTGATCCTGAGAATAGGCGGGAATGATCCGGGTGACGTAGGCATCAATGGCCGGCGCACCGTAGCTCTTCAGAACGCTGACCCGTTTGTTCCCCTCCTGGACATAAAAGCGCCCCATGTATTCATAGCAGCGGATGGGATCCCGGATGCCCTCTCCCAGATGGGCCATACACAGCTCCACCCACTTGGCGGCAAATTCTGTGTTGGCAGCCAAAAGGGGCATGAAATTGGCGGCAAACGCAGAGGCCCGTCCAGCGGCTTTGGCGCCTACAATGCCCTCTGTGGGGATGCTGAGGAGCCCCATATCCACCCGTCCGGCGGCCATGGAGTCATCCAAAATCTCATCCAGCACCTGGGGATAGGGATAGCGGCCCCGGAGGACACATTCCCGGTAGTGTTTCTGACCCGCCTTCAGCGCCTTGGCGTATTGTTCATTTGCTTCCTGTCTGCTCAAATGTGGTCCCTCCTTGCTGGTGTCATGGCCGTTTGGCCCTATTATAGAGAAACTTTTGAGAAGACGCAAGGGGATTGTGGGAATTCTTGGGACGATTCCAAGCCTGGTTTCCGGCGAGAAATTGTGGAGCACTGCAGAAAAGGCTAGAAAATCCTGAGATGCGGTTTACGTATTTTTTAAAATAATTTCGGAAACCATCTTGACAATCACGTAACCGTGTGGTACAATCTAGTCATCTTGAGAGACGGAGGAGTGATTCAAATGAACTGGATTCTGCCCGGCACGGTTCTGGAGGTGGATGGGTCCCGGCCGGAGGCAGCCGATGAGCTGTTTTCCTCTCTGTTCGTCACCGGCGGCCTGGTCCTGTCCCAGGTGTGTCAGATTACCGGACTGGAGCCATACACGGTCCAGAACTGGGTGAAGCGAGGGTTTTTAACCCCACCGGTGAAGAAAAAGTACAACCGCCGCCAGCTCAGCCGCATCATCATCATCAACATGCTGAAGGCTGCGCTGCCTATGGAATCCATCTGCTGGATTCTGTCCTATGTCAACGGCCAACTGGATGACGAAAGCGATGACATCATTGACGACAGTGTGATGTATCTCTTCTTCCTCCGCCTGGCCGCGGCCAACCGGGACACCTGGCCGCCCCAGGGACTGCACGAAACGCTGGACCGGGTGCTGGCAGGCTATCAGGAGCCCTGTCCCGGCGCCAAGCATCGGGTGGCGGATGCCCTGGAGGTGATGCTGACAGCCTGGTTCTCTTCCCAGCTGCAAAAACAGGCGGCGGAGCAAATGCAGCAGCTGAGCATCTAAAATTTCACGGCACATTCATACAAAAAAGGAGATATGCATATGGAAAACGGAACCTATCACTGGACGCCCAATGGCGGGGACGAAAAGCCCTCCCGGTCCAAAGGACCCAGTGGCAAGCAAATCGGCAGAATTCTGACTGCCGCAGTGGTTTTGGTGTTGGTTCTTGTGACGGCCAGCACCTGCTGGTACACCGTAGACGACAAACATCAGGCGGTGGTGACCACCTTTGGCAAGGTCACAGAGGTCACCGGCGCTGGCGTCCACTTTAAGCTTCCCTTTGGCATCCAGGAGGCCCAGAAGGTGGCGGTCAATGTCTATCAGAAGATCGAGCTTGGCTACCGCACAGATGGCAGCACCCCCGAGGGCTACGAGGTTGTGGACGACGAGGGGAAGATGATTACCGGCGATTACAACATCGTCAATGTGGACTTTTTTGTGGAGTATAAGGTCTCCAATCCAGAGCGCTACCTCTATGGCTCTTACGCCCCGGAGGATGTGCTTCGGAACCTGATCCAAAGTCAGATCCGCAATGTGGTTGGTTCCACCCAGGTGGATAGCGTCCTCACCGATGGCAAAGAGGCCATTCAGATGCAGGTAAAGGCCCTAGTCACCGAGGTGCTCCAGGAGTACGACATTGGCCTCACCCTGGTGGATGTGAAAATTCAGGACGCAGAGCCTCCCACTCAAGAGGTCATTGAGGCATTCAAGGCGGTGGAGACCGCCAAGCAGCAGGCTGAGACTGTGGTCAACCAGGCCAAGGCCTACCAGAACGCCCAGATCCCCAAGGCAGAGGGTCAGGCGGACCAGTTGATTCAAAACGCCGAATATCTGAAGCAGGCGCGGATCAACGAAGCCACGGAGCAGGTGGCCATGTTCCAGGCCATGTATCAGGAGTATCAGCGGAACCCGGAGATCACCCGGTCCCGGATGTACTATGAGGCCATATCCCAGGTGCTGCCCGGTGTGAAGCTGTACATCAACACCACAAATGCCGACGGTGTGGATATGGTACTTCCCCTGGAGAGCTTTGTAGACAGTGGAGAAACCACAACGGCGCCTACCACGCCGCCAACTGAGGGAGGGAACTGATCAGATGAAGAAAAAAATCATCCTGGGGATCGTGGTGCTTCTGGCGCTGGTGTGCCTCTTGAGCTCCATCTATACCGTAGAGGAAAACCAGTATGCCTGCACGGTCCGCTTTTCCAAAATTATTCACACCACGCAAACGCCGGGGCTGCATTTTAAGGTCCCCTTTTTGGACAGTGTGAAGTATTTCCCCAAGGCCATGATGCTCTACGATATTCCGCCTTCCGAGGTGCTCACTTCGGATAAGCAGAATATGACTGTAGACAATTACATCCTCTGGCGGGTGTCCGACCCCCTGTTGTTCTACCAATCTCTGGGTTCCACGGTGGTGGCGGAGGAGCGGCTCAACGCTCTCACCTATAACACCCTGAAGACGGTGATGGGCACCCTCTCCCAGGCGGATATCATCAACATGGACGATGCGTCCGAACGCAATGAGATCTATGCGGGCATTGCCTCCAGCGTAAACACTCTGGCGCAGAATTATGGCATTGAAGTCGTGGACGTGAAAATCAAACGGTTCGACTTGCCGGAGGCCAATGAGAATGCCGTCTACGCCCGGATGATCTCCGAGCGGAACCAGATTGCGGAAAAATACACCGCCGACGGAAATTACGATGCATCCATCATCCGCAACGATGTGGATAAACAGGTCAACATCATTGTCTCCAACGCCAAGGCGGAAGCGGCCAAGTTGGAGGCGGAGGGCGAGGCCGAGTACATGCGGATGCTGGCGGAGGCCTATGATACGCCGGATAAGAAGGAATTCTATGAGTTCACCCTGGCGCTGGACGCCCTGAAGCAATCCTTGGACGCCGAGGACAAAACCATCATCCTGGGGGAGAATTCGCCCCTGGCGCAGATCCTTCTGAATCCCTGAATCCGGCGGAGCGGTTTGCCGATTGCTTGAACGGTTCCGGATGCTGCGAAACCTGGAGTTTTATTCCGGATTTCTTCGGAAATCCGGAGGAACTCCCAAAAAAATGAAGGAAACTTCGCTGTAGCCTGTTGACCTTTTACTGCAAATCTGCTAAGCTGTTCGTAAGATATGAGGAAAGGAAGATGTGTACATGGAAATTGCAATTTGGCTTGGGCTCCTGCTGCTGTTCGGCGTCTTGGAAGCTGCCACGGTTGCGCTGGTCTCCCTGTGGTTTATGGCGGGCGCTCTGGCGGCCCTCCTGGCGGCTCTGTGTGGCGCGGGGCTGCCGGTGCAGGTGGGCGTATTCCTGGTGGTCTCGGCGGTGCTTCTGGCCGCGCTCCGGCCCCTGGTGCGCAAGTATGTGACACCGCGGATCACGGCGACCAACGCAGACAGCGTCATTGGCAAAATTGCCATTGTCACGGAGTCTGTGGATAACATCGCCGCCCAGGGGGCGGTGAAGGTAGGCGGCGTGGTCTGGACGGCCCGCAGCACCACAGAGCGGCCCATCCCCACAGGCACCCAGGTCCGGGTGGACCGGATCGAGGGCGTTAAGCTCTATGTCACCCCGGCGGAGGTTCCCGCCATGCAAGCGTAACAAATCAAATTTGGAGGTAAGAAATATGGAATGGATTTGGATTGCGGCAGCTATTGTGGTCCTACTGATCGTTGTCATTCGCAACATTCGGGTGGTCCAGCAGTCCCAGGCTTACGTCATTGAGCGTCTGGGCGCCTTCTCCGCCGTGTGGGGCGTGGGCATTCACTTTAAGGTGCCGTTCTTGGAGCGGGTGGCCAAGCGGGTCAGCCTCAAAGAGCAGGTCTTGGACTATCCCCCCCAGCCCGTCATCACCAAGGACAACGTCACCATGCAGATTGACACCGTGGTCTATTTCCAGATTACGGACCCGAAGCTGTACGCCTACGGCGTGGAGCAGCCCATGATGGCCATGGAGACCCTCACTGCTACCACCTTGCGGAACATCATCGGCGACCTGGAGCTGGACCAGACCCTCACCAGCCGGGATGTCATCAACACCAAAATGCGCGCCATCCTGGATGAGGCCACGGATCCCTGGGGCATTAAGGTCAACCGGGTGGAGTTGAAGAACATTTTGCCTCCCGCGGACATTCAGAGCTCCATGGAGAAGCAGATGAAGGCCGAGCGGGACCGCCGTCAAGCCATTCTCCAGGCCGAAGGGACCAAGAAGTCTGCCATTCTGATCGCAGAAGGCGAGAAGGAATCTGCCATTTTGCGGGCCGACGCTGAGAAACAGGCCGCTATTCTGAAGGCCGAGGCTGAGAAGCAGGCGGCCATTCTCCGGGCCGACGGCGAGGCCCAGGCCATCCGGTCGGTGCAGAAGGCGCTGGCGGATTCTCTGGCCATGCTGAATCAGACCGCCCCCAATGACCAGGTCATCAAGCTGAAGGCTCTGGAAGCCATGCAGAAGGTGGCCGACGGCAAGGCCACCAAGATCATCATCCCCAGCGAGATCCAGGGCCTGGCTGGCCTGGCAGAGGGTCTGGTGGAGTCGGTGAAGGAAGTGAAATAAGTGCCTTGGGGCCTGTGGCCCCAAGGGTAATAAAGGAACGGGCGCGTTGCAAAATGTGACAAAATGATGCATTAGCGCGAGGAGAAAAAATAAAAAACAAATCGGTCAACTCCGAAAAAAGGGGTTGGCCGATTTGCCTTTTTGCTGTATGCTTCATGTGTGAAAAACAAACACCAGCAAGAATAGTTTAGCGCATATGAGCGCGGAGGTCAACTGGTTCTTACAATCAATTTAGAAAAAATATTGCCAGAGACAGCACCGGTAAGGCTGGCCAGCGCACAGCTTGAGGAACTGGACTACAGGAAACTGTACGAAGCGTATTCGACCAAAGGTCGAAAATCGGCAGCCGATGCAAAGGTGATGTTCGAAGTAATATGCTATGGATACCAGTGCGGTATCTACAGTGACAGAGACCTAGAAGAAGCATGCCGGTACACTTTTGTATGGCGTGGCAGAGTAGAAAAGAATCTGGCGAAGGTGAAGCGTGCGGTAAATGAAGGGGTTGGACTTATAGACAAGCAGAAGCTCAGAGAATATTTGGCGGAAAAGGGAAAGGGAATCGCCTTTGTGCATGGTACCGGGAAACGGAAAAGTGCAGAGCAGAAGGAATACGAGCAGCTTGCGCAATACCTGGAACGGTGGGAAAAGTACGAAGAACAAGCGTGCAGCGTCTCTGGCGAATATTACAACGGAAGAAGGGATTATGCTGAGGATGCGCCGCTCTATTCAGGTGGAGGGTGCGTTTGGTCTTATGAAGCATGATTTTGGCTTTCGGCGTTTCTTTTCCACAGGGAAACGAAATATACGCACGGAGTGATTCTTTCTGGCGATGGGATTCAACCTAAAAAAGCGGTGGATGAAACAGAGCAGGAAGCGCGAAAAGACGCATTTATCCACAATCAAAACCAGCGTAAACATAGAAAAATGCAGAATATCAAGATTCAGGCCCCACCAAAACGGTGGAGCCTGCGTAAGCATGCCCGAAATGTGAAAAGTTTTCCACAGTTTGGTCTAAAATTCTGTCTTCGGGACGGAAATGAATATAAATGAGGGCCTGCCGCAAATTTGATATGCTCCCCCTAAAGGAGACAGTGAAAAAGGAAACTGTCAAGGATAGGGGGAGCAAATTTATGGGGAAAAAGATCCGTGCAGAAGAAAAAGCGAGAGCGGCGCAGATGTTTCTTTCGGGCAGGGCAAGTGCACAGGAAATCGGGGAAACGCTGGGAGTACACCGAAATCAAATATATCGGTGGGCAAAAAAGTATGAGGAGAATGGGCTGGAAGGACTACGGATTCACTATGGGATTCGGTATATCGAAAAGAACCCTCAATATAGCCCAGAGCAAAAGCTGAAAGCGGTGGTAGCATATCAAGCAGGGGAAGGAAGCCAGCAGAAAATATGTGAGCGCTACGGAATTCGTTCAAGGCATGCTTTACGAAACTGGATTCAGGTGTATAATCGTCATGAAGACTTTAAGACACAAAACGGAGGGAGTCACATGACGAAAGCCAGAAAAACGAGCCAAAAAGAGCGGCTAGAGATTGCAAAGGAATGCATAGAGAGTGGGAAGAACTACGGAGAAACCGCATTGAAATACCATGTGAGCTACCAACAAGTGTACACGTGGGTGAAGAAGTACAGTGCGTTAGGGGAAGCAGGGTTGGAAGACCGACGTGGCCAACGGACAGGCCAGCAGGAGCCTCGTACAGAGGAGGAAGTTCTGAAGGGACGGATCGCTCAGTTGGAGCATGAACTATATATGACGAAAATGGAGCGAGACCTGTTAAAAAAAGTGAAGGAGTTGGAAAGGAGGGATCGCAGGGACAAGTGAGGCAGGAACGTCAGTACAGAGCGATCCGGGATTGCCATGAGGAATACCACTATCCCATAGAGGCAGCGTGCAAAATCCTACATGTGTCCAGGGCGGCATACTACAAATGGAAAGGGGGGCAGAAAAGCCGGCGGGCAATGGAGAATGAGCGCCTTGCGGAGCTGGTGGAGGAGATTCATAACGGGGCGCCAGAGAAAGGATACCGGAGGATCCGGGGTGAACTTGACCGATACCATGGTATGGCCGCAAATGACAAACGAATCCTGCGGATTTGCCGCATGAAGGGGATCCAATCTACGATTAAGTATAGCAATCATGGCTGCACGCGGCGGGCATCCAATCCGCAATACATTGCAGAGAACGTGTTGAAGCGGGAATATCATGCAGAGAAGCCGAACGAAAAATGGCTGACGGATGTGACCGAGTTCAAGTATTACATCGGCTCAGAGAAGCACAAGGTGTACCTAAGCGCAATTCTGGACCTATATGACCGGCGCATTGTGTCATTCGACATCCGGGATACCAATGACAACATGCTGGTCATTCATACCTTTGACAAGGCAGTAGAAACCAACCCGGACGCTCATCCGCTGTTCCACAGCGACAGAGGGTACCAGTACACAAGCCGGACTTTTCACAGGAAGTTGGAGCAGGCGGGAATGGCTCAAAGTATGTCCCGAATTGGCAAGTGCGTAGATAACGGACCCATGGAAGGGTTCTGGGGAATCATAAAGCGGGAACGCTACTACGGGAGGAAGTTCACCAGCCGGGAAGGCTTGGTAAAAATGATTGGTGATTACATCACCTACTATAACACGAAGCGGTTACAGCGAGGATTGGGTGTCCGTACACCGTATGAAAAGCATGCATCATATTTCGCGGCATAAACAAAACTGCAGATTTTGGTTGGCAGCTGTAGCTGCCAACCAGAATCCGCAGTTGTCACAGCATCGCAGTGCTGTGAACTCTTTGTTAATTATTTCGTTGTCTACTTGACGGGGAGCAGTTCAATTTGTTTTTGCAACAGGCCCGTTTTCTATGTTTGGCACGTTTCCCGCCCGACAGGGACCGTATGGGTCCAACGTTATGGCAACGAGGGGGAGGGGGCGTGGATCACCACCTCCCCCAGGGCGTGGGGGTCGTCTCGGATGAGTTCGCCCACGGCCGGTACGGTGATACGGCCGGACAGGGGATTTTTGATGCTGATCACGGGGGTTGTGATGGTGGCTTCCACCTGGGACTTTTCGAAGCTCAGGTCGGTGTCTATCATTTCGCAGTCCACCAGCCGCAGGCCTTTGCAGTAGCACAGGGGCTGGGTTCCGATGATTTTGCAGTGCTCGAAGGTGACATTTTCGCAATACCATGCCAGGTATTCGCCCTTGACCGTGCTGTTGCGCACCACCACATCTTTGGCGTGCCAGAAGGCGTCTTTGGTGTCGAAGGTACAGCCGTCAAAGGTAGCGTCGTGGATGTACTGGAAGGAGTACTTCCCCTTCAGGCGTACATTTCGGAAGGCGAGGTGGTCGGAGCGCATCATAAAGTATTCGCTCTGTACGGTGCAATTCATCATTTCCATGTTATGGACTGACCAGCCGAATTCGGCGGAGATGACGTCACAGTCGCGCAGGGAGACCTGGCTGCACTCCCGCAGGGCTTTGATGCCGTGGAGTTTGGAATCTGTGATTGTCACATGGGTGGAATACCACAGGGCTGCCCGGCAAAGCTCCGTCATCTCCGAGCCGGTGATGTTCAGCCCATCGTCATGCCAGAAGGGGTAGCGGAGGTTGAAGAAGCAGTTTTCCACTTCCATGTTCCGGCTCTCCTTCAGGGCGCTTTCCCCATCTGCCGGGCCGTCAAAGGCACAGTGCTTCAGCACAATGCCGTCGCTGCCATACAGCGCCCGCTCCATATCCAGCGTTTTGTTTTCTACCAGATTCATAGGTGGTTCCTCCTGTTTTTGTTAGGTTGTGTGAGACCTGCTGATGTCGTAAATGAGATAGTCTAAGCAGTCAATGCATTTTTGATCCTGATGCAGGGCCTCCAGGAGCGCCAGCCGGTGCTCGGCCAGTAGTTTGAGCCCGTCTGTTTTTTGATGCGCCGCCAATTTTGCAAGGAAGTCTGCAATGGTGCGGTCGCTGCACCCGGCGTCCTTCAGGTTTTGGATGATTGCTTCTTCTGTGGAATATGCCCGCATAGGCTCCCTCCTGGTCCGGAATCCCAGGGGTTCCGGTTGTTTCCTGGGGCCATTGTAACAGGGCCGTGGGGAAATAGCAAATACTCATATTGGATACGCAACTATACTTTACAAGCATAGAAAAATGGGGTATCCTATCAGGAGACTGGAAAGGAGGTTGATCCAATGGAACTACGTGTATTGCAGTATTTTCTGGCTGTCGCCCGAGAGCAGAGCATTCTTCACGCTGCCGAGTCGCTGCACCTCTCCCAGCCCACCCTATCCAGACAGCTGAAAGAGCTGGAGGAGGAGCTGGGCAAGCAGCTCTTTGTTCGGAGTAACCGTAAAATTACCCTGACGGAAGAGGGGATGATCCTTCGCAAACGGGCGGCAGAGATTCTGGAGCTGGTAAAGAAGGCAGAGAATGAAATTGCATGGTCCAATGAGGTGATTGCCGGTGACATCACCCTGGGCGCCGGGGAGACAGAGGGGGTGCGGGTGCTGGCAAGGGCGGCCCATGCATTGCAGCGGGAACATCCCCTGGTGCATTTCCACATCCACAGCGGCGACAGCGCCACGGTGACCGAGGAGCTGGACCGGGGACTCATTGACTTTGGCCTGCTGCTGGGCGATGTGGATACCTCCAAATACGAAGCCCTGGAGCTTCCCTATCGGGATACCTGGGGAGTTCTCATGCGGCGGGATGCACCCCTGGCCCAAAAGGAGACCGTTGCACCAGAGGATCTGTGGGATCAACCGGTGATTGTCTCCCGGCAATTGTATCAGGGTCCGGGAATGGAACGGATTCTGGGCAGAAACAAAGAAATGCTGAACATCGTGGCCACTTACAACTTGATGTTCAATGGATCCCTGATGGTAGAGGAGGGGATGGGTTATGCAGTGGGCCTTGACAAAATCATTCACGTCTCTCCCGACAGCCGTCTGCGCTTTCGCCCCTTCTCGCCCAGGATTGAGGCGGGGATGCGCCTTGTGTGGAAGAAATATCAGGTCTTCACGAAAGCAGCGGAGGAATTTTTGACAAAGGTGCGTTCCTGTCCGTGTACGGCCCCCAGGGGGGCAGTCTGACGGTATGATCGGCTCGTTTTGGGTGGCCGCCGGATGGGTTGTGGCAAATTTTTCAGAAATAACCCTTGTAGACCTGGTGGAATCGTAGTATAATAAACTTTATGAAACGGGGCAGGCCCCGTCCCCGGAAGTACATAACATGGAGGACTCTGAAATGTTTAATGCGATGATTGAAACTTTGAAGTCTAATCCCCGGAAAATTGTCTTTACAGAAGGCCCCGACCCCCGGATTCTCGAGGCGACGGACCGGCTGAAGAAGGGCGGGTTCCTGACTCCCATCCTCATCGGCAATGTGGATGAGGTCAAGGCCGCTGCCGCTGCTGGGAAATTTGACGTGGAAGGCGTCGAGATCATCGATCCCGCCACGTATCCTGAGATGGATGCCATGGTGGAGAAAATGGTTGCGCTTCGCAAGGGCAAGATGACGGCTGAGGATTGCCGCAAGGCCCTGTCGAAAGGCAACTATTTTGGCACCATGCTGGTGAAGATGGGCTATGCCGACGCCCTCTTGGGCGGCGCCACCTACTCCACTGCCGACACGGTCCGTCCGGCGCTGCAGCTGGTCAAGACTAAGGCGGGGGCCCATCTGGTGTCCTCCTGCTTCATTCTGGTCCGGGGCGAGGAAAAGCTGGCCATGGGCGACTGCGCCATCAACATCGACTATCAGGACACCGTGGACAAAGACGGCAATGTGATCGTCTCCGCTGCGCAGAAGCTGGCGGAGGTGGCGGTGGAGACTGCCCACACCGCCAAGGTCTTTGGCATCGATCCCAAGGTGGCCGTCCTCAGCTTCTCCACCAAGGGCTCCGGTAAGGGCGGCACGGTGCAGCTGAGCCATGACGCCACGGTGGAGGCACAGAAGATGGCTCCCGAGCTGGCCATTGACGGCGAACTGCAGTTTGACGCTGCGGTATCTCCCGTGGTGGCTGCCACCAAGTGCAAGGGATCCCCGGTGGCCGGCCAGGCCAACACCTTCATCTTCCCCTGCATTGAGGCCGGCAACATTGGCTACAAGATCGCCCAGCGTCTGGGCGGCTACGAAGCCTATGGCCCCATCCTCCAGGGCCTGAATGCCCCCATCAACGACCTGAGCCGGGGCTGCAACGCCGATGAGGTCTACAAGATGGCCATCATCACAGCTGCACTGGCATAACCACACGACCGTTCGGGCCGCCGCGGGACTCCTTTGTGCCCTGCGGCGGCCTTTTAGACCTATTCGAGGTGAAGACATTGACAGACCTATCCAAAATCCGTAATTTTTCCATTGTGGCCCACATTGACCATGGCAAGTCCACCCTGGCGGACCGGCTGCTGGAGGAGTGCGACGCCATTGACCGCCGGGAGATGGAGGACCAGATTCTGGACTCCATGGACCTGGAGCGGGAGCGGGGCATTACCATCAAAGCCCGGGCGGTGCGCCTGCGCTATGCCGCCGATGACGGGGAGACGTACGACCTGAACCTGATTGACACCCCGGGCCACGTGGACTTCAACTACGAGGTTTCCCGCTCTCTGGCCGCCTGCGAGGGGGCGGTGCTGGTGGTGGACGCCTCCCAGGGGGTGGAGGCCCAGACTCTGGCCAATACCTACCTGGCCATTGACGCCGGCCTGGAGGTTCTGCCGGTGATCAACAAAATCGACCTGCCTGCCGCCCGGCCGGCAGAGGTCAAGGCGGAGATCGAAGACATCATTGGGGTCCCGGCGGAGGATGCGCCGGAGATTTCAGCCAAAAATGGGATCAACATTCATGCGGTTCTGGAGCGGATTGTCTCCGACATTCCCGCTCCCACGGGGGACCGGTCCGCGCCGCTTCAGGCCCTGATTTTCGACAGCCAATACGACGCATACCGGGGCGTCATCGTCTATCTCCGGGTGAAGGAGGGCACCATCCGGCCCGGCATGGATGTGAAGATGATGGCCACCGGTGCGGTGTACAAGGTGGTGGAGGTGGGGGTGATGCACCCCCTGGGCCTGCGCCCGACAGAGGAGCTGGGGGCCGGAGAAGTGGGATATCTCACCGCCTCCATTAAGACAGTTTCCGACACCCGGGTGGGCGACACCGTCACCGGAGCCAGTCAACCGGCCGGGGAGGCCCTGCCCGGCTATCGGGCGGTGCAGCCCATGGTGTTTTCCGGCGTGTATCCGGCGGACGGCTCCAAGTATCAGGACCTGCGGGAGGCGCTGGAGAAGCTGAAGCTGAATGACGCCTCCATGACCTATGAGCCGGAGAGTTCCATTGCCTTGGGGTTCGGCTTCCGGTGCGGCTTTTTGGGTCTGCTGCACATGGAGATCATTCAGGAGCGGCTGGAGCGGGAGTATAACCTGGATCTCATCACCACCGCCCCCAACGTGGTCTACCGGATCACCAAAACCGACGGCTCGGTGATCATGGTGGACAACCCTCTCAACTACCCGGACCCGGCGGAAATTGAGCTGGCGGAGGAGCCCTATGTGAAAGCCAGCCTCATGGCCCCCCAGGAGTATGTGGGCAACATCATGGACCTGTGCACTGCCCGGCGGGGGGAATTCAAGGATATGGTGTATCTGGACAGCACTCGGGTGGAGCTACACTATGAGATGCCGCTGAATGAGATTATTTATGACTTTTTTGACGCCCTAAAATCCCGAACCCGGGGTTATGGTTCCCTGGACTATGAAATGGACGAGTACCGGCCCTCCAAGCTGGTGAAGCTGGATATCCTGCTGAACGGCGACATTGTGGACGCCCTCAGCTTCATCCTCTTTGCGGACAATGCCTACCCCAGGGCCCGGAAGATCTGCGAAAAGCTGAAGGAGAACATCCCCCGCCAGATGTTTGAAATTCCCGTCCAGGCTGCCATCGGCGGCAAAGTCATCGCCCGGGAGACCATCAAGGCCCTGCGCAAGGACGTGCTGGCCAAGTGCTATGGCGGCGACATCACCCGGAAGAAGAAGCTGCTGGAAAAGCAGAAGGAGGGCAAAAAACGGATGCGCACCTTCGGCACCGTTTCGGTCCCGTCGGAGGCCTTTATGGCGGTTTTGAAGCTGGATGAAGACTAAAAGGGGGAGTCCTTATGACATGCAATCACTGTGGCAAGAGAATTCCGCCTTTGTCCAGGTATTGCCCCGACTGTGGGAACCGTAACACCAAGCTGCCCCGCCCAGTGTTTCCAAAGGCAGGCCAACGCCGTAGGGACCCCGTCCCGGATGCCGCATCCCAACCCTATAATGCGCCGGACGGAGGCGCGATCCCCTCCTGGTTTGCACAGAGGGAGAAAACCTGGAACACGCGATTGATCCAAGCCCTGCTTTGGGCTGCTTTGGCAGCGGTCATTTGGCTGCTTCTCTTCCGTTGAATGCGGGAATGCCAGGCGGCTCTTTTGAGAAAGGAGACAAGCTGTGCCTGTATTTACACAACCGAAAAAGATTCCGTTGGGAATCTATGTCCATGTTCCCTTCTGCCGCAGCAAGTGCCAGTACTGCGACTTTTACTCCCTGGGTGGCTCCCGGGAGAAGGGGCTGATGGAGGATTACCTGGAGGCGGTGTGTCTGCACATCAAGGAGGCGGGGGCACTGGCGCCAGGTTATCAAGTGGACACGGTGTATTTTGGCGGCGGCACCCCCTCGTTTCTGGGGGCGGACGGTCTGGTCCAGATCCTGAACGCCATCCGGCGCCGGTTTGCAGTGTCGGCCGATGCAGAGATTACCTTTGAGGCCAATCCGGATTCTGTGACGGAGAAGCTCTTGAAGCGGCTGCGGGCGGAGGGGTTCAACCGGATCTCTCTGGGGATCCAGAATGACGATGACGGCCTGCTCAAAAAGCTGGGCCGCCCCCACAGCTACCGGCAGGCGGTCCAGGCTGTGGACCTGGCTCGAAAGGCGGGGTTTCACAACCTCTCTCTGGACCTGATGTACGGCCTGCCGGGGCAGAGCCTGACCGCCTGGGAGACGACCCTGGAGCATGTCCTGGAGCTGGCCCCGGAGCATATGAGCTGCTACGGCCTCAAGGTGGAGGAGGGGACCCCCCTCTGGCAGTACAAGGATGCGGTAAGTCTGCCGGATGACGACACACAGGCCGACATGTACCTGTCTGCCGTGCGCATTCTGAAGGAGCATGGCTATGCCCAGTATGAGATCTCCAACTTTGCCCGCCGGGGCCTGCGGTCCAAGCACAATCTGAAATACTGGACTGGGGGCGAGTATCTGGGCTTTGGCCCTGCCGCCAGCTCCGACTTTGGCGGCAAACGGTTCACGGTAGCCCCGGACATTCACGGGTATATGGATGGGGTGAAGCGTGGGGGTTCCATTCTGTCCGAATGCCAGCAAATCCCCGCCCGGGAGCGGGCAGGGGAGTACCTGATGCTGCGCCTGCGGACTTGGGAGGGCATTGACGGAGAGACCTACACCCGGCAGTACCTGCTGCCCTTTGAGCCCATTGAGCAGGTGCTGCAGCAGTTCCAGGCCCAGGAGCTGGCCATCCAGGACAATGGCCGCTGGCGTCTCACCCCCCGGGGCTTTCTTATGAGCAATGCCATCCTGGTGGAGCTCCTGGAGGCCCAGGAGCAGTCCACCCCCCTGGCTAAGGGGCGATCGTAACATTTGAGAAGTTGAAAAAGCCGCTCCAGACAGGAAGAAGACCCTCCTGTCTGAAGCGGCTTTGCCATTTAGTCGTCTGGTTGCACTGTGGTAAATAGCTGCCGATACTCTTTGGGGGACATGTGGAATTCCTTTCGGAAGTTTTTTCCGAAATGAGAGGTATCGGTACAGTGTACCTCTGCGGCAATCTGGGTGATGGTCAGGCTGGTATGTTTGAGGAGCCAGGTAGCTCGCCGCATGCGGATCTGCCGGAGAATGTCGGAAAAGGATATACCACAGCTGGAGGAGATCAACTTGCTCATATGAGGTACGCTGTAACCGAAAGCCTGGGCCAGAGCGCTTAAGGTGATGTCCTGTTCATGCTCATAGATGTACTCGACAATGATGGATATGGAGGAGTTTTCCAGATTTTTTGGCTGTTCCTGCTGGGGCTGAAAGTAGCGCAGAAGAATGACAAACAGGGCGTTGAGAAATGCCTCCAGCATGACCTGGCTGTGAGGGAGCTTGGATTTGAACTCAGAATACATGGCGTAGGTATAGTATTGCACTGCCCGGTTGTTTCCGGTATGGAACACAATCATGGGGTAATTGCTTTGCCCATACAGAGCATTTTTAAAAAAGTGGGACAAGACCGTATTGGTGCTGAGCAGGGACGTACAAATCTGATCCAGCAGCTCCCGCTGCACGAGAAGTTCAATGATGATGCAGTCATCGGTGTTGTTGAGAATGCGGTGTGGGGCGCCGTGCTCCAGCAGACAAAAGTCCCCCTGTTGCAGCTCGTACTCCTGCCCCTTGCAGATGTGGATACAGGACCCGGAATAGATGTAGAACATTTCAAAATTCTTGTGGGTGTATAGAACGGAGGGGAAATAGCGGCTGCGCTTTAAAACGGCAATGGAACCGGTCATACCGACCGCTTCTTCCGTCATGGCATAGGGCTCACATGCCTGCCCAGGAAAATTACGTCCCATAACCCGAGCAAATTGTTGCATGCGGTACTGCTTCTCCTCCGGTGTGCAGTGGTCCAGCCCCCGCTCCATGCGGTAGTGGCAGCGGCAAATGGTTTCCTCTGGAGTCATGTGCACCAGGTCCTGGGCTGTGGTGTCCATGAAGTCCTCGCTGGAATAATTGATGTAACTTTTGGCATTTTGCCGGAACATTTCCATAGACGGTCCTCCCGTTTTTTTACAGCATATCACATTGGGTATCGTTTTGCTCCATGATCTTAAAAATATACCCAAAAATCTGAAATCTTTCCTATTTGCGGGGCACTTCTTTTGCTATAGTATGGGCATCAAACATAAGGAGGAGACCCTGATGAAAAAAATACTGTCTCTGCTTTTGATGCTGGCTATGGTGCTGTCGTGTCTGCCCAGTGCTGCGCTGGCCACAAAGAACACAGAATTTCCCCCGGGACCGGATACCGCATCTCTGGAGGAGCAAATGCAGCGCGCCCTGTTCTCGGCGGATTTGCGGCAGTACAGTGAGGACTGTGAGGAGCCTGAAAGATACGATCCGGACGAAACCATCCGCGTGATTGTGGAAATGAAGGCGGCTCCCGCCTATGAAGTTGCCTCCACTGCCTCAACAGATGCGCTGCAGTCTGCTGAGACAGCCGCTCTAAAGGGCCAGGAGGCCACCATTCAGGCTGTCAGGAAACAACTTGGGCTGGAGCCCGTCCATCGCACGGCCTGCCTGGTCAATATGGTTACTTACGACATTCGCCGGGGCGATATGAAAAAGCTGGAAGAGCTGCCCGGTGTGGTGTCCGTCACAGAAGCGGTGCAGTATGAGGTCGAAATGTACACCTCCAAGGATATGGCCAATGTGCTGGAGGCCTGGGGTATGGGTGAGACCGGCTATACCGGCAAAGGTATGACCATTGCCATCATTGATACCGGCGTCAACTATCTCCACAAGGATATGGTGCAGAACCCGGATACCATGAAGCATACGCAGGCACAGATGCAGGAGATGATCGAAGACCTGGGGCATGGGAAATGGTACTCCGACAAGGTGCCCTTTGGCTACAGCTACATATCCGGCAATGACAACATTCTCAACCCCGACCGGATTCACGGCTACCATGTAGCCGGCATCTCCGCGGCAAACGGCGATGAAGAAGACGGCGGCATTGCCGGTGTGGCGCCTGACGCCCAGATTTTCGCCATGCAGGTCTATGATGCCAACTCCAACTTGGGTGGTCTCAGCGACGACATCATCTGTGCCATCGAAGACGCCGTGAAGCTCGGCGCGGATGTGATCAACCTTTCCTTGGGCAGCGACAACGGATTCTATGAGACCGACCGCTACATTCAGGCTGCTGTGAACGCCGCCCGCGACAAGGGCGCCTTTGTCAGCGTTGCTGCCGGAAACTCCGGCACCTCTTCCACCCGCAGCCTGGGCCTCACCGGGATTTGGAACAACTGGAACCGGAAAGATACCGCCACGGTAGGCGACCCTGCCACCGCCAGCGGTGCGGTAGCCGTAGCCTCGGTCAACAGCCGCAGCGCCCTGGCAAACAGTCTGCTGGTTACTGTGGACGGCGGCCAGGCGGAGGCGATGGCCTGTATCAAGCTGGAAAACGCGGACTTTCTGATTGATTCGAATGTTACACTCTATGACGCAGGCGACGGCGCACAGGAGAGATATTTGGACGATAATAGAAAACCTCTCTCCGGCGTGGAAGGTACAGTTGCAATTGCTCAGTTTAATCCGGATTGGGATTATTTGGGCCGGCTGTTTGCGGTTCTGAATCCGAACGACGCCGGATGCGTCGGCGTTATCTTCTACAATCCGGATCCGGAGAGCGGCGATACGCTGACAGACATCTCCTATAGCCCGGTATTCACTGAAAATGCCCCGATTCCCTGCGCCTATGTGAGCTATGCAGATGGGCAAGCACTTCTGGAAGCGGCGCGGGCTGGAAAAACCGCCTCCTTCGGCGGGTATGGCGGCTATGTCCATATTGTCTCCCAACGGCCGGATACCGCTTCCGGTTTTTCATCCTGGGGTCCCACCTCTTCTCTGGAGCTGAAACCCGAGCTGGCGGCGCCCGGCGGCAATGTATACTCCCTGGCTGGCGATAACGGCTATGAGTTTATGTCCGGCACCTCCATGGCGACGCCCTTTGTTTCCGGCGCTGCCGCCATCGTGAAGCAATACGTTCAGGAGACTGGCCTGGAAGTAGACAATGTCCCTGAATTTATCCGCAAAAACCTGATGAATACCGCCGCTCCGGTGATGAATACCGCCCAAAACAATTACCTGTACTCTGTGCGTCAGGTTGGCGCGGGCCTCATCAACGTGGAGGCGGCCGTCTCCAACACCGTGCTGGCAACCTATGGCAAGCAAGAGAAGGCTGCCATTGAGCTGGGCGACCAGCTGGGCACTGCCACCTCCGGTGTTATCACCCTGAAAAATTATGGCAATGCAGCCGTTACCTACACCCCAAACAACGATTATGGTGTTTTTACGGATTACACGGATGTGGACGATACCTATTATGATGTTCCTTTGGAAGGCGCTTCCGTCACCTTCGACAAAGACACCGTTACCGTCCCCGCTGGTGGCGCCGCCACTGTCACATTCACGCTGACCCTGCCGGAGAACCCCAACGGCAGTTGGGCCGAAGGCTACATTGGCTTCACTGCAAACACTGAGGGCGCGCCCTCTCTGAGTATGCCTTTCATGGGCTTCATCGGTGACTGGGATGCAGAGCCTATTATCGATGCGCCCGAGTGGGAAGACAACACGGTTCTGCCAAGACGGGGCTACGATGAAAGCAATCCCGATGACTACGGATACTATGGCTATTTTATGCATGGTACCAGTCTCATGAGTGTTGCGGCAGATGGAAATATAGAGCCTCTGGGTGCATACTACTTTGAAAAGAATCCGCAATATTTTGGAGAGCGCCTGGAACCGCAGACCATTGCCATTTCCCCCAATGGCGACAATAACTACGATGTCGCAATTCCCTGGTTGGGTCTTCTGCGGGATGCCTATGAGGTGCGGACGACCGTGGCAGACAGCAGCGGAAAGGTGATTGCCGACCTGGGCACCACCACACATTTAACCAGATTGCTGGCTGTGAATGCCACTGCGATTCCCCCTGTACACGGCAAGGCTCTGACTGTGGGCGGCAATTACCGGGGTTGGGACGGAACGGTTTATGACCAAAAGACCGGCACGTATGTGACCGCTCCTGAGGGGGACTACACCATCCGTTTGCAGTCCAGAGTCCGGGAGGGTGGCGACTGGCAAACGGTGGAGATGCCCCTCGCCATTGACTTGACCAAGCCCGTCATTACGGAGCTGAACGCAGTGGACAAAGGCAATGGCACCATTGTCATTTCCTTCAAGGCCAATGACGCCCACGGCCTGTACCGCTTTGCTACCTTCTGCGTCAATGAAAACAGCGACTTGACTCCAGTCGCCCGGCTGGAATACAACAAGGAAACCCAGACCTATTCTTTTAAGATGAATCTGCCGGAGACCCCTGCCACAGACAAGGGCTATCACGTGACCCTGATGATTGCCGACCGTGCGGGCAATACCACCACAGATCAGCTGACTGTCGGAGCCAGCACCTCTGTAGGCGGCGCTTGGTCTCTGTTCAACCTGAACCCTGATGAAGCCATTTATACCACAGGCTCTATCCCCATGGTATATCAGATCAGAGGCTTTGCTCCCGCCGGTTCCACAGCCATCTTCAACGGCCAGGAAGCCACCTTCGACGGAACCGATTTTGTCGCAGACGTCCTGCTGACCGAACCGGTCAACACCATCCAAATCCAGCTGACCGGCCCCGGAGGCTATAGCCTCTTTGAGGGGCAAGCCACCGTTGTGATTGACAACACCACTCCCAGACTGGGGGCACTCCTGCCGGACGGGGACATTCGCTTTACAGCCTGCGGCAACGGCTATGGTCTGGTTCTGGACGAGGATCTGCCCGCCGGAACCACCATTCCCCTGAAAGCAAAGCTCCATGAGATCTCCCCCGTATTTATGACCTACAGCGACAGGATTCAGCAAAGTGTGGCTAGAGAGCTGCAGCCTGACAAGGACGGCTACATTCATTTCAGCGCCACCCTGCGAAACGCTCCCTATGGCTCCGACAAAAACAGTTCTTATGTCTATGCCGAATTCCAGCTGTATGCCAAGGACGCCGCCGGACTTGACACTACATACATCGGCAGCGTCTGGACGCCCACCTCTGTGGAAGCAGCAGCGCAGGCCGAAGGTCTGAGGGTGAGTCCTTACATGGCGCCTGTTGTGGATAACATGGATGTCATGGATGTGGTGTACGGCAGCATGCTTCAGGAGGACGGCGCCTTCCGGGTAAGCGGGTACCTGTACAACCCGGTGGATGCTGTGCTGGTGGGCGAAACCAAGGGTGTTGTCAACGAGGATGACCTCACCTGGTACTGTGATGTTTCCCTGACGGAAGGTGTCAACACTCTGGCTCTGAGCAGCCAGGTGGATGGAGAGACCTATAGCAGCGGCTTCCTGAAGCTATTCTACTCCAAAGACGGCCCCATTCTGGAGTTGGATCTGCCGGAGGCCATCAACGGAAAATACTATGTAGATACGCCGGAGTTTACCTTTACCGGCCGGGTGAAATCTCTAGGCGATGATATCTCCCTGATTATAAATGACTTTCAGATTCTAAACGCCAACAATTATGGCCATAATGGATATACGGAAATTGTCCGGGGCTTTACCCACAGGGTTTCGCTTACTAAGGGAGATAACTACTTTGAGTTTATCCTTATTGATGTCAGCGGGATGCCGATCCGTACGATGGTCGATCTCTATTATGGGGAGTATGTCGACCTGACCGTAAAGTCTGTGACGGTGCGGGGCGTTACAGCTTCCCAAAACGAGAATACGTTCTCTGTGAAACTGCCCTATGATGAAAAGGGGCTTCCTACAGACGCTTCTGAGATTCAGATTGCGCTGAACAACCCGGAAGCCTCTGCCAGCTCCCCCATCACCGTGGACGGCGGAAAAACCTGGACGTTCACAGTCAGCAAAGGGGACGCCTCTGCCACATATACCATTCAAGTGTCTATGGAACCCAGCACCATTTGCACGCACGAAAAGACTGAACTGAAAAACGTCAAAGAAGCCACCTGCACCGAGCCCGGCTACACCGGCGACGAGGTCTGCACCGCTTGCGGCGAGATTCTAAAGAAGGGCCAGGAAATCCCCGCGCTGGGCCATGACTTCTCCGTCAAGGGCGAGACCGTGGCTCCCACCGAGACCGAGGAGGGCTACACCGTCTATCAGTGCAGCCGCTGTGACGCCACCGAGCATCGGGACATCGTACCTGCCACCGGCCATAAGTGCCCCTCCCAGGCTTTTGCCGACCTGGATACCACACAGTGGTATCATGAGTACACTGACTATGTGATTGGCAACGGTCTAATGAACGGCGTGGGGAATAACCGGTTTGCCCCCAACGGCAGCACCACCCGGGCTATGCTGGTGACGACCCTGTACCGCTTGGCCGATTCCCCCGAAGCCGGCGAAGGTTCTACCTTCACCGACGTTGCGGAAGGCGCATGGTATGCCGATGCCATAGCCTGGGCCCAGGATGTGGGGATTGCCAAAGGCGTAACCGAAACCCGCTTTGCCCCCAATTCCAATGTGACCCGGGAGCAGGCTGCCACCTTCCTGTACCGGTTCGTCACCGAATACCTGAAGGTTGAGCCAGCAGAAAACACTGATCTGTCTGTGTATAAAGACGCAGACAAGATCTCCGGTTATGCCAAGACGGCCGTTGCCTGGGCCACCGCCGAGGGCCTGTTCCAGGGCTTCGAGGATGGTACCATGCAGCCTAAGGGCACACTGACCCGAGCCCAGATGGCGAAGCTCCTGACCATTTTGGACACAGACGCCTAACCTCGCCACAGTATTTGCGCTATAACGCGGGCTGCCTCAAAGCATGGCTTTGGGGCAGCCTTGCCGGGAACGGAAAGACAAAAGAACTCTATGCAAACGGCAATCCGCCTGCATAGAGTTCTTTCTCATCACTGGGGTGCAATCGCGTCAGACGCGCAATGGCCTGTGAGATATGGGTTACTTCTGAAGGTATGCGTCGATGGCGGCAGCGCCTTTCTTGCCGGCGCCCATGGCCAGGATGACGGTGGCGGCGCCGGTGACGGCGTCGCCGCCGGCGAACACACCCTCGCGGGTGGTCATCTCGTCTTCATTGACGATGAGGCAGCCCTTCTTGTTGGTCTCCAGGCCCGGGGTGGTGGAGCGGATCAGGGGGTTGGGGCTGGTGCCCAGGGCCATGATCACGGTGTCCACATCCAGGACAAATTCACTGCCGGGGATCTCCACCGGGCGGCGGCGGCCGGAGGCGTCGGGTTCGCCCAGCTCCATGCGAATGCACTTCATGCCGCATACCCGGCCGTTTTCATCGCCCAGGATTTCGATGGGGTTGCAGAGGGTTTTGAATTCAATGCCCTCTTCCTTGGCGTGGTGCTGCTCTTCCTTCCGGGCGGGCATCTCGGCTTCGCCCCGGCGATAGACGATGTACACGTGGTCTGCGCCCAGACGCATGGCGCAGCGAGCGCCGTCCATGGCCACGTTGCCGCCGCCCACCACGGCCACAGCCTTGCTCTGGATGATGGGGGTATCGGCTTCTTCGGTGTAGGCCTTCATGAGGTTGGTCCGGGTCAGGTACTCGTTGGCGGAGTAGACGCCCTTGAGGGCCTCGCCGGGGATGTGCATAAACATGGGCAGACCAGCGCCGGAGCCCACAAATACGGCCTGATAGCCCATCTCGAACAGTTCGTCAATGGACAGGACCCGGCCGATGACCATGTTGGTCATGACTTCCACGCCCTGGGCCTCCAGTTTCTTGACCTCGTTGGCTACAATGGCCTTGGGCAGACGGAACTCGGGGATGCCGTATACCAGCACGCCGCCGGCGGTGTGCAGCGCCTCAAACACGGTGACGGCATAGCCCTTCTTGGCAAGGTCGGAAGCACAGGTGAGGCCGGCAGGGCCGGAACCCACCACGGCCACTTTGATGCCGTTGGAAGCGGCCTTCTCCGGCATGGCGTTGACGTTTTCCCGGTACCAGTCGGCAACAAACCGCTCCAGGCGGCCAATGGCCACGGGCTCGCCCTTGACGCCCCGGACACACTTGCACTCGCACTGGCTCTCCTGGGGGCAGACCCGGCCGGACAGGGCGGGCAGGGCGTTGGTGGAGGTGATGATCTCATAGGCGGCCTTGAAGTCGCCCTCGGCCACCTTGGCGATGAACTCAGGGATGCGCACGTTGACGGGGCAGCCCTCGACGCACTTGGGCTTCTTGCAGCCCAGGCAGCGGCCCGCCTCTTCCATGGCCTGCTCGGCGGTGTAGCCCAGGGCTACTTCTTCAAAATTCCGGGCACGGACCTTGGGGTCCTGCTCCGGCATGGGGGTTTTGGTCAGGGTCATATTTGCCATTGCAACTTCCTCCTTCTCAAATCAGGGCCTTGCCCATGGCTTCCATGCGGCAGACGTGCTCTTTGGAGACTTGGGCCTCCCGGTCCCGGTAGACGCTGTTCCGGCTCATGAGCTCGGCGTAGTCCACCTGATGGCCGTCAAAGTCGGGGCCGTCTACACAGGCAAATTTCGTCTCGCCGCCTACGGTGACCCGGCAGCCGCCGCACATGCCGGTGCCGTCCACCATAATGGGGTTCAGAGATACCACGGTCTTGACGCCGAAGGGCTCGGTGGTCTTGGAGACGAACTTCATCATGGGGATGGGGCCAATGGCCAGGACCTCATCGTACTGGCGGCCGGATTCCAGAAGCTGCTGGAGCTTCACGGTGACAAAGCCCTGCTCCCCGTAGGAGCCGTCGTCGGTCATTAGGTACAGGTTGTCAGCGCAGGCCTTGAATTCATCTTCCAGGATCACGATGTCCTTGTTCCGGAAGCCCACAATGACGTCCACTTCGCAGCCGGCTTCCTTGAAGCCCACGGCGGAGGGCAGGGCAATGGCGCAGCCCACGCCGCCGCCCACGACACAAACCCGCTTCACACCCTCGGTGTCGGTGGGTTTGCCCAGAGGGCCGACGAAGTCCTGGATGTAGTCGCCCTCGTTCAGGGCGCCCAGGGCGTTGGTGGAGAAGCCTACCTTCTGGAAGATGATGGAGACGGTGCCCTTCTCCCGGTCATACCCGGCGATGGTCAGGGGAACGCGCTCTCCCTGCTCGTCTACCCGGAAGATGATAAACTGGCCGGCCTTGGCCTTCCTGGCAACGAAGGGGGCCTCGATCTCCATGAGAGTAACGGCAGAATTCAGCTCTTTCTTTCGGACAATCTTATACATAATCCTGATCCTTTCATTTCTGGATTTGGGAACATAAGAAGCAGGCAGGGGAAGACTGCCCGCACAGCTCCATTATAGTCTACGGGATATGCTTTGTCAAAATGTATTTCCCTGAAAGCGGCAAAATTCTGGCCCATTTTCTTCCTGTGGGGCAAAGACCGGCGGGGGAGAAAAACAAGGTGCAAATAGCATTATATGTTTGTCAATTTCCACAAAATACAGAAGTTCGTTGGAAAAGGGAGGGAGAGACAGTAGCGCTTTTTTGGAGCTTGTGATATGATAATTCACACGGAAGCACCCCACACTCTGCCGAACGGCAGGAACAAAAAGGAGGATTTTTATGCGTACACATGACCGGAGCAGATTCCTGGCGTGGCTGTTGCTGGTGGCTATGGTTTTGACCATGCTGCCCACGGCGGCTTTCGCTGCGGATGCTGCAACCTATGCCAAGGTGGATCTCACCGCGGCAGAAGACATTACGGCTGGGCAGTATCTGATTTACGGTACCAGCATCCAAGCAACAGACAGCGGGGCCACAGCCGCCTTTATGTCTACCGCCGGATCCACCAGTTCCCGGCTCATGTCTTCCGATCTGACCATTGTAGATGGGAAGGCCAGCACCAGTGACGCCAATTGCGTTTGGAATCTCATTGCTGCTGACGGCGGTTTCTACGTACAGAATGCGGGCAATGGCAAGTATCTGTACTATGGATCCAAAACCGGCAACAACATCTACCAGACGGAAAACCTGGAAGAAGCAGGCATCTGGACGGTGATGTCCCACGACGGCGTCTGGACCTTGCAGGAGACCGCTTCCCAGCGGCAGCTGAGCTGCAACCGGTTTGGCAATCCAGGCAGCTATTATTTGGGATTTGCCTCGTACGTTCCCACCAACTCCACGGCGCGGAGCCTGGAGTTCTTCCGGCTCTCGGGGGATGATCCGGGCCCTGTGGACCCCACCGACCCCGTGGATCCCACCGATCCCACAGAGCCGGAGGAGCCGGTGCTGACGGCGGGGGACCATGTGATCATTTACAATCCCGCCAATCTGAAGGCCCTGTCCACCAGCTATAACGGCTTTTACAACAATGGCGCCGACGTGACCCTTTCCGGCGGTGTGCTGTCCGGCTTCCCGGAGAGCGACCTGTGGACGGTTGGCGTAGATGACCATGGAGATTATACCTTCTCCACGGCAGATGGCAAGAAGCTCTCCATGGGCGCTGACTACACCAGTACGCCCCTGGATGAGGTGAATACCGGCTGGAAAGTGCTTCCCGCCGCCACGGAAGGGTGCTACTACATCCAAAATGCGGCCCGGGGCAACTACCTGGAGTGGTACAGCGCCAAGAACAACTGGAGCTCCTACACCCGGGTCACCGACGAGGCCCTCTTTGCCCAGGCCTTCTACAAGGTGGAGCTGAAGCAGTACGCCAAGCGGTCGGGCGCTGTGGCCGACGGGGACCAGTTTGTACTCTACTACGACAAAGACGGCCTGGTGATGACAGACACCGCCTCCGGCAACAAGCTGACCGGCGAGGCGACTGCCCTCCAAGGGGACTTCCTGGAGGTGACAGACACCATGGCTGTCTTGACTGCCGCTGTGGATGGGGAGGGCCGTTATACCTTCACCAATGCTGCCGGTCAGTATCTCACCACAGGAGCAACAGGCAACAGCCTGACCTTTGCCGATGCCCCTTCGGAGTACAGCCTCTGGACGCTCAAGGAGGTCACAGGCGGCTTCCATGTGGTCAGCGTCAACGCCAAGTACAATGGCAATGCCCAGGCGCTGGAGGTCTATAACAGCCTCTTTACCACCTTCTCGGAGAAGGACAACGACTATTATCTCTTCAACCTCTACAAGCTCACCGATGAGCAGCCCACGGTGGCAGGGGGCCTGCCTGAAGAGGGAGCCCAGGTTGTGATTTTCAACCAATCTGCCCAGGGCGTGCTGTCCACCCAGGACGACAATGCAGACAGCCCCTCCATCCAGAACGCCGCAGCCACGGTGGAAGAGGGCATTGCCACGGTGGCCAACGGCGGGCTGGTGTTTACCGTGGAGAAAAACGGGGAATACTACCGGTTTGTCAATGAGACCTTTGGCTATCTCTGCTCCAACGGCACAGGCAACAATGCCTTCTACCAGCAAGAGGCCTCGGAAGACGCCGACTGGACGTTGGCGGAGTACAACGGCGGCTATAGCATGGAGAGCCGCACCGCCAAGTTCAACGGCCGGTATTCCCAGTTCCTGGAGTACTACGCCGGGGCGTATAAGAGCTACAGCATGTACAACGTGACGGATCCGGACATTTACACCTTCCGGTTCTACCCCTGCGCCAACACGGAGCTCACCGGCGGCGTGGTCAATGTGCCTGCGGTGCTGTTTAGCGCCCTTGCCGATGCTTATGTAGGCCAGGGATACACCTTCACCTTCACTGTGGATGCGGTGTTCGGTGTGCGGGAGCTGACGGCTTCCCTCAATGGGACGGCCCTTTCCTGCACCCAGGCCGATGGTGTGTACACGGTGGAAATTCCCGCAGCCTCTGTGGCAGGGGAGAGCCTCCAGGTGGTGGTGTCTGGTACAGACACCCGGGATGTGGCCTTTGCCGCCACTGCCCGCATCACCGTGAAGGATGAGCCGGTGATTTCGGGTCTGACTCCCGCTGCCGGCAGCCAGACCGGGGAGAACCGGCGGCCGGTGATCTCCGCCGCCATTGCCAACGCCGGGGAAGCCCCCACCGTGGAAATGACCGTGGCAAATGCGCCTGTGGATGCAGTATACGCCGGTGGGATCGTGACCTACACCCCGGCGGAGGATCTGGCGGAAGGCCGCACCAGTGTTACGGTTACGGTCACCCGGGCCGATGGCAAAGTGGCCACAAAGACCTGGTCCTTCACAGTGGGTGTGTCCACGCAGCAGCTGTACTTCGGCCAGCTCCACTCCCACACCACCTATTCCGACGGTTCCGGCTCCCTGGATACGGCGCTGGACTACATTGCCGGCCTGCCGGACAGCGCCAACATCGATTTTGTGGCCTTTACAGACCACTCCAACTATTTTGACAAGTCCGGAGAGGCCAACCCGGAGGGAGCCCTCTATGACATGAGCCTGGCCACGGCCTACAGCCAGGAACGCTGGGCAGAGTTCCAGGGCAAGGTGGACAGCTTCAACGCGGCCCATTCCGACTTGATTGCCCTGGGCGGCTTTGAAATGACCTGGTCCGGCGGTCCCGGCCACATCAACACTTGGAACACCCCGGGCATTGTCTCCCGGAACAATGCCACCTTGAACAATAAGACGGCCGACGCCGGTATGAAGGCCTACTATGCCCTTCTCAGTCGGCCGGAAGGGGCCGGTTCCATCAGCCAGTTCAACCACCCCGGCGCCACCTTTGGCAATTTCTCGGACTTCAGCTACTGGGATGCCCTCATTGACAGCCGCATCTTCCTGGTGGAAGTGGGCAATGGGGAGGGGGCCATTGGCGCCGGTGGCTATTACCCCAGCTATGAGCAGTACACCCTGGCTCTGGACAAGGGCTGGCATGTGGCCCCCACCAACAACCAGGACAACCACAAGGGCCGCTGGGGCAACGCCAACGATGCCCGGGATGTCATTCTCACCGACGACTTCTCGGAGCAGGGCCTGTATCAGGCCATTCGGGATCTGCGGGTGTACGCCACAGAGGATAAAAACCTGGAGCTGTACTACACCGTCAACGGCCTGCCTCTGGGCTCTGTCATGGAGGAGGTGCCGGAGACGCTGGACCTGAACGTGCAGGTTTCCGACCCTGACGCGGCCGACTCCATCTCCAAGGTGGAGGTCATTGTCAATTCCGGCAAGGTGGCTTATACCTGGGACGACCCCGCTATGCTGGCAGCCGGGGAGCTCTCCTGCACCCTGGAGCCCACATATAGCTACTATTACATCCGCGTCACCCAGGGAGATGGCGACCTGGCCGTCACAGCCCCTGTGTGGGTGGGCGAGACCTTGAAGCTGGGCATCTCCAGCGTGGAATGCGGCACCTCCACCCCCGTCACCGGCGAGGCGCTGGAGCTCACCACCACCGTATTCAACAGCGAGGCCAAGGACGCCAAGGTGACTTATGTGACCTATACCACCGACGGCTCTGTGGTTTTGGGTTCCGACACCACCGGCTACACCGTGCCGGCTTCCGGCTCCCAGACCCTGACCTTCTCCTACACCCCCACCCAGGCCAAGGTCATGACCGTCACGGTCACCGTGGGCATGGAGCTGGATGGGGTGGACTACGAGTTCACCATGGACGTGGAGCTGGATGTGCTGAACGCCGAGGAGCTTCTGTACATTGGCATTGACGCCTCCCACTACAATGAATATGTGGCCGGTAACTACAAAGACTCCATGGGCAACTTCGGCAACCTGGCTGCCGGATACTCCCTGCGGACGGTGGAGCTGAAGACCAGCGAGGATCTCATCTCCGCCTGCGGCAATGACAAGTATCAGATGCTGATCCTCACGGCCCCCTCCCGGCGGGATGGTACGGCCCTGCGGGATCCCTACGCCACCTATTCCGATGGGGAGATTGAGGCCATTGTCCGGTTTAACCAGGCTGGCGGCGTTGTGGTTCTGGCCGGTTGGTCGGACTACTACGAGAAGTACGCCCCCTTCCCGGCAGAAGACCACATGGCTGCCCAGCAGAACAAGCTGCTGAAGGCCTTGGGCTCTTCTCTGCGCATTGCCGACGACGCCACCAACGACGACAGCCTCAACGGTGGTCAGAGTCAGCGGCTGTACTTCAGCACCTACAACTGGGACAGCTTCCTCCTGGATGGAGTGGAGTTTGACAGCGATCATCCCAACGACAACATGTATTCCCAGCGGTTCAGCCATTATGGCGGCGCGTCCATCTATGCAGTGGATCAGGCGGGGAACCCGGTTTCCACCATTCCGGCCACGGTGACGCCTGTAGTTTATGGCCATGCTACCACCTATTCCGCAGACTCTGACAGCGATGGCCTGGGCGGCGATGTCCCCAAGTACCCAGTGGCAGAGGGGGACAACCGACTGATGGTGATGGGCACGGAGGAGCTCCCCGGCCAAGGCCTTATTGTGGTCTCCGGCGCGGCCTTTATGAGCAACTTCGAGGTCCAGGCAACCATTTCGGACTCCAACGCCGAGAAAAACTACTCCAACTACAACATCTGTGAGAACCTGGCCCGCTATCTGAACCCCGTTACCGTGACGGACATCGCCACGGTCCAGGCGCAGACGGAGAAGGGCTACAAATTCACCATCCAGGGTGTGGTGACCTCCAATGCCTCGGGCTTTGACAAGGACACGGCCTTCTTTGACTGCATTTACGTCCAGGACGGCACCGCCGGCATCTGCTGTTTCCCGGTGGCGGGCGAGTATCAGATCGGCGATGTGGTGCAGATCACCGGTACCACCGACTTCTACCAGGGCGAAATGGAGCTGCAGGTGACCAACATGCAGAAGCTGGGCCACGAAGAACCCGTGGCTCCCCGGAAGGTGACCGCTCAGGAGATCAACGAAAGAACAGTGCTGGGTAGCCTGGTTACCCTGGAGGGAACGGTAGAGCACTTTGAACTGGCCAATGGGTTGGTCCAGACCATTCTGGTGAAGGACGCCCAGGGGAACACCGCCCGGATCTTCATCGACGGTTACATCACCACATCCAAGGATGTGGAAAACCTGGAGGTGGGCTGTGCCATCTCCGCCACTGGCCTGGCCTCCTACGACGACACCTTTAACGCCCCAGATGGTCCCTTCCCCCGGATTCGGATTCGGAACCGGGCGGATGTGGTTTGCTCCGCTCAGAGCGGCGGAGAACTGGAAGCCCTGCTGAAGGCCGCCCAGGCCGCCCAGAAGGCGGCGGAGGAAGCCCAGAAGAAGGCGGAGGAGGCCCAGAAGGCCGCCGAAGCCGCCCAGAAGGCCGCCGAGGAAGCTGCTGCTTCCACTGCCGAAGACAAGGCTGCCGCCGAGGCCGCCAAGTCCGCTGCCGAAGCCGCCCAGGCCAAGGCTGAGGCCGCCCAGAGAGCCGCTGAAGTCGCCCAGACCGCCGCAGAAACCGCGGCCCAGGCTGCGGAAGCCTCCAACCTGGCCGCTGCGCAAGAGGCTGCCAAGGCTGCCGAGGAGGCTCTGAAGGCCGCTCAGGAGGCCAGCAACGCCGCCCGGTCCGCCGAAGCTGCCGCCGAGGCCCAGAGGGCCGCCCAGGCCGCCCAAGCTAAGGCGGAGGAGGCCCAGGCCAAAGCCGAAGAGGCACAGAAGGCCGCCGAAGAGGCTGCCGCTTCTGCCGCCGAAGACAAGACCGCTGCCGAGGCTGCCCGTGTGAAGGCCGAGGAAGCACAGGCTCAGGCGGAGGCTGCCCAGGCTGCCGCTGAAACCGCCAAGACCGCCGCTGAGGCCGCCTCCGCTGCTGCCGAGCAGTTCCAGCTGGCCGCTGCAGAAGAAGCCCGGAAGTCCGCTGAGGAAGCCGCCAAGTCTGCCGCCTCTGCCGCTGCCGCTGCGGAGAGCGCTGCCCAGGCTGCTGAGGCCATGGTGAAGGCCCAGGCCGCCCAGGCTGCTGCCGAGGCCGCCGCCAAGACCGCGGAAGAGGCCCAGAAGAAGGCGGAGGAAGCTCAGACGAAGGCCGAGGAGGCTGCCCAGTCCTCCGCAGAGGACAAGGAAGCCGCCGAGAAGGCCGCCCGGGAGGCGAAAGCCGCCAAGGAAGCCGCCGAAAACGCCCAGAAGTCTGCCGAAGAGGCCAAGCGGGCTGCGCAGACGGCCAAGGAAGCCGCTGAAAATGCCAATGTGGAGGCTGCCGCCGCTGCCGCCCTGGCTGCGGAGTATGCCCAGAAGGTGACAGAAACCTACAACGAGATCGTGAAGATCAAGGCCGAGATGGTGGAGTTCCTGGCCGAGGCCCAGAAGGCCGCCGAGCAGGCAGAAGCCGAGCGGAAGGCCGCGGAAGAAGCCCGGAAGAAGGCGGAAGAGGCCGCTCTGCAGTCCGGCAAGTATCACGCACTCATCGTGCTGTCCACTTACGCAGACAAGAACGACTACGCCCCCACCCAGCAGGAGGCGCTGGCTGCCGCCATCCAGGTGGGAAAGGAAGCCATTGACGCCGCCGCCACCCTGCAGGAGGTAGAGGAAGCGCTGGCTGCCGCCAAGGCCGCCATTGACCGCATCCCCACCCTGGCAGAGCTGATGCCCTTCACCGACGTGAAGGAAGA
>ENA-USUG01000620-USUG01000620.1-human-gut-metagenome-genome-assembly--contig:-NODE-620-length-61147-cov-15.378058_pt1 | contig 61147 bp, 70 predicted proteins | sample MGYA00250059_ERZ773394 | MGnify/ENA primary metagenome ERZ773394 (study PRJEB29103, sample SAMN06111957) | human gut metagenome | biome: human gut; feature: ankylosing spondylitis patient; material... | reverse complement strand
CCGACTATATACACGACCGGATAGCAGAAGGAGAACACCAGCAACAGGATTTCAAGTTCGAGATTTCCGATGCCCGCAAGATCGCCAAATCTCTTTCCGCATTCTCCAACACGGACGGGGGACGCTTGCTCGTGGGGGTAAAGGATAACGGCAAGATTGCCGGCGTACACTCGGAAGAGGAGGTGTACATGATCGAGGCCGCCGCGAAGCTTTATTGTAAACCATCAATTGATTGTGAAATGCACGTACACATCGTGGAAGGGCGTACGGTTCTCGAAGTCATCGTTCCGCCGGGTGAACAAAAGCCCTATTACGCCAAGGATCACGATAACCACTGGTGGGCTTACATCCGGATTCTGGATGAAAACATACTTGCCACGCCCGTGCATATCAAAGTATGGCAACAGGCCGGAACCCCCAAAGGTGCATTCGTACATTACACGGAAGCGGAACAGGTGCTATTGGATTACCTTTCTTCACACGACTCTATTACACTGAATCAGTATTGTCGTTTGGCAAAGATTCCCCGCCCGAAGGCCGAAAACACGTTAGCCAAGTTTATACGATTCGAGCTCATCGAACCGTACTTTGACGGACAACGTTTCCTTTTCCGACAAAACGAAAGGAGTTTATGATATCCATTTACTCTCGAAAGCGGGATAACTCGTCAATCATCACGCGGGCAAATCGCTCGGATGCCCCGGCATTGCCCAACTTTTGGTTCACCTCGTCGTATCCTGCCAGCATTTGATTCCGTTTTTTCCCATCCGAAATAATACGCGATAGTTCTCTCAACAGATTCTTCTCGTTCAATTTCTGCATCAACAACTCGGTGACTACTTCCCGCCCGGCAATCAGGTTTACCAACGAGATATATTTCACCTTAACGAAGGTCTTAAACAGGAAATAACTCAACGCCCCCCCCTCCCCGCTGTAACAAACTACCTGGGGTGTCCGCAAAATAGCGGTTTCCAGCGTGGCCGTTCCCGAAGTAACGAGCGCCGCACGGGCCTGTCGCACCAACCGGTAGGTTTGCCCGTAAACAATCCTCACTTTTACATGCTGCAAATAAGGAGCATAATCCGCGTCACTCATAGAAGGAGCCCCCGCTATCACAAACTCGTGGTCGGGGAAATGTTTCACCATGGTCAGCATTTTCGGCAACACGTGTTTCAATTCCTGTGAACGACTGCCCGCCACCAAAGCGATAATCGGTTTACCGGAAAGGCCATTTACCTGCACGAACTCGTTGAAGGTTTCGTCCTTGCAAGGACGATCGTGAATAGCGTCTACCAACGGATTGCCGGCATATTGCACGGGATAATCATAGCGGGCATAAAAATCTACCTCAAACGGGAAAATCACGAACATCCGGTCCACCAGCCGCTTGATTTTCTTTACCCGTCCCGTGTTCCAAGCCCAAATCTTCGGGGAGATGTAATAGAATACGGGGATGCCCGCTTCCTTGATAAATTTAGCCACCCGGAGATTAAAACCACCGTAGTCCACGAGAATCACGACATCCGGCCGCCATGCCAGAATATCTTGGTGACAGGCCTCGATATTCGCCTTGATTTTGTCCAGATTTTTCAAGACGGTCAAGAAACCCATGATGGCCGTATCCTTGTAATGACGAACGATCTCACATCCGGCCTCCCGCATCAAATCACCTCCCCATCCGCGGATTTCCGCATCCGTATCAAACTTTTTCAATCCCTTGATCAAATTAGAGGCATGCAAATCACCCGAGGCCTCTCCCGCAATAACGTAGTATTTCATTGGCTTTTTTCTATTCTTTGGGCAAAGATAGAAAAAGATTTTTCATTTTATACCCATGACGTTCATACACTGAAAGAGAGTGGTTCAAAAAATGAAAAACATGGACAAAAGAGTCAAAACTCCAATTTCCATGCTCTCATTCATTATAAATTTCGTACATTTGCAAATGTACGAACACATGGTAAGCAAATGATTTCGAGAGAACAACATTATTATGGATAAAAAAAAATTAGATATAGCCTATTTCCTTTCATTTTGTATTGAACAATACAAAATGAAACAAGGATTATCTGGTGAAGAGACAATCTGCTTGTTCGAGAAATATAATGTATTATCATATTTATCGGATAACTTTGAAGTATTACACACACAAAGCCAACAATGGCTGATGGAAGAAATCAAAGAATACATTACAAAACAAAAAAAGGCAAATCAATGAAACTATACCATGGTAGTTTAGAAATCGTGAAAGAACCACAAATCCGACTAGCTAACCGAACATTGGACTACGGAATGGGATTCTATACCACAACTTCCGAAGAACAAGCAGAACTATGGGTAAAACGAAAAATTAGAGAAAGGAATGAAAAAGGGATTGTTAATATATACGAATTCGATTTATCTTCTACAGAAAAATTAAACGTATTGCGTTTTACAGAACCCACTGAAGAATGGTTGGATTTCGTAATGGAAAACCGAACGAACAAAGATTATCGCCACAATTACGATATTGTTCACGGTCCGGTTGCAAACGATCGTGTTTATGCAGCCTTCGCACTGTATGAAGGTGGTTTACTCAATAAACAAGAACTAATTCAAGAACTCAAGACATATCTTTTAGTGGATCAATACCTGTTTCACACGAAACGATCACTATCATACTTAACCTTTCTAAAAGTAAAGGAGATATTCAAATGAACCGAGAAATTACAGATAAAAATCTTTACTTGTTAATACCTTCTAAAGTCAGCCTTTTTGTACAACTGTATATAAAAGAACATGGCGGTTCAATTATAGATGCTATCCGACAATTCTATCATTCCAACACTTACAGAGCCTTAGAAAAAGAAAACACGAAATTATGGCATTATGGTTCCGTAGCTTTATACGAGGAATTCATGGATAAAAAATGAAAAAACTCTATCTTTGCCCCTCACTAGCAAATTTAAAGTAGATCGCATATGAATATTGTTGGGAAGAAGGTGGCATATATCACGTTGGGATGCAAATTGAATTTCTCCGAGACATCCACCATCAAGCACAGCCTCGAACAAGAAGGAGCCGTGACCGTGGGAGAAAAAGATGGGGCGGATATATTCGTGATTAACACGTGTAGTGTCACGGATATTGCAGAGAAGAAAGGACGGCAGATGATTCGAAAAATCATCCACCGAAATCCCGGGGCCTACATTGTTGTGGTCGGTTGTTATGCCCAACTTCGAGCACAGGAAATCATGAAGATCGAAGGTGTTCACCTGGTACTCAACGCACGTGACAAGTTCAACGTGGCTCACTACTTGAACCACCTCGAAGAGCAGGAACGACACGAACCGCATTCCTGCGATATTTTCGGAGTCAAGAACTTCGATATTGCCTACTCGTACGGTGACAGGACCCGGTGCTTTCTGAAAATTCAAGACGGGTGCGACTACTTCTGTTCTTACTGCACCATCCCCTTTGCTCGTGGACGTAGCCGTAGTGCCACCATTCAAGACGTGATCAAGGCTGCCCGAGACGTGGCTTCCAAGGGTATCAAGGAAATCATTCTCACGGGAGTAAATACAGGAGATTTCGGAAGAGAAACAGGAGAAACATTCCTCGATTTGGTACGGAGACTGGACGAACTGGAAGAGATACAGCGTTTTCGCATCTCCTCCATCGAACCCAACCTGCTGACAGATGACATCATTCGTTTCGTGGCCACCTCCCGGCGTTTCATGCCCCACTTTCACATACCTCTTCAATCCGGAAGTAACGAAGTGCTACACTTAATGAGGAGACGCTACGAACGAGAACTTTTTGCCGAGAAAGTGCAGGAGATCAAAACACTTATTCCCGATGCCTTTATCGGGGTGGACGTGATCGCAGGAATGCGGGGAGAAACGCCGGAAGCGTTCGAAGATGCCCGACAATTCATTGCCGGACTAGATGTTTCCCAGCTACACGTGTTCCCTTATTCGGAGCGTTCCGGAACAAAAGCCCTGGACATCCCGTATATCGTCCCACAAGTGGAAAAGCATCGCCGGGTGAATGCACTCCTCGATATTTCCGAACAAAAGTTACACGATTTCTACATGGCACACGTGGGGCAAACCCGCCCGGTGCTATTTGAAGAAAGCGATATTGCCGGATCGATCGGTGGCTTCACGGACAATTACATCCGAGTGGAAATACCCTACGATCCTGCCTTGGCAAACCAGATCGTACCCGTGGAACTGAAGCCCGACATTTTCGGCTCGTAAATACCGGACTTCACGCGGGACAACCCCCCGAAAGGACGCAAACTTATGAAGTAATTTTGTATTTTTGTTGCCGTAAAAATTGTATTAAAAACGTAAAACAGATATTATGAATGTCTTAGTTACAGGAACAGCGGGTTTTATTGGTTTTTATCTTGTTCAGAAGCTACTGGATGCAGGGCACACCGTTTATGGAATCGATTCGATCAATCATTATTACGATGTCGCCTTGAAGCATGATCGACTGCACGCCTGTGGCATAGACCATCCCGTCCCCGGTAAAGAAATCGTATCTTCCCGGAACACGAATTACACGTTCTGCCAGTTGGACCTGTGTGACACCGAGGCCATCCACAAATTATTCGCCACCCATGCTTTCGATTGCGTGGTGAATCTTGCCGCACAAGCCGGAGTGCGGTATAGCCTAAAACACCCGGAAAGTTACGTGCAAAGCAACATCATGGGATTCATCAATCTACTGGAAGCCTGCAAAAAGACAAATTGCAAAAAATTCATATATGCCTCATCTTCTTCCGTGTATGGGAACAACCAATCTGTTCCTTTCAAGGAAACGGACACCGTGGATCACCCAATCAGCATTTATGCCGCCACGAAAAAAAGCGACGAATTGATAGCAAATGCCTATGCTCATCTCTACGGCATACAAACTATCGGATTACGATTCTTCACGGTATACGGCCCCTTCGGACGCCCGGACATGGCTCCCATGCTTTTTGCCAACGCCATTCAACACGGCGAGGTAATCCGCATATTCAATAACGGAAATCTTTCCAGAGATTTCACCTATGTCGAGGATATCGTGACCGGCATTGAGAAAATCGTGTCAACAGCGGGAATCCCACGGGAAGATGTACCCGGTACTCCTGCCACGATATACAATATCGGACACGGTACTCCCGTCCAGCTCATGGATTTCGTCCACTTGCTGGAAAAGAACCTGGGAAAAGAGGCTCGTAAAGAGTTTGTCGGGATGCAACCGGGAGACGTTTACCAGACATGGGCCGACACCACCCGCTTGCAGGAAGACTACGGGTACACTCCACAAATATCACTCGAAACAGGGATTGCCCGTTTTGCCGAATGGTTCAAATCATACAACCCATGACAAGAATCAATAAGATACGGGCCGTGTATTTCAGCCCGACAGGAACAACTCGAAAAATCACAACCGCCACGGCCAAAGGACTTGCCAAGAGATTAAAGGCTCGCTTCGAAGAATATGATTTTACCTTACCCAAGGCAAGAATGCGAACATTACAATTCTCGGACAGCAATCTCGTGGTGTTTGGCACCCCGGTATACGCCGGACGAGTTCCCAACATACTGTTACCCTACTTGAACACGATACAAGGTAACGGGGCTTTAGTCATTCCCATCGTGCTTTTCGGAAACCGGGATTACGACGACGCATTGATCGAATTACGGGATATTCTTGAAAACAACGGGTTACACACGATAGCCGCGGGGGCATTCGTGGGAGAACACTCTTTTTCCCGGATACTGGCAAAAGACAGACCGGACACGAGAGACCTGAACACCGTGGATGAGTTTGTACGGAAAATCAGTGAAAAATACGAAACAGATACACTCTTGCACCCCGTCTTTGTTTCCGGAACCCCTTATCCCTATCGCAACTATTACACCCCTCGTGATCGGCAAGGGAAGCCGGTAGACATCCGTAAAGTGAAACCACTCACGAACGACCGCTGTGACAACTGCAAACTTTGCGCGGAAGTATGTCCCATGGGATCTATCAGTCATGATAATGTACGAGAATTTACCGGTATCTGTATCAAATGCGGGGCATGTATCAAGAAATGTCCCAAGCAAGCGAAATATTATGAAGACGCAGGGTATTTATATCACCAACACGAATTGGAAGAAGGTTTAACCCGACGTGCAGAAAACACGCTTTTTATTTGAAATTTACATAACTTTCATTAAATTTGTAGCATAACAATATTGACAATCAACAAACAGGATAATGGTTAAGGAAATATTTAAATTCTCCATTAGAAGATTTATTCAAACGAAAATAAATGGAGGAATAGTTCTTTTATTTGTGGCTCTTGCCGCCATGATTATCGCAAACTCTCCTTTACGGGAATATTACAATATTTTATTTTCTAAAAACATCACACTCACGATCGGGGAGTTCAACCTGTTTGATCGTCATGATGGCCATCCGATGACCTTACTGGATTTCATTAACGACGCTCTTATGGCCATCTTTTTCTTCTCGGTAGGATTAGAGATCAAACGAGAATTACTTGTCGGAGAACTCTCGTCACCCCGTAAAGCCCTGCTTCCGGTAGTGGCCGCTTGCGGGGGAATGATCGTCCCGGTCTTACTCTTCAGTCTGATCGGTCAACCCGGATTAGTCATGCGGGGAGCTGCCATTCCTATGGCAACGGACATCGCATTCTCGCTAGGTGTTCTCTCACTCTTGGGTAAGAAAGTTCCATTGAGTTTGAAGATTTTCCTTACTGCTTTCGCTGTCGTGGATGATATTGGCGGAATCATCGTTATCGCCCTATTCTATAGTTCGCATCTGACCGTGGAGTATTTAATTGCCGCAATAATCATTGTCGCACTCTTGTACATCGGCGGACGACAAGGGATTCATAATAAATTGTTTTTCATATTCTTCGGTATTATCGTTTGGTGCCTGTTCATCAATGCCGGGATTCATCCCACGATCGCGGGAGTTATCGTGGCATTTACCGTACCGGCCCGTCCGAAACTACATATATACAAGTACGTGAATAGTATTCGGGAAAGCTTAAAAAGGCTACCGGAAAATTCAAGCGAGATCATCATATTAAGCAACTCCGAACTTTCTATATTAAAAAGTATCGAGTCGGCCTCGGATAAAGTGGTTAGTCCCCTGCAAGCCATGGATGATGACCTGCGTACCCTTGTGAATTACGTGATCATGCCTCTTTTCGCGTTTGCCAATGCCAGTATCTCATTCGAAGGTTTCACGCTTGCCTCACTGGAAGGCGTATCGATAACGATCTTTGTTTCCCTTGTACTCGGAAAACTCATCGGCATTTTCTCGTTTACCTACCTTTTTATAAAATGCGGTTGGTTAACCATGCCCGACAAAATGGATACGCACTCTCTTTTCGGAGTATCTTTATTAGGTGGAATCGGATTTACCGTGTCACTGTTCATCGCCACCCTTTCCTACTCGGGAATGGGGGCAGAAGGAGCCATTTTATTAAACCAAGCCAAAATCGGTATCATCGGTGGTTCCCTGTTTGCTGGAGTTTGCGGTTATTTCTACTTGAAATATACCTTGAATAAAAAAACACAAAAATCGCTTTGAAAGTAAAATAAAATACCTATATTTGCATCCGCATTGGAGAGGTGGCAGAGTGGTCGATTGCGGCGGTCTTGAAAACCGTTGTACTGCGAGGTACCGGGGGTTCGAATCCCTCCCTCTCCGCCAAATGTGAAAGCGAAAAGCCTGTAAATTAAATATTTGCAGGCTTTTTCCTTTTAGGAATCAAACAGAAATGGGCTCACCTGAAAAAGTAGGTGGAGCAGCCCTAAAGTGTTATCTTCGTAATTCAAAGAGTATTAATATGAACGAGATCCCAACAAACAGCCTGCTTGCAAACTATCTGCCCGCGGACTATTCAGATTCATTCTCTAAAGAGGTGATGACAAAAGAGAGCATTACACCTGATGCCTTTTTTAATATGACATTTAATCAATTCCCTATTTGGATAGATTGGCTCTTGAAATTGAGAAACACGATTGTCAAACCGTTAGGATTGGATACCACAAGTCGTTTTTCAGATTTTGTATCTGATAGAAGTATGAATGAAATTATATGGGGAATGCCCGACAAGCATTTGGATTTTCACGTTTCAATGTGGTGTGGCGAATATCGAGAGGGCAAACAGGAGCTTCGGATTACCACCGTTGTGAAATACAATAACTGGTTCGGACGAGTGTATTTCTTTGTTATCAGACTGTTCCACGGGATAATTATCCGGTCATTATTAAACAGAATTCAGAGGAGATTAGAAAAGGAAATTACGCTTTCAAATAGATAAAATAAAAAAGTTGCAAAAACGCTTGACTCGTCCCTTGGGGCAGGGCTTACTTTTGCATCGTAAACCAATGCGCATGAAGTTTATGAAAAGCAAATGGTTATGAACTAAGCGATCGACATCGTTTTTGCTATATCGATGGCATTTGAAACAAAGAATCCATCCTTGAGTGGTTGACAGAGATCCAGTTGCCCGTGAAGCAATAAAGCATAATCTTTCATTGAGCCCCGAAATTAACCCGATGGAATTTCGGGGTATTTTAGGATATACCTCATTATAAATATTCTTCAACGTATTGGTAATTAGAAAAATATTCGCAACTTTTACATTGTATGAAGTTTGGATAAAATTTCCACTGGTAAGTCTGGAAGGGACAGGTTGAATTTCATACGATCTAAAGAAGGGTACCACACATTGGAAAAATAAGAGAATCGAATGTTTCCTGAATCTTACTTGTGGATTGATAATTTTTCTATAACTTGCCATTGACTATCTGTGAGAATTGTTTACACATCATATATAATATCCTTGATTCATTTCAAAACAGCTTTAAGTTATGATTTTACCTGCTATAGAAGATAAGATAGTAAGACGACCAGGATTGAATGTGCCAAAGACACATTATATACCGAATGATAAAAAGTCTGCTTTCTGGGATGACTTTTATACATCAGTTGCGAAAACAATATCGTTTAAAGCACCTGTTCCAAATTTTGAAAAATTAATTAATCCTTATTTTGGAAGATTTGGGATGCGGTGGCATCCAGTTATAGGATCTCCTCACTATTTTCATATAGGAATTGACATCAATTCTCCTGAAACAACTCCCTTTAATCCTATTGAAAAGGGCCTATTAGATTATTCAGGATATGCAAACATAAATGGCAATTACATTGTGATACGCCACCCTCATATTATTACTGAGGATGGTTTTGTATTGCATTCATTATATATGCATTGTAAGACTGTGAACGTGGAGTTTTCATGTTTCCAGAAGTTTTTACGCAGATTCATTTGTACTGATATACCTCTATCAAATTTAGCAATTGGGCAACATGAAATAATAGGTTTGATAGGGAGTAGCGGACATAAATTCAAGTACACTCCACACCTTCATCTTCAACTTGAATTTATTGCTATGAAAAAGAACATCAGAGTTGCAGTAGATCCAATTCGAATGTATGGACATGAAAGTTCTGACAACCTTTCAGCAAGTTTGAATAATATGGATGATTTCAAACTTTTTTACAAGGAAAATTTCCATGAATTGAGTGAATGGAGAAAATTTTTTGAAACATATATAACAGAGTAAAATTGAACTTGGTACACATCGTATTGCCAGCGGATATACTTACGCTACTTTACAAGAAAACAGACCGCCCTTGGAATACACATCCATGGCGGTCTGTTTATTTTTATGAACACTTATTCGAGTCCGCTATATTAAAAACTGTATGTCTACTATATTTTTTCGGCTTCACCACCGGTTAAATCTTCTGCCGGCTCCCATGGATTAATAGACAAATTGTTAGAAATTAACATTTTATCCTTACCAATTCTCAAGTTCATCTCGTAAGCCTTGCCTGCCTCCAAGTTAAGCCCGGAAGTCGGAACCACGTATTGATAGATTTTATCGTTACTCATGGTCACGTCTATCATCTTCTCACCCGGCTGTTGCCCTTGCGACGGATAAAATATGGCCTCATACTTGTCGTCTGCCACTTTATACATCAATATGTCTTGCGGTTGGTAGCCAGGAGCTATAACAGCCTCACCCGTAGTCAGATTAAAGTTTATGTAACTTGCCGTCTGGTTGAGTTTCACGCTCTTTACAGTTAAGTTCTTTCCATCAAACTCGTTTCCATAAATCATGTTCACGGTAAGCTTTACCAAGGCATGGTTAAAATCTATGCTCAATGCCTGAGTATTCGCATCCAAGTCGGTAGAAGGGACAAACCCCGAAATGTATTCATACACCAAATCGGCTGCTTCAGTACCTGAAGTCTGGTCGGGAACAATGGCAAAAGGCAAGTTTTCCACATCGGTGGCACTCACTTGAAAAGGTGCATAGGCATACACGTTTACCGGATCGGTAGCGTTTTTCCACAACATCTGGCTGGAAGCTTTCCAAGAGCCATTGACATTATTCCAGCGCACCATGTCGGTATTGTATTTATCACCAACGCCATATTCAAGGCAAAGTCCCAATGTATTTCCGGCATAAGGCGTGGAAGCACGTGAGAAAGCCTTTGTCACCATCGAGCTGATGCGTACCACCCCGTCTTGCGGATAATTTCCGTATTCCTGCAAATTGTCGTGTTCGCTACTGCAAGCAGCAAGCCCCGCAATCAAAGCAAAGAAAACCAATGTATTTTTTATGTATTTCATATCGAATGTTCTTTTTAATAATTGTTCTATTTATTCCACTGCTTTTATATCGTGAGAAGAAGAGGTGCCTACACCACCCACAGTGGGTAAGTCTGAGCAACCTGACGCATTATACCAGCAAGATTTCGTTTGAATATATCCTGCATCTTCTCCGATAAAAGCCGCAACAGTATTTTTTACACCTACAACCACATTCATTTGTCCTGTAAACGAACAATCCGTAGCCGTGAGGTAAGTACACCAACCGGCAAATCCACCCACTCGCTGAGGACAAGTAGACTTCACATTTCCTTGTGCCGAGCAACCTTCCAACACAACCCTTGAGTCTTCGTCCCAACCTTCCAAAACTCCAGAAAATCCACCACATCTCCAGTCATTGGATTCGACATTGGCATATGAAACGCAATTCTTTGCCTTTACAGAACAATACAAAACGCCGGCAAATCCACCAACAGTCCAAGAACCGTTCACCGTCCCTCTCACGGTACAATTCTCAAAAGAACCTTCGAAAGCAGAACCTACCATTCCCCCAGTAAATCCATATCCTGTCACTTTCACATCCACCGAACAACCATTAGCCACCAAATACGAAGCATCACCTATCATACCACCGGCATATCCATAATCCTCGGTAACTGTTACCGTACCGCTCACGTGTACATTATATAAACAAGGTGTTGCACTAGAAGACGGATTTAGTGCACCGGCCAAAATACCAGCATGATGTGCGCCCGAAATAGAAGCGTTGCGTATAGTAAGGTTTTTCACTGCATAATCCGATGTAGAAGTAAGCCAGCCGAACAATCCCAATTTACCCGCATCCGTTCTATTGATTTTCAAATTTGATATAACATGGCCTTGTCCATCAAACAAACCACCAAACCCAATACCACCGGCACCATCAATCCACATTCCCCAATCATTGTCCCACTTATAATCAGCAAATCCGATAGAAGTCCATTCCAGATTATTCAAATCGATATCTTGAGTAAGGACAAAATACTTGCTTCCACTAAAAGAATCGGGAATACGATCATTTATCTCTTGCGCCAAATAAGCCAACTGTGCTCCAGTCGCTATTTGATACGGATCGTCTTTCGTTCCGCTACCTCCGGCAAGAGCCGTGGCCACCGAACCATCCCACACGTCGACATTCGTTACCACGTCAGTTTCCCCGTCAAGCGCTTCCCCGTTTTCCCAATCGCTTACCAGGATGTTTCCGGCCGTGATATAATCTTTTCCCACTTTTATCGGCAACTCGTACTTGTAATTGCTTTCCAGCGTGATATCCTCTCCGGAAGTCCAAGTGTACTTATTACCGTTAATGGTAACATTCACCGAGAATCCACCGGCCGGTACAGTTTGCGGCAACAAAAGACATTCATACGTGGCCGCGGCCTTCTTGGTCCTGCCGCTTCCGGAAGTATAATCAACCTCGTAAAGCTGCACCTCTACCGGTGCTACCGATGCGTAATCCCATGTCTGGTCATCGATATTGAAATTACCTTTCGAGTGAGTACCCCCTATCGTCAACGCTGCTACCGGATTTTGTTCCGTACCCGGCAACTCGTTAAATTGATAATCCAGCGTCAGTTTCAAACTTATCTTGGACATCAGGTGAGAAAAATTCACTGCAACCTTTCCATCATCCATGGTAGGCAAAGCCTCCGTGGGAGCCATGTACAAGTAATCACCTTTCTTAAAATCATTCTCATCACGTTGGTCTTGTACCACCTCGAATTCGGCCTTTCCGAAATTAGCAGATGACAGCACCTCGTCGTTTTTATACAACGCGGCCACCATAACCGGATTCTTCACGCTTGCCCACAACATCTGCAAGGCATCCCCTACCGTGCCGTCTGCAGCCACATTGTAACTTTTCCACGTGTTTCCCTCCGGCTTCACGGCTGCATAATAATCGTATTTCCCCGCCTCGGAACCGGACACGCGCAACATGAACGCTTGCATGTCGGCCACGTTATCCATACCAACGCGAGTCTGCACCTCGTTTATAGAAGGCACTATTTGCATCTCTTGACCCGAGAAGGAACCTATATTCGAGTCGTCATTGCTACAAGCAGCCGAAGCTAGCAGTAGCGTACTCCAAAGAGCAATTTGTCTTAATTTCATAGCTATCGTATATTTATTCTCCATTTATTCTTTTTAATCCAAAGCTTCCCCTCCGCTAATCTCGTCCCCTTTCAACCAATCGTTTATAACAATACTTCCAAGAGAGAGTTCGTTACGCCCAACGGTCAAATTGATGATCGTGTATTTTCCACCTTCAAAATCTATATCCGTATCGTGCTGGTACACGTAATCTCTCCCGTTTATATTCACTTTTATCGTTTTTATGCCCGATTGAGGCACGACAATGGAAGCATAACTTTGGTTAGCCTTCACCTCTGCCAACGCAAAAGTTCCTCGTTCCGTACCTGCAACAACGGTCTTTTGCAAATAATTCACCTTGCATTTCGTAGCCACGTCATCCAGTGTAACACTCGCCACTTCCGGCCCATCCGCTCCCCATTGGTTACGGAATTCCAAATTCACGATAATTTTGGCCAGCAAGTGATCAAAAGTAAGCGACACGGGATTTGCCTGCGCCTTTATCCCATTCAAATTCGTGGCTACCAGCAAATCACTCTCCTCCAAGTTGGCATTTACTTCAAAATCGCTTTCCTCCAAATTAGCGATAGACTGGGCGTTGGAAGGATATACCCCGATGAAAAAATGCTCATCGCTCATGTTCTTCCATAACATTTGAGGAACAGCCTGCCAAGTTCCGCCAGCAAGCGTGTTTATCGCGTTATCTACCACGCGCTGCGATATATCCGGCACAGATGCCTTGCTTCCGGTCCATGCATACACGCTAATTTTATCCCCGTTTTCAAACTCCTGCGAACCATTTTCGGCCACAGCCACACGAGTAAGAATGTTTGTACTTATGGTTATATACTCCGAAGCATCATTTGTAACAGGGTCTTTCTCGCCATTATTACAACTGCCCAGCACGCATACCATCGATGCCAAAGCCATATTAAACAAATACTTTTTCACCGTTATTCTGTTTTAATTATTAGGATCCAATATTTCTCCGCTTATAGTCCACCCGTATTTCCAATCGGTAATCTTGATCGCCGACACACGCAAATAAGGCTTCAACTCGTTGTAAGAAAGAGTCAGTTCGTATTTCCCCGCTGGTTTCATCCGCGGGGCATCCACGACGCATTCAAAGGTAACGCCATCCGTTGTCGTCAAAAACAATCCCAACCGCGAGCCGGACTTTCCTTGAGCCGTGGGCATCACCCGCATGGCCTCCGTGACAATCGCTCCATTCTTTTCCAACGATTCGGGGAGAATCACCTCCGTCATGGTTTCTGTCGTGGGCAAACCGTACTGCCCGTCGGCATCCTTACATGCAGGAAGAATACCTTCCGCCGGCTCGTACACCTTCGTATTCAGACGAGCACCGGACGGAACCCCCTCTATCTTTATCGCGAGTTCTGACAAGATACGTTTCATGGGCAATGTCACCAACTGATTTTCATTTTCACGCACCTCCACTTGAACCGTACTGTAAAAAGCATGTTCAGACAGCGGGTCGGGAGCAGACGTGTAAAAAGCAAGCGTTTGCATTTCGTTCTGATTCTTGTACGTCAACGGTGAATTGAAATTAAGAGCAGAAACGACAACGTAGTTTCCTGCCGGCAAATCAAAACACTGAGAAGACAAATCCTTCGCCCCCTCGTAAAAATATTCCTTCACCAATTTACCATCAACTTGGTAAATCCACAAAGAACCGTTCTTCACTTTCGTTTGAGAAGCATCAAGCTCGTCATCGAAAGTCGAGCGTACGCTTATCCCGTACAACTCTTTTTCATGGGCATTTTTATCACATGCCGACATGCAACTTACTATCGCGCATATAAAAATGTATAAGAATGTATTTCTTGACATATTTTATCCTCCTTATTCATTAACTTTCGTATCCGTCTCCGCCCGGCGAGCCTCTTCGGCCGACTTGTTCTTGTCTACCCCCGCACCAATGGCAGATATACGCGAAGCATCAATATTAAACTTCTTAACCAACCAATCCTTTATCACTTTTGCACGAGCCTCCGACACGCGATGATTTACAGCATCAGAACCTTTACCATCGGCATATCCCTTTATACGGATATTTACTTCCGGGTGCTCTTTCAACAGACGAGCGATTTGGGCAACTTTTCCACGCTCTGAAGATTCAATCCATACACTGTTGAACGAGAATCGAATAACAGGGAATACCAGCTCGTGACGTGAAGTCTCTACAATCTCCGCCACATCTTTCCGGGCTTCCGCGATAGAATCCTTCGCTTCTATCCTTGACGGTTGTTCCTTTATCACCGCTTCTTCCTTAGTTACCGGTTCTTCTTTTTTCACTACCGATTCTTGACCAACAACAGGAACCGGGTTAGCAGATGCAGGCTTCTTACCTTTTTTACCAAAAACAAAGCCTAGCCGGATACCGCTTCCCCACGTGTAATTATTCTTGTGCAGGTACTTGGGCATTCCATCCAGACGACTGCCGGTCAGGTACGTCAATCCGCTATACACGCCTAATTGCACTCTATCAGCCACCCGGTAGCCCACCTGCAAATTTCCACCTAAGCCCACGTGCCACTTGGTGTTCTCTTTATTTAATGTTTGACCGGATTTATTATTTTGAATATCCGCTTTCGTTCCTACGGTGGAAAGTGCCGGAGATAAATCTACCGACCATCTGCCATACTTCGTGCGGGAAAAGAAACCCAACAAGTTGATATTAAGTTGTACCCCGTAGCGCTGCATGAACACTTTACTTTTCAGGTCACCATAAGCAACTCCCTCCATGCCGAACACGGGAGCGTTATAACGCACGCCGTCTGCACCATACCAATAGTTCCTATCCAGACAGCAATCCTGCACGGTCAAAGACATCTTGGAAAAAGCCGTTTGGACTTCAAGTGATAACGCGGGAGTGAAACGATATCCGGCGAATGCACCCGCGTCCCAACCAACATGTGTTTTATCGGCACCGAACGAGCTGAATGTACTCACCCCAAAAAGCGGTCCGCCTTGAACTCCACCATACCATTTTCTTTCTTTAATAGAAGTATTGTCTATTTTTTGACTATAACTGATGAAACTGCACACCCCGTTTATCATCAAAATAATGAAAAGTCTTTTTAGCATAATTCTACCTTTATTTTTTCGCGAAAGTAGAAAAAGGGCTATGACAGGGGTGTTCAACAATGTAAAATTTACGTCCAATCACGTAAAACTATGTCCAAATCCGTAAAAATAGACTTATTAAACGCTTTTTACATCCTGCTTACCTGAATAAATTTTCTGCCATTTCAAGAAACTGGTACGGCTACCGAAACCGCAGCGCTCTATCAATTCCACTTGTTTCATCTTGGGGTGCTCCTTCTGAAGTTGAACGGCATATTCGATGCGAAACTTATTGACATAAGCATAAAATGACCCATACTCTTTGGTTATCACCGCGGAAACATAACTTCGATTCTCCCCCACCGCCAAAGCGATATCCATCAACTGCAAATTTGACTTTAAAAACATACGATTTGTCTCGATACACGTGCGAATCTTTCCCAGTATCTCGCCATAACGTTCATCGGAAAGGTGGAAAGCTCCTTTGGCAACCTGCATGGAATCCTGCAACGCGTACTTCTTTCCATTACGCTGCGGATAAAGAATGATCAAGATCAATAATGTATGCAAGAAACAGAGCAATAAATCAACTGCCGCTTTTACCATCCTGCTATCCGACACGTACAACACCCACATATTGAGCATAAGAAATAAAACAAGCACGATAGTTATTCGGGCAAAACGTAAAGGAAAATCTTGTTCGTTGGAATACTCGTCATACTGAAACTGACGGATATCAACATATACTCTATATAAGGTATAGCACATCGTCACCATCGATAATACCGCCATCATCACGGACAACAAGCAAACAATATGCGCCCGTCCGGCCAAAAGATCTCCACCGCGCAATGCCAATAAAAACAACACGCACAACAAAACGGAAGATATGATCCACACCGTGTGTAATGACATACGCCACCATATCCGTTCCGTATAATGGAAATACCGGTTCAACAAGACCGTGAATATCACGGGATAAAACAAGATACCAAACACCCGGACATACATCCAGGCATCGAAAGACGACAAATACATCAAATACGGAAACTGAAACAGAATTAAAAAATAGCATACAGTTACCTGCTTGCGTGCCGGATAATAATAGGCTTCCTCCTTATCAAACGGACGGCACATGTGAAACCAACGCAACACGGCACAGATCAGTCCGGAAAAAAGACACAATATATTAGCCGTGTAATAAAATATATCATTCCCTTGCAATGTCATAGTATTTCCCCTGTCACCCTTTAGTCTAAAACAAGGACAAATATACGAAAATCAAGGTACTTATATACCACTTTACAATGAAAAACGAAGTAAACTTTTCCCAGGAAATACACGTGTATCTTCCGTGGCATATTCGATGTTCTTAGGGATTAAAGACGTATCAAAGACGAATCAAAGACGTTACAAAGACGTTCGTGAACGTCCCTGACACCTCTCCGTGGCGAAATGAATGGGTGCTTGTCTTAGAAATGAATTCCTTATCCATTGGATTACGCATGGTAAATATTCCTTCTTGCATGCGGGAGTTAACATCTCACAACAAAATCGTATATAACTACCAAAAAAGTAACCGTGAAGCAACCCTAAAGCAACCGAGAAGATACCGTAAAGATACCGAGAAGCTACCCCACATTTGCTCTTTATTCGAAGTTTACTCGTTGCTCAACCAATCCCAATCGGCTGAGCAACGGCTCAACAACGACACAGCAACGACGAAGGGGTAGGGCGAAGACTACCCGATTGTTGCTTTACATGACAACCAAGATGGCGAAGAATTAGTTTGTTTTCACACGAGTAATGGTCGCAACTATAAGAGTGTAGAATCGGAACTTGATTTATTCATGAAGCCGGAGAAGAAAGAAGGATGGATAAACGTGTTTATAAACGCTTCTTATTTCGGTTCTAAAACAGCTGGCACAATATACCCAACAAAAGAGGAAGCGTTAAAAGATATTGATACAAAAAGTCCACATTATATCGACACTGTTAAAATAGAATGGGAGGAATAATTATGACAAACGAACAATTAGAAAAAGCGAAGACACTTTCAAACAGGATAGGATATCTAGAGGAACAATTATGTAAATGGAAAAGAGCGATAAACATCTCGAATAATCCTATAACTGTTTTAGATAAAGACAGAACCGGAATATCAGTATCCTCAAATTTTATTAATTTCGAGGTGATGAAAGCATTAGCTATTTCATTGATCGAGGCGGAATTAAACGAGTGTAAAAATGAATTTGAAAATTTGTAAGTTATGGAAGAAATCAAAATAGGCGAGATATTCCAGGTTGGAAGAACAAGATTAAGATGCGTTAAGGGGGTCGGATGTAAAAATTGTTTTTTTGATAATACGAACTCGGTGCTATTTTGTGCATGTTTTTAGCAGAGAAGATGACTTCGGGAAATGGATAGTGAAGAAACTTAAACAAGAAATATAATCATGAAAATTTTTAAAAGGTTTTTATTAATACTATTAATGATTCCAACGGCCATGATAGACACAATGTGTATCATGGCCGCTTTTGTATTCAAAGGCGAAGATCGAGATTTTGAGCTGACACGCTGGCTAGATGAAAAAATTGAAAATGAAACAAAGAAATGACTAGAAAAAACAGGGGAAACGGGCTAATTCCAACGTGTGTTGATTGCCCGTTCTGTAGCGAAACTAGCATTCAACAAGTAAGGTATTGTACCATTACTCGTGATGGTATATTACCCCATGACGAATGCTGGATAAACTATGACAACATCACGACACGTGAAGCGGTAAGGATACTCCATCACGCGCAAAAATACCGTCGAGGTAAAAAGAAAATACCACTCCCTTCTCCTTACCTGTTGGGAGTGGCTATTGACAAGTCCATTAACATTTTAAGAGAAAAAATCAATGAAAAGAGTGTACAAGATCGAAACAAGGGGTAGCGTGATCACCCTCTACCGGAGAAGATGGAGGTTCTTCTGGTTCAACGTCGAATCACGAACGTTTTGCTATTCTCAACATAGAATTAAAATCATGAGAGAATGGATTAGAAAGTACGGGAAGGAAAATTTTATATCCGACAAGTGCTATTGATTTATAGTTTACAAGAGACCATTTTCTCCACGTCAGGAAAATGGTTACTCTTGCTTGATTATACAAAATCATCTATCCCGATACCTTAAAAATTTGGCATTGAAATTTGTTTTTCTTTATCGTTGTGATAACTTTACACCGCAAATAATAACAAAACATGAGAACTAACGCTATATCAATAGCCAACTATTTTGTAGACAAGGCACAAAGAGAGGATTTTAAAATAACCTTGCTTAGGCTTGTAAAATACGTTTATATAGCCTACGGTTTTGGGTTATCTATTCTCGATAGAAACATTATCGATGAACGTTTTGACAAGGTGGAAGCGTGGAAATACGGTCCTGTAATACCTTCCGTTTATCATTCTTTCAAGTATAACGGGGATAAACCTATCACTGAAAAATCAATTATCCTTTCACAAGAAGACAACAGCGGGAATGTCGAATTTTCAACCCCGGAAGTTGACAAGTCTGATAATGAATTATTGATGTTGTTAGATTTTGTTTGGGATAGATACAAGAATAAAACAATAACCGAGTTGATAAATATTCTTCACGGCGAAGGTACTCCTTGGAAATACTGTTACAGGCCTAACGAGAACGTTACTATACCGGATGAAATGACAAAAATCTATTATGATTCTATCGTTGAAAACGCTTTAAAGTCATGAAATTTGAACAACTTTATCGCAAGTTATCTAGTTCCGAGGATACTTCAAGCGTAAACGACCACAAGTACGATGCTATCGAGGAGGATATTCGCAAGCAAGAATTAAGAAGATTAGAACTTGAAAATGCTGCAAGAGAAGGCGAGAATGCTGGAGACGATCAAGACAGGCAACAACGCAAAGAGTTCGCTGACAAGATTTTTGATTTTGTCAGAAATTATATGCTTTTCGTGTGTGTGGTGTTGTTTTTAAAAGGGATTACATCGCAATTCTATCTAAGTGACGCCGTGATTATAACCCTTCTTGGAACCACAACGGCAAACGTGATTGGTATATTGATAATTGTCGTGACATACTTGTTTAGTAGGAAAAAGAAAAGATGTTAATGTAAAAATAAAGGGGCAAACCGCCCCTTCAACGTGCCTTTCGACACGCCATCACGATAAACGGATCACCGTTTCACAGGCAACGCAACGCGAACAGGGCGGCGTCGCTAACGTGGCTTATACTGGTGCTATCGGCTAGATCTAGCAATATCTCGAACTTGTCTATCATGCTCTCTTTTTTTATTTATCTCGTTATCGTGATTACAACAGGAACAAAGAAACATCTTGTTCACCGGGAACAACTCCCGCCGGATCTCGCCGGAAAGGTAAGCCACTTCCTCGCCACCTATCTCCATCCCGAAAGCCTTCGCGACGTGATCAGTGAAATGCCTTAACTCGTGAGAGAACGAGTTATCGAACTCTGCCGGGCTCGTCCACTTCCCTATGATCATCACGCTTTCCCGCGAATCTTTATTCGAGAAAGTTAGACCCGTGTTCAACCGGCACGATGACAGGTTCCGGTAGGCCCTATCGAGATTCTCCCTCGTGCATTTAATCGCCTTTAACTCGTCAATCACGTCACGGGTGTCATTACAATCAACGGCGTAGAACACCCTCAAGTGCCAGTCGTAACGATCGATGTACAGGTCTTCCACTATCATCGTTTCAATCTCGCCAGTCGTTTTTCAATCTCGCGTCTTCTCGCTCGATTTAAAGAACTTTTATCGATATCACGGGCGAATCCCTTTATAACGTCAAGATCGTCCGGCGGCATCGATTTAATGATACTCTCCGGGCTTTCCCCGCCAAGAAGCCTTAACACGTACTTCAACCCCTTCATAGTATCTCGTCCCATTCAACAGGTTCACCGGCGGCTACCATGGTGGCGTACCACCTTCTCATCGTCGTTCCATCGGCCGCGTCCGGGTCATCGATAACGTCTTTCACGTGAAGGGCCAGGTGCTGCTCGTCCTTTATTGAAGAGCCCATGAAGTCCGCTTTCACCATGTTGGCGACGTAAACGTAATCTAGCCCCGTGGCGTTATCCAGTTGAACCCCGTTCCTTGAAAGCAAGTCATCCACTTGATCCTTCGTGAAAGGCTCGATCTTCTCCAGTTTCCCCGTGGCGGGGTTCTTCTTCTTCATCATCGAAACGGCGTACTCCACCGCTTTCTTGTTGAAATGCCAACCGTTATTCCTCAAGTAGGATCTCATCTCTCGTGGCATGTCATCGTAAACGTCTAAAGCTGGTCTACACATGTTGATAAATTTTGCGGGGACGGTTTAGCCCGCCCCCTTGTTAAACATTACATGTAACGGGGATATCTCCCGGGTACACGAACTCCACGGCGATTCCCGTAAATTCCACGATCAGGCATCCTGTCGTAATTACCACGCGGGCCCATCTCGTCTTGCTCATCCTCTTCCTCCCAGCGTTCTCCCATGTTCCCGTTTCCCGGGATTTCCTCCAGGCATTGCATCAACTTGCCGCCATACTTCAACATTTTTCCAGCGAGGTCGTACATCTTGTCCACCTTGCTCTCGGATATCTCAATCATTACCATTCTTGCTATTTTTTTTACCGTTAATACTACCGTTCAAAGCTATTGACAACATCTCCCGGATGTCCGTCAAAGTGCCTTCCATGCCGGTAACTTTCTCTTCCAAAGCCCCGATCTTCTCCTCTTGAGCTTTCTCCTTTGCCAGTTGCGGGTTCAACACTTTCAACATCTCCTCGCAAGAGGATATGACGTTCTCGTGATACTGCACGCTATCGATGACTTGCTTGCTTGACCTTAGCATCGATTCAACCTCGGCGTTCATCGCCTCCCTGCTCTCGGAAACGACAACGCCGCTAGAGCCGAAATTGGCGATAGACAAGGACGCTGGGAGTTGCTTGAACTCCATCGTCTCTTCACCGACTTTCACCGACACGTCAACCACCGTTTCCACGTTTTGCCCGAAAGCTTGACCGGGCACAAGCTGACCGTACTTGGGTTGAGGGTTACTGACGGAAACCACTTGACCGACCTTCAACCCCGGGTTCTCACCCTTTTGAAGGATGTAGAATATATTCTGTTGTCTTAGACTTTGAAACATGATTAATCAAATTTATGGACGGGATCGCTCCCGCCCGTCGTTTTACACTACACCGGTTAAGATTTGCAACGTCTTGCTGTCAGATTCATAGTAACACAGGTAAATACCCGTGCCCGTTATATCTGAGGCCGTCACGTTGGCACCCGCTATCGTCGTGAGGTCTTGAGTCGTCCCGTTCGTGTCGAAAACCACCGGGAGCGTTCCCGTGGTGCCAGCTGGAACGGGTTGTGCCAGCCTGAAAAGAATCAGACCGCTAAACGGTGCGGACAGGAAAGGGTGATTACGGAACGAGAAACGCACGTTGGCGGTTCCTACCGTAACTCCCGTGCTTTCAAGCCTCGGGATCCCGTTCTTGTTCGCCATTATGAAAGGATTTATAAATGCCATAATACTTGTTTTAATAGATTATTACTATATTTGCACTGGGATAGATGAGAGTAATTAACTCATTGACAAGAGGTATGTCAACGCCTCTTCCCTTATTTTCAATGTTGACATCATAAATATAAAGTTGACGATGACTAACGAAGAATTTATCAAAAGCATTTCTCTTGAAGGGGAAGAATGGCGAGATGTAACAGGCTGGGAAGGATTATATGCTGTCAGCAACATTGGACGTGTAGTCTCATATGGTCGTATCCAGCGTATAAGCAATGGACGCGGGAAAGCACATGAAATACATTTTCCCAAGAAAATTATGAGTCTTTGCGAACATCATAATCACCACAAAAAAGGTGATAATTCGTATTTTTCCGTTATGTTACGAAATAACGGAAAAAACAGACGCTTTTTAGTTCACAGGATTGTTGCGACGGAATTTATACCTAACCCTCTTGGCTACAAACATATTGATCATATAGATGCGAACAAACACAATAACAGGGTGGAAAATCTCCGGTGGTGTAATCCTATAATTAACATGGGAAACCCTTTAACAAAAGAAGCGATAAGTCGTGGCGCCAAAGGAAGAATAGCTCATAATCGTAGAAAAATACTATCATTTAAAAATTCTTCTTTGGTTAAAGAATACGAATCACTAGCTTCTGTAAAGTCGGATGGATTTAGCCCTTCCAACGTGTATCTATGTTGTGTTGGTAGACAGGTGATACACAAAGGATATAAATGGATGTACGCTGATGAATACGCAACCTCTTGACAATAAATCAAAGAACTCTTTATCTGCTCCTAGTTAGGCATTATCCCCATAACCCTCCATTGGGAAGATTGTTAAACCCAATCCCGTATTGAGCAGCCACGCAAGTCGGGACACCAACAATCGGACTGTAAGGTATTGTTACTGTTTCCGGAGCTTTACATTCGATCTTGGCTAATCTTGCCGATAAATCAGCGAGTGCGGCATTCGCGGGGGCAACAGCAGAACCAATCATCTGCCCAAATTGTGCAGTTTGATGTTCTTGTGAAAGTTGACCTGCAAGTGCCGTGCTACGAGCTCTTTCCGCGTCAAGTTTAGTCTGCATTTCACGCATTTCTAACTGGCAGAACCTGTCATTAATGATTTGCGTTTGAGCGTCAATTTTGGCAGCGATCACGTTCGCGTTGCTTGTTGCGTTTTGTACAATCTCTTGTGTCTGTTGAATTGTACGTAACTGACCCTCGTACCCTTGTGTAGTTACCAGGTTTTTCATGTCGCAACAGCAAGAAGCGATCTGCTGGGCGATCTGGCAATTCCCTTGCTGGATGGCGTTGATGATCTGCATGGAGCTTTGTCCGACTTGATTGCCAACTTGCTGAACTTGAGACATGACACCGTTGATGGCTTGCTGGATTTGTCCCACCGAGCAATTCAAGTTGGTTGCCAGCGTGTTGATGGCTTGCCCGTTACCTTGGATGGCGGACATCAGCAATTCTCTACCGTTGTCATTGTTGATAAGGTTCGGGATGGCACCTAATCCACCGTTCTCGCCGTTTCCTCCCCAGAGTCCACCACGTCCCATGAGCGGGAACAAGAAGAACAAGAAAATTACCCACATGAACCAGCCTCCCTCGCCACCGAATCCACCGTTTCCACGGTTGTTCATGGCTAAAAGCAAGTTCGGGTCAAGCCCGTTTTTCTGGAGAAGCGGGGCAAGCATACCCAGCATCCCGTTTCCGCTACCTCCTTCGTTCGGGAATACAAAAGTTTTAGTTTCACTCATATTCTTGAAATTTATAATCGCCCGGCACCATTACCGGGTATCACAAATTTCAGTTATAACTAGTTGCTAATTAAATTATTGGTTGCTAGTTCGTTTCTTATTTGTTGATAATTCGTTGACAAGATGAAAGAATTCCTCTTCCTGTCGTTGAACGTGTTCTTGAGCTTGTTGACACCCTGACGTGTTAAACAAGTGTACCTTGATATTAAAGTATCGGTAAAACCAAGCTCGGATAATAAATTTATCAAAATAGAGCGAGCGTCAACGCATTCCTCTTTCTTGCTATGTATTAAATCGTTATCGTTTATCCCGGTTTCCTCGGAGACTATTTTTACCACCTGATTGAAAATTTTTTCCATTTTTCCTGTTTTTAATGTAACAAAATAAAAATCCCGCCGTAAGATTAACCGGAAGAAGTCTTACAGCAGGATTTAATGGGTGGTACTATTACATCAGGAAGGGGGCTTCTTCCTTTTATATTTTTATCAGCTTGAGTTTGCGTAGTATTTTAAGCACGGAAGGAACGCTTAACCCGGCGAGAAGGATAACGAGACACCATAACGATCTCGGTACCCTGTACTTCTCCTTGATCACTTCAACGGGGTAGGGTTCCTTGATAGTATCTCGTTGACTTACATGGATAGTATCCCGGCTAAACCTGTCCCTGTACACGGTTCTCCACCTGTCTTTAAACACCGTGTCTCCTTTCACGAGAACGAACACGCTATCCCGGACGTGAATACTATCCGTCTTGAACCTGTCAACGTATTCTGTCCTAGTTTTTGTCGTTTCCACGGGGATGTATTTCACGCTCTTACACCCCAGCATCAACAAGATCATTAAAAGTATCGTTGTTTTCATTCACTCTATTTTTAACCTCTACTTTACAATACTCGGCGTACTCGTTGTAAGCGGCGAACTCTTCCGGTTTAGTATCCCTTTGTCTTAGGATCGCGAGTTCTTCCGATAGGGAATATCTCTGTCGAATCATGTTATTAACCTCCTCGTTGTAGCTAGTTCCCGTTTCTTCCGGTACTTCATCCACTTCCTCGAATTTATCCACCGTGTCACCCGGTAGCAAGGTTGATCTCTTGAAATAAGATTCCGTTCCAAGGCGGTGAACGAACTTGTCGGAATCGCTGTAAACTTCTTTACCTGTAACTTGTATCATGATTTTTAAATTTTAAGCGGTTGCGAATGTTATGTTCTTCTCTTGAGCTGACGCTATCAGGGCGTGCCACTCGGTTTGCGTTTCATCTTGAATCTTGGCGTAGACATCAGCGTGAACGGTAACCGTGATAGCCAAGGTGTTATCCGCGTTGGTGATCAAATATTGCAAGGATTCAAGGCTGAGAAGGGGTGAGTTGGAGAATAAGATGCTTTGTCTTATCTTTTGTATTCTGACATACTCAAGCAAAATGCAGCCTTGGAACATCGTAGTGATTGGTTTGCCAAGGCTGTAACTATTTAAATTAATTACAGTTAATATCTTTCTAAGTTTATCACATTGTGCGAACGCATAACCTATATAATTAGGATAAACAGTTGATCCAATATTAATAACTTCGATAGTGTGATTTTTAACGAACATAGCACCGATGCTTGCATCTCCAAAATAGCTGCCTGAATTAGCTTTGAAAGGAAGATTTGTTCTTATCGGGAGATTGGAGAACTTGCCGCTTAAATCATTTTGATTGATAGCACCGCTCGTGTAAACGTAAATATTTCTCATCTGCTCTTCGGTAATATCCGTTAGCCCGTTCAGCTCGTAAAACCCCGTTTGCTCGTTGTAGACAGCCCCGGCGGCGACGTACAAGGCACGGTTACCTTGCTGGGTGTTGAGAACGGTGGTCAATTCCTCTTGTGCCGTCTTTATCTCGTTTACAGTTCTCGCGACGCTATCCCCTTGCTGCTTGGCGTAATTGGCTTGCGTGGTGGCGTTCTGTGTAGCCGTTTCCGATTCCGTTTTCAACCGGTTGAACTCGGTGACACGTCCTTGTTCTGCCGTCACGCGGCTTGCTTCGGCTTGTTTCCTTGATTGCTCGTTCGTGTCACGGGTAGTTTCAGCCGTTTGACGCGCGTTCTCTTTCTCGACACGGGTGTTTTCAGCTTTTACCCTGTTGCTCTCAGCATCAACCCTCGATTGCTCGGATTTTACCCTGCTCCCTTCTGCACTTGTCCTGCCAGCCTCCGCAGTTTTTCTAGCTTCCTCGTTGCTAGCACGGGTATTCTCCGCGCTTTTTCTCGTGTCCTCGGATTCTTTTCGGGCGTTCTCGCTTGAAACACGAGCGTTTTCGTTATCTATTCGCTGTTGCTCGTTAGTCTTGACAGCATTGTTAGTCTTGTCAAGTTCGGAAATCATGTCACTTGCCGGCTTTTGTAACTCCTCGATCTGTTCTCGCGTGAAGTCAGAGTACTCGAAAGCCTTTCCACGGGAAGGTTTGCCCGTGTCAACGTCACCGATCCACCAGTTGCCGTTATCCCCTATAAACGGGGTTAAGCCGTCCTTCCCGTCCTTGTTTCGATCGATAACCCCTTTCAAGTTGATGGATGTTGATTCACTCTCGAACTCGGTGTCTTCCTTGCAAGTCAAGTCAACGAGGATGAAGGCGTTGCAGAAGTCAAGGTAAAACTTGTCAACGCCCGTGACGCTAGCCTCGTTCAGTTTCTCGTAGTAAAGGTGAAGTTCGTACTGCCCCGAGATCGCGTCCCCACCTCCAACGAACTCGAACTCTATGATATTGTCCCGTATCGTCAGCAACGGGGACACTTGGTAACTGCTGTACTTCCTGTTCACGGTCAACCTCACGTTTCTAGCGTCCGTGAAATCTTCCGGCTCGTTGTCCAGCCGGTTCACCGTTATCTTGAAAAATATGTTTTTGCCTACCCTTATTCTCATGATATATTGTTTTTATCCAACTAATTTTTTGTAGTTAGAGATGAACTCTTCAACCGTGCCCTTGCCTAGAGGCGTGTTGTAGTATTTCTTCCAGTATCGAGCCATCCCTTCAACGTCAGACGGTATAGCCTCGCTCACCCGGAGGTAATGAACACGAGCCATGCAAATGGCAAGCAAGTCGTTAGTCTCGATGTCTTCCGCGTGGAAACGACACACTCTAGCAACCCTCTCGATTTTTACCGCCAATTCCGGCTTGTACCGCAGGTAATTTCTCACGATGTCGTTAAAGGTAGCCGGCTCCATTTGGAATATACCCAGTGCCGGTCCTCCCCCTATCTGTTTCCTGTATTTACCTAGATGGCTCTCTTGCGCCGCGGTTCCCATGAGCAAGTTCACGGCGTTGTCGGAGTGAAGGCCTAGTTCCTTCAATACCGACGTTATCAATGCCTTCAAAGTTACCTTGTCCATCACACGTTCAAGTTATTGTAAAATTCTATCTTTATCCTGTCGTACACCGCTTTCACGTTCGTGTAAGCCCTGCCGTTGTTAACCCCCGATTCGTTGTATATCTCCGACTCGATCACTTGAACCACCCAGTCAACCCAGCCTACCGAGGTGTAAGAGGATAGTTTCTTCCCCTTGTAACTGAAACAGTCAAACTTGGAATCCCTGTCGGCGTGAAGGTTGCCCACCAGTGTCCTTATCTTTATCAACGTTTTCTCGTGATCGATGACGTGATTCTCCTCCCGCACCTTCTTTATGATCCTGCAAACCTTCTCCACCGATAGATCGAAGAAAGCCCCAGATATCGTCTTTATCCGCAACAACGTTTCCGACCTCAAGCCTTCCGATATTTCCTCTAGCTTCTCGTTCTGCTCTTTCGTCTCTTTCAGCAACTCGGATAATGTTGACGTGTTGTTCGCCATGATCTTGTTGATGATGCTCTTGAACCACTTGAAACAAGCGATCATCAAGCTACCCGACAACAACAGGAAAAAGGCGCAAGTCATCGCCATCATGCCGTAATCACTGATCCCTTTCGCGACCTCGATATGCTCCATGCCCTAGTTTTTTTTTCAAGTTAAATACTTATTTCCCCTTGATGTACTTGTCGTAAAACATCTTGCCTCTCCACCCGACGATAACCCCGCAAGCGAGTGAAACACTACCTATCAGGGACGCCCACACGGGTACAACCTTGACGAAAACGATCAACGCCACCACCACGATAGCCACGATCAACCAAAAAATTTGCTTCTTGTTCATGATAATTAAATTTAAGTTATACATTTGTCACGGGTTCTCCTGAACCTTGTTGCCGAGGCCTAGTACCGTGACGGGAAAGGTCTCTTTTATTTCACGTGCTCCCGGATGGCGTCCGTTAGCTTGTTCGTGAAGAAATCCCCGTCAAGTAGCCGGACAAGTAATTTCACCTCGTTCTCGTCTAGCTCGATCTCTCCACCCGACTTGTAAATCTTCTCGGCCAGCAACTTGTACCCTATGCCGTTAGTCCCTGAGTAAATTAATTCCCCGATAGCTTCTCTTGTATCCATCTCTTTAACCTCACCGGAAAGGCTGGTGAGGTTCAGTTCCTTGAAATTGATCTTAACAGTTTTTTCCATTGTTTTTATATTTAATTTTACCAACTGAATCTTTCTGGGTACCACAATTGGAAACCCGACAAGTACCTGAACGTGCCACAACAACCATCAAGTATCCAGTGATTGCCTTTGGCCGTACCTGTTATGTTTAACCGGTGACTTGTATTAGTATTTATGATCGTTATTACTTGTCCATCTATGGCCCCAGTCGTGCCTAACGTGCAGGGGTTATCACTGCCCGTGTTTCCATAGACGTAAACAAGCCTTCTACCTGCTGTCGGGATCGTGCCGTTGCTGGAGTAACTCCACGAGTACGGGTACGCTGATTCATACGCACCATCGTTAAAACGAAGCTGTGATTTCAATTCTAAAAGGCCACGAGCTATTATGTCACTGGCGTAAAATCGACAAGCACGACTAGTGTAACTACTCCCGCTAGGTGTGGTAACAGTACCTTGATGATATATGTCACCACCTTCCACCGCGAATAACGTGTCCGTACCGTAATTAGTACCATTCGTAACGCCCATTTGAATGCCTCTTTGATAAATGCTGGACACGGCACGATGAAACGATAGCCTGTTATTTTCTAACGTGAAGCCTTGCTTGTATACCGTTCCCCCGATAGTAACATCACTTGACGAAACAAGCTGCGTTTCAGTGAAGTTAAACGGACCTATAAAAGTACCTTCCCCATCAGAGTTTCCTAGCTGGAACACCGTTTTACTCCCGACAACCCCTTTCAACCCCCAATCAGTGTCTCTGTTGTAAAACATGCTGACAAAGTTGTTCTCGTCCTTGTAAGCCTTGAACGCCCGCTCGGAGGTGTTAGAGACGATGTTCACGCCAGCGCCTTCACCGAACTTGCTGCCGGAATAGATGTTGTTGTCCTCGAACGTGAACCCGGCGACAGAGAGCATGCTGGCTTTGATTGACCCGGCCGTTAGGATGTTCGTAGACAGCTTGTTTATGAAAGCGTTATTAGCGGCTAGCGTTTCAACGTCTATCAAGTTAGCGTTCAAAAGCCCGTCCACAACCAGTTTTCCACCCTTTCCTGTCGCTTTATCGGCCATGTCTTGAAAGCTCTCGTAGCCCATTTCCTTCGCGAAGTCATCCTTCGTGATCGTCGAGGATTGCTCGATCTCTTTCTGAACGTCCCCCGGGGATGGAGAGTAAGAAGAAGGAGGGGTGAAGCCCTCGACAAGCATTACCTCGGTAAATTTGACGGAATTTCCGTTGGTCGATCCTGCCGCACCGGCATAAAGAAGTAAATGGTACGCCCCTTCCGTGAAGTTGTTTCTAGTAATTATAATACCACCAGAAGTACTATTTAACGTGTCGTTAAATTGTGTCGAATTTTCATAGTTATAAAGTATCGCGCTGTACTTGTCCGGGCTTCCTACCAAATTCGACGCGTTGAAAGACAGGTGATATACCGTGTTCGGCTTCAATTTAGGAACAACTAACGCCGTGTGCGAATGAGTACTGCTTGCACCTGCCGTTACCGTCACCTCTTTTCCACCGTCCACGAGATTCACGTTACTTTGCCCTTGCAAATCTTCCGTGGCAACAGGGATTTCGGTTAAAGCCTTGTTTCCCTCGTAGAGGGCAAGGGAGTAAACACGTGAACGGTATTTATTGTCCCCGTAAGAAGAAAATATTTTTTCCACGGTTTTCCCTTTTTTCGTGATGAAACTTTCAACAATTAAAGATGTTTGCAATGATCCAAGTCGCATTCCATCAGTCGTTCCATCCGTGTATAATGCCCAAAAAGATACCCCACTATTATTATTGGTTTGCTTTCCTGCTAATTTCCATTTAACTTGAAAGACATATTGCGTGTTGCCTTTATATTTTATTGTCCCTCCAAACAAGTCATTATGCGCAGAACCACCACAAACATACGTGTAAAGTGCTCCCTGGTTTATTCCCAAGTATATCCCGTCCGAATCTTGTCCCCACAAGGCTATATCCTTGTTCTTCTCGTTCCACGTTAGCATCATCTTCCTGCTAACAAGGTTGACAGAACCGACCTGCAAGTTGTCAACGGCCGCTTCCCCCTGCTCCGTGGCATACCTGTTTTGATCCGCTATTGACGGGCTCCAGTCAGTTACCTTGTTGCCTTTCTCGTATTTCCAATCGGCTATGTAGATCGTGTTTTTCGTGCCCCAATGAATAACATCAGTGCCCGCTTTAGCCGTGAAAGTCATAACCTTCCTTTCCCATGACGTCGTCACGTGAACGGTGGTTGCCCCGTAATTTGCCCCGTCATAATGCAACACTTGAGCGTCGTATTCCTCGCTTCCCTTGACCCATATCGAGAAAGTGTATTCCCCGTTTTCCACTGTCACGGGAGCAAACCTACAATTTGCCGAATTCCGGTTAAATATCAGGCAAGTTTTCCTGTCAATCGAGCCTTTTGAAGCGTATGAACTATCGTACAATCCTAGAGCATTCAAGAAATTACCCCCGCTATAATCCGCCAGGTTGATTCCCCCGATTTGGAGGTTGCCGACTGACTCGTCAGCAACCTTTTGAGCTATGACGTTGGCGAATGCGGTACGCTCGGAGTAGTAGTTTGCGAAATCTTGGTTGTACTCGGTCTTCTGCGCCACGGACAGGTTGCTGTCAATATCCTGCGCTATTTTAACCGTGTTCGTCAAGAACGTGTTCAGCGTGTTGTAGGCGTTTTGTAGTGCCGTGATAGAGACCCCGTACTTTGTCGCTTGCGCTTGGTAGGCAGTGAACTCTTTCTGTATTTGATTCCACGTGTCCCGGAGGGTGGCTTTCTCTTCCTTCGTGATAACGTTATCATCCGCCATCTTCGCCAGCCGGAGCATGGTGTCATTGAAAAGCTGCCAGTCGGACTGGGAACCGGTCTCGCCGTCTAACCTTTGATGGTTGCAGATGTACATTGACCCGTCAAGTTTTATCCACATGTCGTTGATGTTGTACGGTGCCTCCGGTAGCGTGTTTCCCCACGTGATGGTTGCTTTCGTCCCGGCCAGACCGAGGGCTTCTCTCGCCACGCTGGCGGCCAAGGCCGAACCGGAATCGGCGACACGTACCCATTGATAGGTGCCGTTCACTTTCGAGAACTTGTACCTCTCGGTAACCTGTTCGCCGTCCACCGTCAAGTAATAGTCGTAGTAATCACCGATATGTCGATTCTTCTCTTCTTCCGTCGTCCAGTTCACCGCAGGCTCGTTCGTCAGGGTAGGGGGCACCTTTCCCTCGTGTGACATGATGCTACCGTCTATCTGCCCCTGCATATCGGGGATAATGATAGACGTGAGGTTGTTCACCACCTCTTGAACCGAATCCGCAGAATCTTTAGCGTCCTGTATCCTCTTGTCAACGTCATCGTACTCGTCAAATTGCTCGAGACCTGATGACCCGGCCGTTATGTGAACCTCGCCACGGATAACGGCCCCTTTCTTCCCCCCGTGTTTCCCTAGCCATGATCCCTCCTTGTTGGAAAGGTCGAAGCTGTTTATCCCGAAGTAAGTGAATATGCCAACCTCGCCGTTCACCGCCGACAACAACACCGCGTCTTGCCGGTTCGTGTTAGTCCTGTTACCGAGTTGAACTATCTCGTCGCCCTCGGCCGGTACACCGTCACCGTCCTTGTCGACACGGGAGATGTCGATGTAATCGTCACCCTTCGCTACAACCAAGCTCCACAGGTACTTTGTATCGCTCCCGTTGAAGTTCTGTACCCTCGCTTGATCGTTCACCTCGAACTCGTTGAAGTCCCCCGGGTGACAACGTAACCTGTAGTAAGTATCGAACACCTCTACCGAGTTCACCTTGAACCCCGCCGCCTGGCTTAACACCATTTGCCCGCCCTGGAACCTCATTCGCTGTATCATCATCTCGAGCACGTACATGATCTTTCGAACGAGTAGCTTATCCGTTTGCAACTCGTCATCGTTCACCATCCCGACACCGGCACCGAGTGGACCGGCGGCGAAGTTCCAGCTCTTGAAGGAGCGAAGCAGCACGTCACGGAACTCGGCATCACCGAGGGCGTCGATGATCCATCCTTTCACCTTGCTCTCGAAGTCAGTGGAGGTGACGCTCTTGAAATTCACGTCGTCAAAAGTATGAAGTGTTTGGTCAAACCATTTTACCCGCCACACCTCGATCCATGCAGCGAAAAGGCTCTTCGCTTGTTCTAGCGTGATACCCGTGCTGTTGGCGAGCGATGATATAGAGTTCTGTATCTTCTCAATAGTGCTTAAAATCTTGTCGTTGAAAAGTGTTATCTCGTACTCCGGCACTGCACCGCCTTCCTTGATTATCACGGACTGGATTATCACGGAAGCATTGATACCGAGATCAGTGTCATTAAAGTCAAGAATGTTCCCTTCTTTCAAAGCCATGGCGATGGAAGGATTTCTTGCCATGAAAACGTTGTCTATCCTGGGGGTGTAGGTGTACTTGCTCTTGTCATTCTCTGCAAGGTATTTCTTGGCCGCCTCGAGCAATCGTTGAGAAGCTGCCTTGACGTAAAGATCATCCATCGCTATGCCAATGAACACGAAATAATCACCGGCTGACACTTGATACGGATTGTTCGGGAACGCCTTGTTTATCGAGTTATCCATCTCCCTGTTACAAGTGAGAACGTAATTATCTCCTTTCTTCTCGCATGCCGTGATCTCGAAATCCCTGCTTCCACACCAACCGCTCTTGATGGATATGTAAGGTGTTTCCGTCGTCAAATGCTCGTCGTCAACGGGATTAAAGCCTACATCTTTTAAAGTTATCGTGAACGTCTTCTTTTCAAGTTCATCCTTGCCCTCGGGTACGACGCCGTCATCAGTCATTTGCTCCGCTGAAACGATCTCGTCAATCCTTCCCGTGGCGTTGACATTCTTGCCGGCAGCCTTCAATTCCTCGGCAGTCATCCCCTCTATGGATGGGAATATCTCCTGCAATTCACCGCTACCATCAAAGTAAACGGTAGCCTCCCTAACACCGATGCTCGTTATGTTATCCGAATCAACGTAAGCGTCACCACCCGCCTCTGCAAAACCGGGTAACACGAGGTTAGGCACGTACATGCTCTCCGGTAAAAGCAAGTTCCCATCGGCGTCTTTCAGCTTGTTGTAGTAACGGTAGGGAATATTTCTCGTGCTACCGAAAGCCCGTAACCTTGTCACGACAAGGCTGTCATTGTTAGTGGATTGCTCCATCTTTATCAACCCGTTCCCCTTACCGTAACCGAGAACCTTGCCAACGGACAATCCCTCCGTTCCGATCTTGATGACCCTTCCCTTTATGATAAAGTTCTCGTCAAGTTCCGAGTTCGCTAGCGTCAATGCTTCCCAGCAGTTGATGTTGTCTACCGTTATCATCTTGTCGTTCGCCGTCACGTTATCCTCCACCGTGACAGTCCACTTGTTACTTCCCGTGTAAACACGGTCAAGGTTCGCCTGTATCCTGTCAGCGAGATCTTTCACGGAAACCACGTGGAACGAGAACTTGGACAATCCCGAGAAATGAACGTGATTGTCAGCGAGCACGTAGTCAAGGAAATCACACCTCGTCAACTCGTCAGCGAGCGAGTTAAACTTCACGTCCTTGTAAGAAAAAGCGTTTCCGGATGACAACCTGGATGAATTCTTGATAGTTGAAGGAGTGTAATTTAACACGAATCTCTCCCCCCTGTATTCCAGGTAATCCCCTATCTCGAAATCTATAGGGTAAGGGGTGTCCACGTCAAAAGAAACGAAACTCTCGCCCATGAAATCCCCGTTGTAAGTTAGACTTGCAATCTCTAACCTAACATCATTTCCTGTTTTATCGTAAATCGTGAACATGTTACTTGCTTAAAGTTAAACTAGTTACAGGATCGTTCACCTTGAACGTTACCTGGAAAATTATAATATCCCCGCTAGAAGCATCCCTCACCAGCTCGGCTTCTCGTGCTAGGCTTTTGAACCTGACATTCTGCCTTCCAATACCCGTGAATGAATCGTACACTTTAAGGCTAGCACCTCCACCGTCTCGACCGGTCAAGTAATTCAAGAAAGTTTCGATCTTCGTGTTAGCACTATTCACCGAACCCTTGTAACAAAATTCAACGTCAACATCGTAAGCCTTCACGCAAATAACTTCCGGTATAAACTCGTCATCTCCATCCTCGTCATTAAAGTCATTTGACGCTAGATCCTTGGCTTCACCGAAAATTTTAAACGGGAAATCCTTGCACCATATATCGAAATCACCAACGCTTTCTTTCACTGGTGAACCCTCTTTTTGTTTTTGAAAGTATATACCCTTGTACGCCATAGCTTTTAAAACAAAAAGCCCGCCTACAGGTTTGAGTGCCTGTTGACGGACTTCCAGAGTCTCTAAAACAAATTACTAACACATAAAAATAATCTAACCTACATGAAAACAAATATCATTACAAATATACAAATAAATACTATTATACAACATGATAATTGCATTTATTTAAAGTATTACTTCAATATATAAAAGCTAAACATTTTTTAGAATCAGTATAAATAATGTTTATCATTAATTAATTTATAAAAAATTAACCCAATCATTAAACAAAACACGGTACATTTGCGAAAACATTATTAGAAAGGCGTGTATTCACACATTAATCCATAACATATTAAATAATTTAATCATGAAAAAATTAATATTTTTAACCTTATGTACAATGATGTTGACATCTTGTTATAATACTAAAATCCTAGTTGGGGATGTGAACCCCAAAGACCCGTTAGTAAAAATTAATAGCGAATGGAATCATCATTTAATCGGTGGTTTAGTCCCACTTGGGAACGCCCAAATGAAAGCATCTGAATATGTAGATGGGCACGAGAATTATGTCGTGAAAACAAACATGAGTTTTCTTAACATGTTAGTAAGTTGGGTCACGTTTAGTATATACACGCCAACACAAACCGTGTATTACATACCACTTAGAGATTTTACAGGTAAGAAGTAAATATTCGATACTCAACATCTCAATTGCCAAATTTTGCTAAATATGCAGGATAATAAAAGCGACTCTTTCGGGGTCGCTTTATTCGTAAACGCGTTCTAAATAACAAGTAAATAACGAAGCAATGATACAATTATAATTTTATATTGTAACTTTGGCGTGTGAATTGCGTACATTTATAAACTCATTAGGCCAATATTATGAATACAATAGAAATTATATGTACTGTTATTGGTGCCGTGGCAACCATATTAACTGGTATATATTTTATCATTAAAAAAGCAGTCAAAAATGGAGTTAATGAGCACCGATTAACAAAAGTGGAAAATACAGTAGAAAAATTACCTTGTGGGAAACATCATGACGAGATAGCGGATTCCAGTTTAAAATATAATAAAATCAACGAAACCGTGATATCCACTAACGAAATGGTAAGCGAGATTAGTAAATGGGTAATGAAGATAGATAACGGGATGATAGACGCATTAGCTAAAAAAGCAAGTCCGCTAAAAATGACAGCTGTCGGAGAAGAATTATTTGAAAAATCATTTTCTAAAAAAGCGATTGATGGGAATCTTGATTTCTTGATTAAAGAGTTAGAGAAAATATCTCCCAAGACGGCATTTGATGTGGAAGACCAAGCCTATTCCGTTTTATTCAAAAATATGGGACATGACTTGTTTAACGAAGTGAAGAATTTTATCTATTACTCTCCGGAAATCATAGAAGTAACAAACCCGTGTGATGGAAATAAAAGTCAAGTCAAAATATCCTTACAAACGCTAATCAGATTAATGGGAATATATCTCCGGGATAAATACCTAGAGAAACACACTGAAATAAAATAAGCCGGGAATAACTACCCGGCTCTTTTTAATCACATCCTGATCTTCCTTCCTCCCTTGTCCACGACAATGTTTATCATGTCCCTTATCTCTTCAACCAGTCCAGCGTTCCTGCCAGTGTTGTTAGCGATCAATGTCAATTGTTGCAATTGAGATTCTGCCATCAAGTTCACGGATGGGTACGTTTCATTCAAAAATTTCTCCACGTGCATCTTGATGATACTAACGTCAGCCCGGGTGGCGTTTAGGTAAGAGGCAACCAAGTTACCGGTGTCCTCCGTGAGAGACTGAACGCTTTTGCCAAGAGTTGGAGTGTTAGTGTCTTTCTCGAACACGTTAAAACCATATTTCCCCATGATCTTTTTGTACATTTCGAGAAACTTTTCTCCCATTTCAGTTGCCTTCTCTGAATCCTTGGCTAGCTCTTCCGTGGCATCGGCAATTTCATGTGACAACAAGGCGTTCGCGATCGTGTTAATAAAAGCACTTTCCGATTGTCCTCCTCCATTATTACTATAGTTCTCGTACGCTTTTTTTATTCTTTCTTGATACGTGTCAAACATTCCCTGCATGAAAGTGTTTTTCAAAATTTGTTCCCCAACGTCCTCAAGGACTTCAACAACGCTATCACGGAAAGACTTGGCGGCATCAGTACCGTTTCTAAAAGCATTCACTATACTACTACTCAAGCTATCCGAGAGACTACCGAATGTTTCTGAAACGTATTCTGATATAGCATCCTCGGCTTCTTGTATTTGCTTTTCGATCTCTACCAACGCTCTCAAGTTTGCCTCCGTTTGCCCGGCCAAGTTATCAGCATTCTCCAACAACGCTTCCGCTACCGTGAGATTCAATCTTCCATCAGCAAAAAACAATTCAGCACCGTCCATGTTTTCTTTTACCCACTCCACGAGATCTTGCGTCTTCGTGTGTCTTCCACCGATACCGAGAAATCCTTTCTTTCTTGTCCTCGTGATGTAGCGAAGGTTATCTTTTAGCGCGACGTATTCAGAATCATCTTGCTTGAACACACCTCTCGTTAAATGATTACCAAATTTTTTCAAAAGTGTGTTACTCGGGTCTTTCCACGCTTTTTGTTGCTCGTTTAACTTGTCGTTGTAATTTTGGGTCGCTTCACCAAGTGCTTTAATGGCGTTCAACGTGTTGTATATTTGTTTCGTTCCCCAAACGTCCTCTTGCAACAACTTCGTCTCGACAAGTTTTTTATTGTAAGCATCTTGCGTGTTCACGATGGTTTGCAACCAATGACGGTATCTTTCCCTGTCTTCCTTCCCGCTTAACCATCCTTTAAGTTTGTCCACGACTTGCAAGGCGGTGGATATAATCCGTAGTACAACCGAGGCTGATTCTATAGCTGCTACAGCTTTTGCTCCTGCCGTCGCGGCAACATCCAAGGCTTCAATACTCTTCATCACACCTTGCACGGATTCCGTGGCGAACAATCCAATGTCACCGATCAAGGATATGACTTCCCCGGCAGTGCCCCCGATGCTACCCCCAAGATCTTTTACAGCGTTAGAGAAATTATTCATAACGCTTGAAACGGAAGACATCGCTTTTTTCATCTTGGTCGTTTTGTCGAGATAGTTGTCAGTGGCGGCATTCAATTCCTTCAATGCCTCCGCTTCACTCATCACTTTGTTTCCGCCAGACTTAACGAATTTTACCGTGTTTTGAGCTTGTCGTAATCTAGTGGTTGCCGCGTTTACCTCGTCAATACTGTCTTTCAAAGCCTTGAATGGATCACGCTGTGTCAATTTATCTGTTATGCTCTCTATTATTTTAACGAACTCCTTCATGTTCGTTAGATCAAAAGATTCAGCGGCTTCCAATTTGAACTTTTCAAGTTGATCAAGTAAAAGTTGCAACGTTCCAGTTGATGTTTTATCCAAATCTTCAAAAGCCCTCAAGTACTCCGGTGAATTCTTAAACTGGTCGAACTTGGTTTTTAATATGTCTGATTGTTCGTCCCTTTTCCTTTTCGCTATAGCTTTATCGGTAGCCTCGTTCCCGAACTTGGCTCTTTGTTCCTCTAGTTTCCGAATATCATCGTTCGCTTTTCTTTTTATCTCTACAATCTTCTCCTCGTAATCACGATACTTATTGATCAATTGGGCTGCATTAATCATATCATCTTCCGATATTTTAGCTGCCACTTCCTTGATCTTTTTGACGATGGGAGATAGGTTACCGTGTTTGCTTAATTGCCTGTCGCCCATGCCTAGTAATTCTTCAATCGTCACCTTCTTACCGCTCGCCTCGATCTCTTTTCTCAATTTACTCCTCAATTCCTCGATCTCGCTCTTGAAAGAAACGTTCCCACCGAAAGCCGCCATCATTGATCCTTCTCTATTCCCGGTCAATTCATACAACTTCCGGTACAACTCCCATCTTCTAGCCACTAGATCAACCTCTTCTTTCATCAACTGCACGGAATCTTTCAAGCCTGATTTATTCTCTTTTTGCAAGTCTTTATTAAAAGATGGCAACTGCAATAATTTGAATTTATTCACGAGTTGAGTGATGATAGATAAATTTTTTTCCGTGCTTTTTAACTCCTCGGATCGGAACAATGGAGATCCAGCCGAACTCATTTCCTGCAACTTTTTCCTCTCCTCAACCAACTCCTTGTAACGGTTCAGAACACGTTCAACCCACGAATCAACGTTTTCATCATCTTTCGGGTTAAATAGCAACAAGTTCTTATTGTCACCGATAAAATCTTTAACGGACTTTCTCCAGTTGTCCAGTTCTTTCATCGCGATACCGGCTCTTTTTCCAGTTTCTCCAAACGTTTTCTCTATCGTGCTCTGAAAATCGACTTCCTCGTTGTGCATTTCCTCCAATTTCTTGGCGAGCTTATTATAGTAGTCATATACATTCCTGATGTTTACCTCGTCAAGCCCTGCATTTCTAGCTACCTTATTCATAATTCGGGATGGGAAAACCGTCTTACCTGAATTCAAAGCCTCTTCCATCGCGACACGAAAACTGGTGGCGACACCCTCCGCTACACCACGAGTGTACTTGGTGCTTACGTTACTCATCAAGTTTTTTACTAGTTTATCCTCTAGTTCCTTTATATCTTCGGCATAAGATTCCTTGATACTAGTAAGTCCTCTATCTCGAGCACTCTCGGCCGCCTTCCTTCTTAACGCGTCAGAAACGGAATTTATCTTCACGCTCAATTGTTCGTAAGCGTCAGATTCCCGTTTAATATCACCGATATAGCTACCGTATCTTGTTTGTATCTTGTTCAGTATATTGTTATACTCTTCCGATCCTACCGTGGCGTTTTTCAGTTGGTTTACTAGCATTTTGTAAACGTCAGTCGCGTTTTGCGCCTGCACGGCCTCGTCAGACAACACGTCTCGCAAGTTGTTTTTTAACCGGTTTGCCTCTCTGTTGGCATTTATCAAATGCCCAACAATACTTAGCACGATCCCGGCAGCAATACCGATCCATCCGACTTTACCTATTGAAAATACTTTGTTCAACGATTTTAGAGAAGCCGCAGCAGCCATACCGGAAGCTGTCAGCTTGTTCATGGCTGCTGCCCGTGCTAAAATGGCTATTCTACTAGTCACGGCAGCTTTATTCAATTTGGTGTCTAAAATTAATCCTATGGATTTGACCGTGTTTACACTTATGATAGCCGCCTTGTAAGTCCCGTAAATGGTTAGTAACGTCCCGATAACCGACGCGACACCTCGCCAGTTATTCATCAATCCTGTCAAGATGTCCAAGCTCGCCTTCAACGGGCCATTATTCCCCTCCGCTATCTCGGATAGCATGATGTCATAACTATCTCGCAAGTTCGCCCATCTACCAGCCAAACTTTCTGCCAGCTCTTCTTGCATGTTGTAAAACTTGCCTCCCTCGTTGGTCAAGTCCCACAATACATCCTTCACCATCTCGAAACTAACCATCCTCTTGCTGATCCGGTCAAACACCTCTCCGGCGGAAACGACATTACCTTCCAGTTGCGTGAATTTCTTCGCGAGCTCGTCTATCAAGGGGATACCAGCCTCCGTGAACTGCCTAACCTCCTGTCCGCGCAAGAAAGCGGCACTACGAACCTGCCCGTAAGCAAGGATGATACGCCCCATATCAATGCCAAGCCCTGCCGATATGTCCGCCAATCGCTTCGTGGTATCATACAACTCCTCGTAAGGAATGGAAAAAGCCGACAACTGCTTGGTGTAACTAGCCAAATCCTTGAACTCGAAAGGCGACTCAACCGCCAGCGTCTTTATCTGGCTAAAAATGGTTTCAGCTTTAGAAGCGTCTCCGAGGATAGAGCGCAAGGCAATCTTCTGTTTCTCGAACTCGCCACCAATCTGTATCACGCTACCGAGAAAACGTTCCGCAGCGTAAATTGATAAATAGCCAGATAATTGATTTTTAACCTCGTTAGCAATCCTACTTTGACTTGACAGCTTGCTGTTAGCTTCCCCGGTGAAACGGGCGAGATTTCTTTGCTCTATCGCCGCCTGCCTGGTTGATTCGGCTAAACTCCGCGATTTATTTCTATTTTGAATTCTCGCTCGTCTCTCTTCCTCTTGAACTAGCAATCGAATAACGCTCAATTGATACGTTAAACCTCTACCTGTCGCTGAATTTACAGCACCTGTATCGGTAGCGTTTAACGATCTTATCGCCGCCCTCAATCTCTCTATATCCCTCAACGCCTTCTCGTACATCGTGGAATTACCGGAAAGCCGGCTATTCATCCGGATCTTGTTTTCAAGCGTGTCTATGCGGTACAACGCGCTAGCGATCTTCTCCAAATTCCGAGATTCATCTGGCAATCTCGGACTCCTAGCTCCTCCACCAAAACCTCCTGCATCTTTAATCCTCTCTAGTGCTTTCGCCAGCTTTTCCGCGGACGTGTTTAGTTGATCGACACCCTTTACCGCTAGATCTATGCCCCTTGAAAAACTCCCGGAATTCACCTTGTTAAACGCGTCCTCCATCGTTCGTTTAAATTGCTCGGCATCCACGCTCGGGCGTATTTTAACTTCTATCTTTTCCTTGAGTTTTTCCTCGATCTTTTTCTTTATCTTATCGTAATCCTTGTCAGTTTCATCATTTAAACCAATCGAAAACCACAACTTACCCAAATCTGCCATAACCTGTTATTTTAATTTACCCGTTCTCAAAAAATCATTCAAGTCGAACTTCTTGCCTTGTTCCTTCCGCTTTTTCTCTTCCCATATCCTCGTCAAATTTTCCATCTCCTTCCTCGTGTGTTTCTTGTCCTTGGCTACCGTGCTACTCTTGTAAACAACAAGGGGTACATCGCAAGACAATAGCTCGATCTGCGCTATCGTGTAAACTTGCATGTACCCCCATCGTGGAATATTTACCAACCCCCAGAATAACTTTAAAGGTTCTAGCAACCAAGGATGTTTCTCTCCTATGTAGTGGGACGTTCCCCACGAGGTTCTTGAAGGAAACGCTCTACTTCTTCCCTCGTCATCGTCATTATCGTGTCCTTCATCCCGATCGCTAACATGGTAACGCTGTAATATTCTTCTTGCTGTACTTTTTTTTTACCTTCAAGTATTAAAGGAAGAAGTTGAGCGTCGCCGTACTGCTTCACGTAATAGAACCATCTCCATAGCAACCAGTGGAAGAATTTCATTTTCCAGAAATCGTTAAGAACGATGGCAGCAGCAACCTTGCTACTTACCTTGTCATCATCTTTCTCTTCTTTCTCAAGAATGATGCTAGTTATCTTTCTCGTTGTCACGTGACGTAACCACCCGATCTTGTAAAACTTTCTCGTGCCGGGAATATTGATCTTGCTTTTCTTGTTTCGAATCAGGCTGTCAAGCTCGATCTCGTCACTTGCAACAGGTTGATTTATTTCTTTCGACATGCTTCATTATTTATTAAAAAAGGTGACGTTACCGCCACCTTCGTTATTAATTTCCAGCTTGAATCACTTCTACCGTGGCGGCCTTATCGTCGGCCAGTACCGTGACATAAGCTTTTCTCTCTTTACCCGAATTTTCAGCTACCTTGACCGTCACTACATTCTCGCTCACCGTTACCGTTGCCCAGCTTTCTGATGATTGAGCAGTCACGGCTCCCGTGGCCGTGGCTGTGATAGTCTTTCCTATGGCGGACGCTGCTTTAGCGAACGTTAGGGAAGTCGGGTTTACGGTCAGGAGGCTTTTTTTGTCAAGAAAGCGATCTGGTCATCACTTGATCCTCCTTCCACGGAATCCTCAACCTCGATACTTCCTGTTAAAGTGAAAGCGAACGGGGTAGTTGATCCGTTCTCGTAATTCGGGGTCGCGTAAACCGCCATCTTTTTCACGACGATAGCGTGAACCCCGTCTTCTGAAACCAGGACTAATCCCATGTTCAGCTTCACGCTATTCATGGTAGCGGATACCCCCTCGTAAGCGACACCGTTTATCGTTGAAGTAGCGATCGCGTTAGATTCTCCCATGAAATAATTCACCAGGCTCTTGTGAACGCTAGGGACGGTTGCCGAGAAGTTGAAATCTCCAGGCGTGGCGCTTACAGCCCAATCTGATTGAAGCCCGTGCACCTTGTAGTGATTCAATGTTGGCGCGTCTTGCGTCATCGATAAAGAATCAACCGTTACCGGCATGTCAAAATCAGGGGTTATAGAGGTGAAACTGGATATACCACCTTTCACCACGTAAAGGGTAGCTAACCCCATGAATACATCTTTCAATTCCTGTTTGCTTAATAATGCCATAATATTATTTTTTAATCGTTTCTAAATTGTTTGTATGTTTGCTTGTATAACCACCACGTGAAAACCGTAGCCGTCAGCACCTCCCATGACTACCGAAGGTCGTGAAGCGACAATACCGTTTCTACTGATAGGAAAGAGATCTATAACAGCACTAGTCAAGTCATCCAGTTTCTTCACGTTCTCCACGAGTTTCTTGTCCCGGACGAAAATTTCCACCCGGCAAGTGCTACTCGTTAGACCGTAGGCATCCCTCGTCCCGTGCGTCATGTTTATCACGCTCACAGGGAGGCTCACCACGGCGAACTCGTCCATGCCCCCCGGCACGCTCTTTGGCCTGCTAGTCGGGAACACTCTTATCCCCAACCCGCTAACGGCACTATCGAGCATTTCCAACGTTTCTCCTATCCTGAACAACTTTCCCATGATTAATTCATTTTAAACGTCAAAATGGAGCTACATCGAAAAACGATGGGAAAACATTCCCACTGATCAAGCCGTCTCTAGTGACCTGGCAAAACTGGAACGTTTCAGTCATCACGTTCAAGCGTCTCGTGTTCTCAATGTACTCCGCGTATTCAGTACCCACGACAAACACGATGTCAAAACCTTTTTTTACCGATGGGGTGAAACTCTTCAAGAACTTCACCGATTCGTCATTACCATAGTAATGACGTTCCCCTGTAGGAGCCTTGAATCCCTTGTATTTCTCGCCCTTGACTAGCGTCTTTCGCTCGATATACTCGCGGGCGTAAGGTGTATCGACAATCTTCAACTTGCCATCATAAAAAATCCCGAAAGCGATACTTCCCATCGTGTTTCCAGTCACGTTATGGTATTTCCCGTCATGACGTATCCTGTCAGCAACTCTATCGGCGATAATATCCACGACCACCGACAACTTGCCATTTACCTGCTCGGTTACTTTGCGTTTCGCATCGCTTAACACCTTGTCGTTAATTCCTGACATACCTCCAAGTTATATCCGTTCCGAAATTGTTTGGCTTGAAATCCACCACCTCGCCAGTTTCTTCCCTGTCAATTATCTTGATAACGACCTTGTCTCCAGTGAAAGGAGACACGTCCCATTCCATCAATTTCACGGGGATTGCTAAAGTCCTGGAACTATCGATCACTTCTCCAGTTCCTTTCGTGACGTAACGGGTGTAACTCCTGCACTTCCCCTCGTACAACACCGTTTCACCCGGTTTATCGTTATCGTAAGGATTCGCTTCTGCCTCCCTGTAGATCTTGCACCGGTGCGGGAATCTATCGTTATTCATGACACCTCCTTCTTTTCGCCATCCCCATGGACACGATATTGATGGTACGCGTGACGAACTTGTCCTCACCCCATTTCTCTCGCAACTCGTTCGCCCTCCGTAACATCTCCTTCTTGTCTGACACGTGAAGCTCGGTTTGTCCCTCCTTGTGTTTCCACTGCCCGTCGGCATCTTCCACCGAGCCTCGCACGCTATAGATCGTGATACCCCTGTACAACAATTCCGCCTCGGCTAAATCAATAGCCCTCTCGTCCAGTTCTTGCCAGGGTGTCCCGGGTTCTATGCCCCTCCTAACCAGAACAGCCTTGATCATTTCATCGCTAGGAGAAAAACCAACGCACCCTCTCAAGTAATCGTCTATCGTGTAAAGCCCGGTTTCATTTGTCATGGTTTAACGGTTTTAAGCGGTTACAGTGTAAACGCACATGTATTGAGGCATTGACGGCACGCAAAGCACGGCCATCTCGCTCTCCACGTACATGGTCTTCGTCTTGGATTCGAAACGTTGGGTCAACAGCGTTCTACCTCCATCAAACCACGCTATTCGTTGAGTTGGATCGTCGGCGAAAACCATCGGTTTGACAGCCTTGATCGTTCCAATTTGACCATCCGGCACGAACGCAACGTTTAACGGGGCGAAATTGTCAATAGTCTCGACCTTCAAGGATTTTGTCTCGGGGTCAAACTTGTCAACAGCGGCCACGCTATCACGGGTCACGATCGGAGCTCCAACGATTCTCTCGATGTAAGATTTCAAGGCGTCATCCGTCATGTTTTTCGCAGCCACGATCGCGCTAGCGTCGGTAACGTTGGGATTAATCGCCAAACCGATACGCTTCAAAACCTTGCTGTGCATCAACATGTCATCGAACAAGTCCTCTGACATCTCGAAATGACCTTTCGGGAATCCCGCTTTTTTCATCGCTTTCCTCTTGTCTTTCAAGAATTGAAGCGGGTCAGAAGCGCTTCCCTCGTTGGCCTCCGTGTGAGTGTTCGTCGTCCACCATCTTGAAGTACCGCTCAAGGTCTCCTTGTTAGCGGCTGGAATGCCGAAATCGAACGTGATCCCTCTCAGACCTCTCGGGTTGTTCTCCAGATCTATCTTGAATTGACCCGTTGAAACGATTCTCATTCGCTGGTGGGTTCTAGCGTTAACGTTACCACCTAGCAAGTGATCCACGCTATCAAACGTGATGTCTAGCAAGGCCTTTCTAGTATCGTTGTTAAGAGCCGCTGAACCGTACATCTGGGTCATCAGCATTTTTTCCCGCAACATCTTCGCGTTCATCGGGAAACGATGTTTCTGGGTGGGAATTTTGTCCTGACCGATCTTGAAACCACCTAGCGACTTGTCAAGCCCCTCTGATTCGGCGTCAACGTAAGTCGGCAACGTCATGATCCCTAGAGAGGTTATCAACTGCTCGTAGGTGTAATCAATCTGGATCTCGTTATCCCAGGCGAAACCGTCAGTTTGTTCTTGATTGTATTTTTCCTTGAATCTGTCAACGAACTGCTGGAAAGACATGTTTCCAAAACCGAACGTCATCAAGTCATAATAATTAGATACCATGTTTCTCATCGCACACCTCCTTTTTACGCTTCCTTGAATTGCTTGATTTCAGTCAGGTTATCCCAAACCATTTTAGGAACTTGTCGCTCCAAACGGCTTGAATAGATTAACCCCTTGTAAACGACACGAGCCGTCGCGGCACCGTTAGTTGACTTGGCAGCCTCGTCAACCATGATGTCATCTTCCAACAAACCGTTCACTTTCGCCATGTCGTCATAATCAGTGTCACCGGCAGCTAGAGCTGTCCAGTTCGTGTCTCCAGTCCATGCTCCGGCAGAAGATACCGCCGTGCTACACTTGTAAGCGATACCGTCATGCATCACCTTGTCGTTCACCTTGTAGGTTTTAGCCGTGCTAAAATCGTCAAGACCTTTCAAAACCTTTGTTTCCCCGGCCACGCTATCGAAAATAGCCATGCTACCAGCGGGGATCACGGTGTTTAAAGGGAAAGAGGCCAAGTTGCTCACCTTGCCACCTACAGGAAACTTGTTCTCCACGTGATGCCAGATGTTCTTGCCTGTCCCGTAAGATTTCTCGGTTCTACCGAACGTGTTAAAACTTCCCATTTTTTCTTGATTAAAATTTTAAATTATTCCTGTTTAGCGGGGAATTTACCTTCGGCGATTTTCTGTGAAAAGTAGTCGTCAAGGATGTCGTCACCCTTGGCTTTACCGCCACTGGTAGATGAACGTGGTGGTTCCCCGTCTCCACGAGCTTCCTTGTACTCGTTGTCGTACAGCGGCAAGTAAGTTTCAACAAGCTCGTCAACGCTCTTGCTGACGTCTATATCAACCCCCTGCATCGCTTTTTTAAGCACGTAAGCGTCATTCGCCCCCTTCGCTTTCATTCCTTCCATCACCTTCTTCACGAGACCAGCCTTAAGAGCCTCGCTATCTTTCTTGTCAAGCCTTTCTCTCAACGCCTGGTTCTCGTTCTTGATCTCTTCAAGCATGGACTGGATCGCGTCAAGACCTTCCGTCCCATTCTGGCCTTTATCATCGATCTTGTTCTGTTCCTTGTACTTGTTGATTTCCACGCTGGCGTCGTGACTGATCTGACCTCCCATGACTTTCACCACGGAAGCGTGACTGGCGAGAAACGTGTCATTCACCATCTCGTCGCTCGTGATAGTCGGCATCACCGCTTCCACGTAAGCGCTGATCGTCTTGTCCGAGACATTGGTACTTCCAATCTTCTCTTTTAACTTGGAAACTAGTAATTCTTTTTCCATCTAATTTTCATTAAAAACAAAAAGTCCCGACCAACGCTCAACACGTCAATCGGGACTTAAAGTCCTCTGTTATACTAATATGAAATATCTCCTAAACGGTCACTTCAACGGTAGCCCCGCACCTCTTGCACTTCAACCTGATCACGCTCCCGTTCCTCTTCTTCACTTCCAGTAGCTTGTGCCCGCATTTACAACGAATCTCCTCCAGTTTTATCCCAAGATTCCGCAGGACGTAATCACTATCATGCACGATCTCTACTTTCTTATTCATCGCAACCGTTTAACAACACAAATATAAAACATTTATTTTCAACAAACAAAGTATATCTATTTAAATTTTTAGTTTAAGTAATTTTGTATAACTGAATGATATACCGTATATTTGCGTTATAATAAGTGATTTTAGAGGTTTTCAAGACCCGTTAGCGGATACAAGCGTTCCGTCAACGGGTCTTTTTTATTATCAAAATGGAGCAATTCAGCAACATACAAACAACGAGCGGTTTCCACGTGTATTCAAACGAGTACATACAAAAACTCCGTGACCTCGACCGGGATAAAAACAACCCGTTAAGAATAATCGCTCAAAAAGGTTGTCAAGAGAAATTTCTCGCCACGACAGCTGATATCACGATCTTTGGCGGGAATCGCGGCCCTGGGAAGACCTTTTCCCTTCTCATGGAAGGATTAAAAGATATTAAAAACCAGTACTTTAACGCCACCCTTCTTCGTAACGAGAAGGATGACTTGCTAGACATGATCAACACGTCATACTTGTTATACGCTCCATTCGGGCAATACAACAAGTCCATAAACGACATGACATGGAACTTCAATAACGGCGGGAAACTAAAATTCTCTTATTATTCCGATTCTTTCGAGGACTTCAAGAAACGTTTCCAGGGGAAACAATTCTCTTACATAGGTATTGACGAGATAACGCATATCGCTTACAACAAGTTCAAGTATTTAATCACGTGCAACCGTAACGCCTACAACATACGCAACAGGTTTTACGGCACGTGTAACCCTGACCCTGATTCGTGGGTACGTGTCTTCATCGACTGGTGGATAGGAGAGGATGGATTTCCCATAGAGGAACGTGATGGTGTCATTCGTTTCTGCTTCATGGAAGGGGATTCCCCCACGTCCATCTTCTGGGGCGACACGCCAGAAGAGGTGTACGAGCAGTGCAAGGAAACTATCGACAAGTTATGGAAACCGGCTTACGAGGAACTAGGATTCAACAAGATGACGATGTTCGTCAAATCTGTCACCTTCATAAAGGGGAAACTCGAGGAAAACATCAAGTTGATCTCTTCCGACCCGAACTACGTAGCCAACCTCGCCCAGCAAGACGAGGAGCAGCGTTCCCGTGACCTCGATGGTAACTGGAACTTCAAGAACACCGGGGATGACATGATCAAGTTGCGGGACATGGAAAGATTTTACGCCGCCCCGTACAACACGGCAGATGAAACTCGCAGGGCATCGTGCGATATCGCTTTCACCGGGGGGGATTCACTTGTCATGTGGTTGTGGATAGGGTGGCACGTGGAAGACATATTTGTCATACGCATGGACGCGAAAACGGTCATCAGCGCCGTTAAATCCAAGCTGGAAGAATGGGGCGTTCTAGAGGAAAACTTCGTTTACGACCTTAACGGATTGGGACAAGTTTTCAAGCCTTCCGAGAACGGTTCCGGGTTTTTCCCGAAATCCACGCCTTTCAACAACCAGCAAGCTCCAATCGCCGTCTCTCGTGATCAAGAGGATAGTATAAAATACATGTACGCCAACTTGAAATCTCAATGCGCCTACTTGCTAGCTTCAAGGATCATCAAGGGAGAGATATCAATCAACGACCGTATCCTTGACCTGCAATTCAACGGTGACGGGTTCGAGAAAATGCCCTTGCGTCAAATCCTGCTCAAGGAACGCAAGTGCATACGTCAAGAAGAGGAAACGGCCGACAGGGGGTTCAAGCTCATAAACAAGAAAACGATGAAAAAAATAGTGGGTCATTCTCCCGACTACTTCGAGGGGCTGATCATGAGAATGATATTCGAGTTAAGAAAAACACGCAAAAAACCTAAAGGACTATGGTGGATATAGGAAAAACAAGGGATCTACTCGTGAAGAAACCGTTCACGAGGGTAACACCGCTCTTTCACGAGACGACTAGAACGTTTACAAGGGGGGATGATCAAGAGTACCCTTCCGACGACTTGACTTTTAATATAGTAACGCAATCTGATTTCTTGCGAGAATTTCACCCGTCGGGTCACAAGATCAATTCCCAACTGTACTACCCCGACATATACAAGACCAACCCGGACACGGGCGAGATATTCGTGGAAGTCGTTGACCGTTGCTGTTTCGCTTTCCAGAAAGTGATAACCGTGAAGCAACTCGTTCACCTCTGCGGGAACTCCGTGCAATTCGAGGACATGACGAGAAAAAGCACTAACGACACGGACGAGACGTTCTTTGATTTCGTTTCGGGGTGGGCGAAGAAAGACATGGAGGTGGCATGGTACGAGGCGGCGAAATCGGTGAAAGTAACCGGTGATACTGCCATAGTAGGCTACAAGAAGAACGGCGTGTTCGGGTGCAAGGTCCTGTCGTTCCTTAACGGGGACACGCTCTTCCCGAAAATAGACCCGTTGACGGGTGACACGACCGTGTTCGCCAGGTTATTCCACGATTACGACGAGGAAGGGAACACCGTCACGGACTGGCTGGAAGTTTGGGATGACAAGTACAAGTACACGCTGAAAAGGGACAAGACGGGGATCAGTAACGTGATAAACTTTTTCAAGAAAATCTTCAAGCTCGAGGGGTTCAGCCTCGTTTCTTATTCCCCTCACGGGTTCAATTACTGCCCGGTGGCGTACCACAGGGATGATGACGGGCCTTGCTGGACTTTCTCGCAGAACAGCATAGAAGGATACGAGAAGGCCTTTTCCATGATGTCGCAGAACAACGAGGCTTACGCTTTCCCGATAATGTACTTCAAGGGGGATGACGTCGAGATCAAGGGGGATGTCATGAGAGGTACGATATCGAATGTAAGCATGGGAAAGGATGACGAGGTTGGGTTCTTGAACAGGCAGGACGTTTCGGAAGCGTTCTTCAAGCAACTGGACAAGCTTTACAAGATGATTTTCGAGCAATCCTTCACCGTGATACCGCCGGAGTTGAAATCCGGTGACCTCCCCGGCGTGGCCATCAAGTTACTTTACTCTCCCGCTTACGAGAAGGCCATATCTGACGCTCAAGAGTTCAAGCCGTTCATCAACAAGCTTGTCCAGGTATTCAAGGACGGTTACGGGGCAGAGATCGCCAAGTCTAGCAAGTTCAACACCTTGAACGTGTCAGCCTGGATCAAGCCTTACATACACCAGAACTGGACGGAAACGATAACTAACCTCGCCACGGCCGTTCAAAACGGTTTCATGTCAAGGCAACGAGCTTCCGAGGTGTCGGACGAGTACACAACGCCAGCAGAATGGGACAGGATACTAGAGGAGAAGAAAAGGGAACAACAGGACGAGATATTGAAAACCGTCGAGCTAGAGAAAGCGAAATCGACAACAAACGATGTAACGAGATAACCATGGATTATTCAAAATCACTCAAGACAGAATGCCGCCGTTCGGCGTTAGGATCCGTGCAAGAGAAAATCATGGCGGACCTGATGGCGATCGGGTGGCGTGACGTCAACGCCTACGTCGCCGCTTACGGTTATAACGCCCAGTACTCTGACGACTACAACAAGCAACAGATAGAGAAGATAACCTCTCGCCCCGAGTTCCAGAAATACCTCGAAAAAACCAGGAAACGTTACTCTCGAGATTCTGACGAGGCGAGTGATGACGATTTTGACCCCAACAGCGTGTCAAAGGAACAGACCTTGAAAGAACTATCCATAGCCAAGAAGAAAGCTGCCATAGGTAGCAAGGAATGGCTAGAGATAAACAAGCAAATCATCGAGGTCACGCAGATGAAAAAAGACGAGGTAAAAGACGAGGACAACACTATCCACTATTATTTACCACTATCATGCTATCAATGTGAATTACACGTGGCTCACCAGAAAAAAATAAAGAAATCATGATCAAGATAACAGGCAAAAACGTCCCTTCCAAGAAAAACTCCAAAAGATGGACGGGTAAAATCTTAATATCATCCAAGTTGTCAATCGATTTTGACAAGTGGCTACAGCCAATACTGCTTGATAAAAAGAGAGAGTGGGAAGATTCCGTTTCATCGAAAAACTTCCCGCTCCGTGTCGGGTTATATTTCTATCGTGACAGCAAGAGAAAATGGGACTTCAACAACATATCCCAGTCCATCGCCGACAACCTCGTTGCCGCTGGCTATATCCCGGACGATGACACGACCCACTTCATACCGGTTTATCTCGGGGAAGAGGTCGTGAAAAAAGAAAAGGCGGGATTTTACATGGAAGTATTATAATTTATCCCTATATTTTTTACCCATTAAAATTTGTTTTTCTTTACTTGATTAATACACCTCGCTATATACCCGCACAAGTAAGCGAACGGCTCTTGATTCTTCGTGCCAACAATCGCGCCAACGTAATCAAATACCTCTAACGCCGCGTGTATGGCCTCGTGAGTGATAGTTTCCACGGTCATGGCACTCTTGTTCTTGAATCGAATCAACACGCCGCCCATGGCCTCCGGATTCATTCTCCTGTTCACAGAGACCGTGGCATCCGCGCTTTCTTCCATATCCTCGTACGCGTTCTCGAAAAACTCGTTCAATTCCTTCAACGGGGCAGCCACGCTCACCCATATTTTCCTCGGGTAAACGTGGCAATCAAACTCGTGTATGCTTTTCCTATCACTCATTTCCCCCTTCATTATCCTCAAGTTTTTCAAGTTCATCGATCATCTCTCGAGCCATTCTCTCTTCTCCCAGGACTTTAGCGTCATCCTCGTCATCGAGCCTCTTCACGCCGTTTCCAAGCCTTTCAAAATAATTATTGACAGATAACATCAACTCACCCGTGAATTTCCCGTCAACGATATGACTAGCGGCGTACAAAGACGTGATCCACGTGTGAAGAGAATATTCCGCGTCTCTATCTACCGTGTCGAGCAGCCTGAACATCTTGTTGTCAGCCCGGAAATGCATCGACCACTCCCCGGACAACGTGCTAACGATTATAAACGTCGCCTTACCTTGTTTCTTCCTCGTCAAAACGAAATTACCGATTCTTTTCTTACTTCCTAGATCCATGATTATAATATTTATTCATCGTAAATAAAACCCTCGTTACCAGTCTCCACGTCCATGTCACAAACCACCGGCACCGGACACGTTAACGCCTCTTGCGTCAAACCGTAAACCTTGTAATACACCGTACCGCCGACCTTCCTCTTGTTGTCCTTGCCGAACCCTAGATCCCGCAAGTGCGCCGCTAACGTCTGCTTGCTCACCATCGGGAAACCGTTCTCCTCGGCGTACTTCTCTATATCCTTGTACATGACGGCGAAATCTATCTCGCACCACGTGTCATTCCTCACCCCTTGCCGTGGTAAGGCGAAGCATCCCCTCGCCATCGCCCACGATTTCCCCAGGGCCGATAAACCCATCTCCGTTATCTTCTTCCTTATGCAACCCTCGCTCTCCGGGAACTTGAACTTGTTCTTTTTCAAGAGCACAGCACCCCTTCGTATCCAGTTCAATATGCCGGGGTACTCCTTCATCAAGTCACGAGTCAACTGCAAGTTCTGCTTCCTCTCGTCGATAATACGGTCGAAAACGATGAATATGAACCTGCGGAAGAAACCGTAACTGCTATCGTTACCCGACGGGAACCTGTTAGCGTTAAATATGAAATAAGGGATGTTCGTGATCTTGAAGGCATCGTTACCTATCCTCCTCCCCAGTTGAGGTTCACCGGATATCAAGCTCTTCGCCGCGTCCTCCTTGCCAGCGAAAGTCCTCGCCTCGACCTCACCACTCCAGTTAAATATCTTACCGTCTATCTGCGAAAGATTCCTCTGCCTCTCGTCTCCACCCCTCAACAAAGCCTCCATGCTCAAGTTGGAGATGTTCTCGCCACCGAAAACACCCGTCACCGTGTCCATTATCACGCTCTTGCCGTTACTACCGTTCCCGAACAAGACCAAACTATTCTCCACCTTCTTGTCCATCGTACCCCTGTCGTACAAGCCCAAACCAAGAAACATCTGCAATATGGTCCTGTCATTCTTGTCCGGTAAAACACCCCCGGAATACTTCCCTATACCGACACACCTCCCCCTCAAGAACTCTTTCCACATCGGGCAATCAGCCGAAGGGTCATAATCGTAATCGTGAAGATACACCACGTGATGCTCCTTGCCGAAAGGCATCAAAACACCCTCGTTCATGTCAACAACACCGTTCTTGAATGCCATAACGTTAAAACGAGGCTTCAACGTCCTGTTGTTGTTCAACGCCTGGTACGCCTCCTTGATTATGTTGTCAAGAGATTTCAATATGAAGTCTACAGGTACGTGTACCCTACCCAAAAATAGCTTTATAGCCCTCCGGAAACACGAGGTACTCGGGATAGGCTCGTAAACCTTACCCGTGAAAAACCATATAACACCCTTGTACCTACCGAAACCACTCCTCGATATCGTCTTGTACACCGCCTCCGTCACCTTGTAAAGGTTCTCGTAATACACCCGCTGGTACTCCTTGCCCGTCGCCGAGCTTGTCGTATCATAATCATGCTTGCCCGAATTTTCGTACAAGTCATCTACCATCATGTCTATCAGACTGTTATCTACATCGTAACTCATAAAGTATCCACGAAACAAAAAGTTCTACTCCCCTTTGATAAGATCAAATATCTTTATTCAATTTATTTATTACACCACAAATATAACGTATATTTTATATAGTACAAAATTTATATAAGCTAATAAACAACATGTTATAACGATTATTTAAAGTGTTACTTCATATATATTTTCGTACGCGAAATGATACGAAACAAGCGTAAATCCTTGATTGTTAAATTGTGTTTAACACAAGGATGGGATAGAATCAAAAAATGAGAAAAAAAATTTTTAGAAGAGGTGATTGGGCCCCGTTTTTCGTCGCTCTCAAGGGGGGGGTGGGGTAGTAAATATTATATGTATAATATCCAAAAATGCGATAATATTCAATTATATTCCAATATGTTACGCTATACACTTGAATATAGTAATAACTTTAAAATACCCCGTTTTTAGCCACTTTTTAGCCCTGTGATCAGTTGAAAAATGAAACACGTTAAAATAGATCGAAAGCGGGTATATTCCCTCCAATCCCCTCAAAACCCCCGTTTCCTGTCGTGCATTACTTTCCCGTTCTTGTTTTATCTTATTGCACCCCATCATTTACCCGTGCTTTCATTGTTGCATGTTATATTATCACGTTGTTATAATATTCACGCGAAATAAGTGTTAAAATACCTTTTATCTACCAGTCATAAAATAATTTAGAATCGTTCAAAATAGACGACTCTCGTACGCTTCATTATATCGCTTTATAGCGATGTTTTTCTAGATCGTCCCGGGTCTTTATGTCGTTAAAATAGTGCGAATAGTGGTATATATCGCGTTTACGCGTTGATAATATCGTTCTATCTCCGTCTTTTATATTGTAACTTATTGATTACAAGCAAATAAACATCAAAATATTTTGTTGTTTTTCTGTATTGTTGTATCTTTAAGTATAGAACAAAAGGAGATAACAAAATAGTTTATCCTTCGCCGGTCTTAAAGTTGTTCGCCGGTATATAAAAATGAAACTTCGAACCGATAGAAGGTTGTAAAACTTTTAAAGCTGCTGCCAGGTGGTAACGGTTCAAAGCCCGTGTAAAAGCTGATGAGAAGTTAAACAAAAAAAGGGGCAATAAAGCCCCGAACGCTCCCGGCGTGTTCCGGGAAACAAAATCCGTACTAATATGGAACTAGCAATTTTTATTAGAGTTTGGAGAATAAAACTAACGATTACCGTTAAATTTTAATTCCAAAACCCCGGGTAAATCCGGGGACGGATTTTTTTGCAAATATATAAAAATATCATGAAAACGTACAGCGTAGACGAATTAATTAAAGCGGCCGTTAAAATGGGTTGCAACCCTGTAGAAGCGAGCAGGACTATAAAAAAGACTTACGAGTATTACGTGAAGTATAGAAGCGATTACAATTTAAAAAGGGCGGCGCGTTATTGCATGTATATAGCGCCATGTAAATAACTATAATTTGAAATGTTATGAACGATATAATAATAAAAGAGCGTGAAATATCACGCTACAAGCTCGAGAGCGGGAGCAATTTAAAAACTATACCGTGCACGATGGTTTTGCGGTTAATGGACACGGCGAGATTTAGCAACAATTATTGTGAATCCCTTGAAATAGTTTTAGACGTTTTCCCGGGGATCAACCGTGAAGAACTGGAAAAAGAACTAGACAAGTATATTTAAAAATAACGATCATGAGAAAATACGACGAGAACGGGCAATTAATCGCCGAGGGTTATTTTATAGACGAAGATAAATTCATACCGCGCGGGCGATACAAGGAAACGGAACTAGACGGGAGGAAAAAAGACGCGGATATATTGTTGCAGTCGATAGACGGGAACTACTACACGTTAAAAACACGGGAAGGCTTGACGGTGAACGGTCGAGGGGTGAAGGTGTACGGCAATGGCGTTATAGCCGTAACCGAACGAGTGTACGAGCGTTTGAAATCAACTTATAAAGTTGAATGTGATTTTTAACCCCGAACGGTTTGCGCCCCGGTTCGATTCCGGGGCGGGGACAAATAATAATAACAATTAAAATAAATAATCATGAAACACTTTATTAACGTTAACAGCCTGGAAGATCTTAAAAAGCAATACCGCAAACTAGCGTTAGCAAATCACCCGGACAAGGGCGGTAAAACCGAGGTAATGCAAGAAATAAACGTTGAATTCGATGTACTTTTCAAGATCTGGAAAGACAAAGTGAACGACAACGAAGAGCAACCGACTAGCGAGACGGCGAGCGAGTACCGGAGGAACTTCTACACCGCTAACGGCTGGGAGGGTAGCCGCTACGATAGTCATTTAAGCACGAAAGACATCGCCGCCAGGGTTCGCGAGTACGTCAAAATACAGTGGCCGGGGTGGAAATTTAGCATCCGTTGCAAGTACGCGTCAATGTGTTCCGAGATACTAGTATACTTGAAAGGCGGACCGGTGGCAAACCCGTTATCGGCAAAGGCGATCGCCATGGGATATTATAACCCGCAAATCTCGTACATGACGGAAGAGGATGACCGGTTAAACGAGCTTGTAAACGTCGTGATGCTAGACGTGAACGCGTATATAGATAGTTTCCGCTATGACGATAGCGACGGCATGATAGACTATTTCGATACGAATTTTTACAAGTTCGTGGAGGTATGCTCGTCCGGTTGGGAGGAAATACACAAGACCGCGAGAGTGAAAGAGGCTACAAAAGGTGTAACCGTTAGCGAGGAAACGAGAGAAACGACAATAGAAAAGTTTGAAGGGCTGGAGATCGTCGATTATTCAGAGAAAGCCGTGGCCGTGTTCGGTGACACGAAAACGATAAAAGACGAGTTAAAGAGCATCGGCGGGAAGTTTAACCCGCGGTTAAATTACAACGGGGGAAAGCGTGCCGGGTGGGTGTTCCCGAAAAGCAAGCGTGAAACGCTGGAAAACGTGTTAAAAGGGATTGACACGAACGGTGAATTACAGGAGAACGACAATAACACGGTAATAGATCGGCCGAACGATAAAGACGAACGGCCAGACATGAACCCGGCAGAGTTCACGAAATTCTCGTTACTAGTTCAAAATATAGCTGTAAACGACGGGTATTTTCACGCCAGGAATCACGTGAAAGAGGAATTGAAACGGTATAAAATAGACATGGGACGATTAAAATACATCGTTTTCTTGCTCTCGGAGTACAGGAAACGAGACGTGAACGAAAGGATAACCGGGGCGGCTTGATAAACCCCGGTTCACACGCTAGACACGACGAATGAAATAATTAAATCTAACATCATGGACACGATAAAAAACGCTAGAAATATAAACGATTCATTGTTCGGCGGGAAAGCTAGCATCCCGACAGTTATTAGCATGATCGAAACGGGGATGTTACCGGGAAACATCGAGGACGTCGAGAAGTTCAAAAGGGAATGGAAACGAACGTTCACGGGGTGTTTCCTTGTTAAATACCCGAGGTATTACGGTATTATAGAGAAAATTAGCCGGGTAACTGGAAGCCTACCGGGTTGGGAGGATTTCACGAGGCAAAATATACGTGATATAGTGGAATATTTAAGGACTAGTTGTTGCTCCAGCTCGGCGAGGACTTACGCGGCGATGATTCGTTCGGTACTGAATTACAACAGGGAAACGGCAAACATACCTTGCAAGGATTTCGAGAACGAGTTGAGGGTTAAAAACGAGCCACACGTGGCGATATTCTTGACGGTGGACGAGTTGAACAAGCTAGAGAGATACGAGGCGGAAAACGAACGGGAGAAGGTTATACTGGCGCAATTCCTGGTCGGTTGTTACACCGGTGCTAGACACTCGGACATACTTTGCATGAACGAGGATAACATACAAGGGAAATACATAACCTACGTAAGCAAGAAGACGAAAACGCCGGCAACGATAGAGTTAAAAAAAGGGCTTCCCAAATTACTTGGTATAGCCGTTCGGCGCGAGTACTCCGAATCGACGTTTAACGACACGATAAAGGAAATATGCCGGAAAGCCGGGATAGACGGGAAAGTGAAGGTTTTCAAGGCGGGGAAGAGCTTGACAGGCAAGAAACACGAGTTCGTGAGCAGTCACACGGCGCGACGGTCTTTCGCCTCGAACCTGGCTAGTTTAGGCGTGCCGGTTAGAGAAATACAACTGAGGATGGGGCACGCGAGCGCGGCGATCACGGAGCGGTACATCCTGGCACCGGTGAATAAATTACCCGAATCGGCAAGGGGGTATTTCAAGTAATTTAGATAGCGTTTAAATAAAGATTGACGATCACGAGATCGAAATAATATTCATATTTTTGCAAGAAAACACGGTTGTACCGTCGTGAGACACACGTAAAACTGTAAATTAAAATGCTAACGATAGGTGTATTGATATGGTTTATCATCCTTCTAGTGATAGGGGTAAACGTTTTAGGCTGGTGGTGTTTGCCGTTAGCCGTTACAGGGGTACTAATAGCGATAATTCAAAAACACGAGGAGAAGAACAAGAAGCCGGAAAAAACGGCGATGGATATTCTAAAGGAGCAGCAAGCGAGACGGATGGAGGAATACTATAACACGTTTCACATGCCCACCGACCCGGCCTTGATATGTTATTACGAGGAACTCGTGAAAGAGATGGGTGAAGAAGAAGCGAGAAAGTACTGGATAGAATGGTCAAAACCTTCAATTTACAAGCGTCGTTAAACCTCGTTTCATCTTCGAACGACATTTCCAACGATCACGGGTGCAGGTTTAAACGCTCGTGCCCGTGATTTTCAATGCCAGCCGCAACGCTGCCACCCTCCACTCGTCCAGGTCTCCCGAATCGATAGCTCTAGCCACCTCCCCCTCGTCGATTAACAACACCGCGGATATATCCTTGATCAATTCACGATTCCCTTTTATCAAGTCTAGTATAGAGTTTCCCGGACCCACTTTTTTATCCTTGAAAAAATCATGATTCATCAGTATGCTGGCGTTCTCCTCCGCGGACAATTTCACGTACTTCTCGAACTGCACCTCCGTTCTATGCCCCGTTAACATCATTATCGACTTACGAGGTATACCGGCCTTGTACATGTTCGTCGCCCCGGATCTTCTCGCGGTGTGCGTCGTTATCACTTCCCATTTCTCGTGAACGCTTTCCCTTACCTCACCTCCTTCCGTCCTGCACGTCACGACACGATCGTTTATCCCCGCCATCCTGCATATTTCCTTGATATGCTTGTTTATCTTTTGCTCCGAGATTTTAACGGAAGGATCGAAGCCGGATTCCAGTATGCTCTTCACGACCGGGTGCATCGGGATCCTGACAGGTTGAGGTTTCCTTAACGATGATCCCTTTTTCGGGAGTATCACGATACAACCGTCTTGAATGTTGTACTCTTGAATCCGGTTAAAATCCGACACCCGCAAGGCCGTGTAAGCTCCTATGAGGAACTTGTTCTTCACGACGTTTAACGATTTCACCTTCGCTATAACGTTCTGCGATCTCTTGTCTATCAATATACCCCTCACGAGTTCCTCGTTTATGTCAAGCTTGAAAATTTTCTCCAGTTCCCTCTCGTTCAAGTAAACCGTGTCAGCGACCTCCGACGCTACCTTGAAATTCTCGTAATCGTCGTTATCGTGCAACTTGTCAACGATCCTCGATTCTTTCATGAATTTCTTGATTTGCTTGAAATGCGTCCCGATGTAGTTCCTGGAAAACCCCTTATCCACGAGGTACTTGTTGAAATCTTCCGCGAACTTCATGTTCACGCTCCCGAAAGTTAAAGTGATTCCCTTCTCTTTCTCGTATTTCTCCAGCAAGTTACAAGTAGTCTTGTAAGATTTTACCGTTTCCCTGGCCTTGTCGCATGAAGCGATGTAATTTTTCACGTAGGGCAAGAATAACTCGTCCCTCTTTTTTATCTCCACCGCGTTACTGCCGGCGAGAAAAGCGTTCACCTTGTTCTTGAACTCGACTTGAGTTGGCGTTTTGAAATCCCTCTTGAAATAAATAACGGCATTTTTCAAAGCTGCCTCGAAAACTTCAAGCCTGTTGTTAATCGATGCTGCTTCCGGTGAAGCTTTTACCCTCCTGTTTTTCTTGTTAAAAGATGACGGCTTGACGCTAACACCAGTCGAAAACGCATACTTGTTCCCGTTGTAAGAAACTACCGCCTTGATCGGTGAAGATTCCCTTTTCGAGTTTGTTAATATGAACGAAACTTTCATGACTACCAAGTTTTAATATCGATAAAAATTGCAGACACTTTTGCAGACACAAATGTTGACATTTTTAATGATATTTCCAAATACTCGTGAAGTGTCATAATACAAGAAAAGCCCCGATTTTCGGGGCTTTTAACGTTTTTGAAAAATCTTTATTGTACCCAGAACAGGACTCGAACCTGCACAGCCGTACGGCCACTAGTCCCTGAAACTAGCGTGTCTACCGATTTCACCACCTGGGCATGATGTCGAAGAACTGGAATAAAAAGCCTTGCAACTTCCCTGCTGCAAGGCCCCTCTTCATGTTTGTTGTCCCACAAGGATTCGAACCTTGACTGACAGAACCAAAATCTGCTGTGCTACCATTACACAATGGGACAATCTTTATGTCGTTTCAACAACCGTTGTTGTTATTTTGACGCTGCAAATGTAGAGTATTTTTTTATTTCGCCAAAACAAAATGCAGAAAAATTAAAAGAAAATTGCTATTTTCGTGCTGTCGAAAAACGACTTTTTTGTTATAACCTTGAATATTAATAAGAAATATAAATTCAAACTAAGGAGAAGCATGTGCAACATTAAAAATCACCCAACATTAAGCTACAGGTTGATCAATAATGTCACCGGATGGGTGGCGTTCGTGGTGGCCAGTATTACTTACATTCTTACGGTCGAACCAACAGCCAGCCTTTGGGACTGTGGTGAGTTTATTACAACCTC
>ENA-USUG01000617-USUG01000617.1-human-gut-metagenome-genome-assembly--contig:-NODE-617-length-61170-cov-21.427087_pt1 | contig 61170 bp, 53 predicted proteins | sample MGYA00250059_ERZ773394 | MGnify/ENA primary metagenome ERZ773394 (study PRJEB29103, sample SAMN06111957) | human gut metagenome | biome: human gut; feature: ankylosing spondylitis patient; material... | reverse complement strand
GTGGTTGTTTCCTCTGATGAGTTTAACTGGAACGAGAAGCATAAGAAGACCTATTTCACTTATGAACAGCGCAAGCAGCTTCTTGAAGCTATCCGTTATGTGGATTTGGTTATCCCGGAGGAGAACTGGCAGCAGAAACGATCCGATATGCATGAGTACCATGTCGATACCTTTGTTATGGGAGATGACTGGAAGGGTAAGTTCGATTTCCTGAAAGAAGAGGGCGTTGAGGTTGTGTACCTGCCCAGAACGCCGGAAATCAGCACCAGCCAAATCAAGCATGATTTGTATGATGCAAATGCAGTTGATGGTGAGAGTAAGACCTCGCATGAGGAAATCAATACTGATCCGCAGTAACACAGCAAACGGCTAGGGTTGCAGTAGTAGTGAGTGAGAGAAGAAAGAGGCAGGAGTCATGAGGGATAGACTGATTTATATTTTGAAACACAACAGGCTCATTCAGAAGCTGTATGTTGTGATTATGAGCTTTGTATTTAAGGTATGGGGTGCTTTCCTGAAAACGGATGACAAACTGGTTCTCTTTGTCTCTTTTATGGGTAAAAACTTCAATGATAGTCCCAAAGTTCTGTACGATTATATGCAGTCGCATCCTGAGTACAAGGGTTATCGCTGCGTTTGGGCATTTGAACATCCGGAAAACTTCCCGGAGCTTGAGACGGTGAAGATTGATACTTCGGCTTACTTCAAAATGGCTTTGAAAGCAAAGTATTGGATTACCAATACAAATATTGAGCGCGGTTTGAAGTTTAAGAAGAAAGGCCAAGTCTATTTGAACACGTGGCATGGTATCGCCCTTAAGTATATCGGCAATGACTGCCCCGGCCGTAAGGATTATAACTTTGATACGCTGGACTACCTCACGGTTTCTGGTGACTATGATGAGCGCGTATTTAAGAGCGCGTTCAATGCGAGGGAGTCCAGCTATCTTCGTTGTGGTATGCCGCGCAATGAAGAACTGTGGCTTGCGGATGAGAATAAAAAGGCAGCAATGCGCAAGAAGCTCGGCATCCCAGAAAGCAAAAAGGTCATCCTTTATGCACCGACTTGGCGCGAGTCTACAGATGGCGGCAAGTCCTATGCAATCAAACCTCCGATCCATTTTCATGAGTGGGAGAAGGAACTGGGTAATGAGTATGTTGTCCTTTTCCGTGCCCATCATCAGACGACCAAGGTGCTCGGTGTTGAGTATAACGACTTTGTCCGTAACGCATCCGATTATCCGGCGGTCAATGACCTGATGATTGCAGCGGACATCCTGATTACGGACTATTCGGCTATCGCGTTTGATTATTCGATTTTGTGCCGCCCGATTTTCTGCTATGCATACGATTATGACAGTTATCTTGCAGAGCGTGGCACTTATTTTGCAGTAGACGAAAAGTACCCCAATAAGAGTTGCCGGACGGAAAGCGAATTGTTGCAGCGAATCAAGAATGTAGATTACACTGCTGAGTGTGCTAACACCAAGCGATTCCGAGATGAGTTTATACAGTATGGTGTGGGTGCGACTGAGATGTGTATTAAAAAGATGTTTGGAGAAGCTAAATGAAAGTACTTATGTGGATGGGAGGAAACTTTGACAGAAGGACTCCATCAGAGCATTTGCTGGTTGCAATAGTTCAAGCTTTGTATGCAGACGGACACACAGTACACATTATTCAAAAGGATACTGGAGGTCCGCTTCCTAAATTGCCAAGTGAGCTGGTTGAACTTGGAGTGACTACTGATTGTATTCCATGTCAGTTGGCATCAAAAGGCAATTTTATTGCAAGATATCTTGTTGAACTAAGGTATGTATGGAAATGTAGAAGACTGATCAAAAAGTATAGAGACTATGATGCAGTTTTTAATCAGTCTAGTAATGTGGCCGGCTTTATGGCTTTTGTAGTGAAGCATAATATGCCTAAGGCACGACTCACCTATAATGTTCAGGACATTTTTCCAGAAAATGCTGCTTATATTGGCAGTGTGAAAGGAATAGTGTATAAGATTCTTTCTGCAGAGCAACGATATGCCTACCGTCATGCGGATCAAATAATCACAATTTCGGAAGACATGAAAGAGTTGCTGATTGAAAAAGGTGCAGATTCGCAAAAAACTGATGTTGTGTATAACTGGAGCTATACTGACAATTTGTACCGTTATGAGGACGTATATAACGAAAAAATTGCGAAGTATTTATCTACGGGTAAGTTCAATGTGGTTTATGCGGGCAACATTGGCGCCATGCAGAATGTAGATGTGGTAGTGGAAACCGCAAAACTTATGCAGGATGAAGAAGATGTTCACTTTCATATTTTTGGAGATGGCATGTATAAGGAACGGCTTCAACACGAAGCGGAAGGATTAAGCAATATTTCTTTCTGGCCGATGCAGCCATCAGAGCTGGCTCCGAGCATTTATGCTATGGCTGATGTAAATGTTGTTCCGCTTGCAACCAATATTTATAGGACTGCACTACCCAGTAAGACAGCAACGTGCATTGCGTGTCAAAAACCTATTATCTTTTGCATTGGCAATGATTCGAAGTTTGGTAGATTGATGTCAAGTGAACCGGGATTCTATGTATTAGGTAGCTGTGAAGCAGATAAACTCGTTGATACTATAAAAGAATTGAAAAACAATCGCGCAATTACTGATAACAGTATATTGTATAAAAAGGCGTTTTCCAGAACAGCTAATAGTAAACACTATGCGGAATTAATTGTTGGGGGGAGATTATGAATATCCTTCTTGTTTCACCACTCCCACCACCAAGTGGAGGGATGGCCACATGGACTGAGCAGTATCTGAGAGATAGTGACGGAGTTAATACCGTATATACGGTTAATACGGCATTTATTGGGGAGAGAGCCTTACATAAAGGCGGGAGAATGAAAATTGTTCCTGAAATAAAGCGAATGGTATCCATTCTAAGGAACTATTTGAAAATTCTTCGTACCCAGTCAGTAGATGTTGTTCACATTAATTCATCTTGTAGTAAGACCGGCATTTTGCGCGATGCACTTTGTGTAGTATTCGCAAATAAAAAACACATTGTGTTCCACTGCCATTGTAATATTCAGGATCAGTTAAAAGGAAGGCTTGCAATCAGAATCGGAAAATATGTTTTTAACCGAGCAGATTGCGTTTTAGTTCTTAATAAAGCATCATTAGATTATGTGAGTGAACTTTCAGGATCACGAGTTCGTATGATTCCAAATGCGATAGCTCATGACCTGATTGCACCGAAATACGTAGTGTCGGATTCATTAAGGAATATTGTTTACGTGGGTCATGTAAAACCCAAAAAAGGAATACTTGAAATAATAGAAGCTGCAAGCATGGAAGAAGATATTCGGTTTCACTTAGTGGGACCGGTTTCGGATGAAATAAAAAAAGTATACGCACCTAAGAATATCGTGTTTTATGGCAGAAAAAGCCATGATGAGGCCATGGAAATAATGAAAAAGGCGGATGCCTTTTTGTTCCCCAGTTATACAGAAGGGTTTTCTATGGTGATGCTTGAAGCAATGGCAGCGGGTTTGCCAATCATAGCAACAGATGTTGGTTCTAACGCTGACATGATTGAAACAAAAGGTGGCGTTATTATTAAACCGCAATCTAGCAATGAAATAGTTCAGGCTATTGAAAACATTCGCCCCCCAAAAGTTCGAGCTGAGATGTCAAAGTGGAACCTGCATAAGGTTGAAAGCTCATATAGGGATGATGCAGTTTTCAAGCAGATTCAGGAGGTATATCATGAGATTTGTGTTCCGAATTTGGAATCTGATTAAAAGAGCATGGCATAAGCTTGTATATGTCCCTGTGATGAAAATGCAACTTGGATCGCATGGAAGCCATGTGAACATTGGAAAGGGAGCAAGAGGGACATGGGAAAATGTTCATACAGGTAGCTATGTTTCTATTGGTGTAAACTGTTTACTACTGTCTACGCGCGCACAGATTAAGATTGGTGACTATGTGATGTTTGGCCCAAACGTTTCAGTTATTACTGGAAATCATCGCACTGATGTTATCGGAAAAAGAATGTATGAGATTAAGGATGCCGATAAACGTGCAACTGATGATCAAGATGTGACATTTGCTGGTGACAATTGGATTGGTGCTAACTCGACCATACTCAAAGGAGTAACTGTTGGGGAAGGGGCGGTCATTGCAGCGGGAGCTTTAGTTAATAAGAATGTACCCCCATACGCTATAGTGGGGGGGTGTCCGGCAAAGATCATCAAAATGCGTTTTACTGAAGATGAAATTGCTGAACATAAAAAACTAATTGAAAAAAGAAATGGATAATAGAGAGGAACAATAAAAATGTCTGCATTTGATAACGCAACCCTTATGATTACTGGTGGTACTGGTTCTTTTGGTTCTACCGTTCTGAAGCACTTCCTGGATTCTGACCTGAAAGAGATTCGTATCTTCTCCCGTGACGAGAAGAAGCAGGACGATATGCGACATGAGCTTCAGGCCAAGCATCCGGAGGCCGCTAAGAAGGTCAAGTTCTATATCGGCGATGTCCGCAACCCCCAGTCCATCAAAGATGCCATGCCTGGTGTTGACTATATTTTCCACGCTGCCGCTCTGAAGCAGGTTCCTTCCTGCGAGTTCTTCCCCATGCAGGCTGTTCAGACCAACATTATCGGTACGGATAACGTTCTGCACGCTGCTATTGATGCTGGTGTTAAGCGTGTTGTCTGCCTGTCCACCGATAAGGCGGCTTACCCCATCAACGCTATGGGCATCTCCAAAGCCATGATGGAGCACGTTATTTACGCCAATGCCCGTGTGGCTGCGGAGCGTGGTGGCACCACTATCTGCTGCACCCGTTACGGCAACGTCATGTGCAGCCGCGGCTCCGTCATTCCTCTATTCATCGACCAGATCAAGGCCGGTAACCCCATCACAATCACCGACCCCAACATGACTCGCTTCTTGATGAACCTGGATGAGGCAGTAGATCTGGTTATGTTCGCCTTCCAGCACGCCAACCCCGGCGACCTGTTTATCCAGAAGTCTGATGCTTCTACCATCGGTGATCTGGCTAAGGCTGTCCAGAAGCTGTTCGGCGACACCGGCACGAACATCATCGGCACTCGTCATGGAGAAAAGCTGTTCGAGACCTTGATGACCCGTGAGGAGCGCCTGCGTAGCGAGGATATGGGTCATTACTTCCGCGTGGCTGCGGATAACCGTGACCTGAACTACGACAAGTTTGTGGTTAAGGGTGAGGTACATACCATGGCAGATGAATCCTACACCAGCCACAATACAAACCGTCTGGATGTGGAAGGCACCGTTAAGAAGATCCTGACCACCGAATATGTCCAGAACGCACTGAAGGGTATCCCGAATGTCTAAGGAAAAGCTGCTGCTGGGTGGTGCCGGTGGCTTCGGGCGCATGGTGGCGGAGCAGGCGATGCTCCAATACGATTGCGCTTTTGTGGATGATGGACAGTCTGTGGGTGTTGAAATCTGTGGCATTCCGGTGGTTGGCGGCCTTGCCGATTTATCGGAGCTGCGGAAAGAGTACAGCTTGCTGGTGGTAGGCATCGGCAACAATCAGTTCCGGGCACAGGTGTATGAGAAAGCAAAATCACTTGGCTATGCGTTCCCAAACATCATTGCTCCCAGTGCCTACGTCAGCCCGTTTGCTGAAGTCGGCTGTGGCTGTGTGGTGCTGCAAAACGCTTGTATCCAGAATGGAGCCTCTGTCGGAAGCGGTGTTTTGCTGAATGCCGGAACGGAAGTCCACTGTGATGCAATGGTAGGGGACTACGCCTTGATCTACACCAGCAGCGTGATTCGCACAGGTGCAACTGTGGGGAAATTTGCCCGCATCGGCAGCAACTGCACCATTTGCAATAATGCAACGGTGCTGGATGGTGCAGCTGTTTCAGACTGCACAGCAGTACATTAAGAGGTGAAAGGATGAACATTCTAGTCACGGGTGCCAAGGGCATGGTGGGAACCGCCCTGTGCAACAACCTGAAAAACATCCGGGATGGCAAGAACAAGACTCGCCCGGCATTGCATATTGAAGAAATCTACGAGTATGATCTGGATTCCACCCCGGCGGAGCTGGACGAGTACTGCCAAAAGACGGACTTTGTGTTCAATCTGGCAGGCGTGAATCGCCCGGAGAACCCGGAAGACTTCATGAAGGGCAACTTCGGCTTTGCATCCGACTTGCTGAGCTGCCTGAAAAAGCACAACAACAAGGCAACCATCATGCTGTCTTCCTCCATTCAGGCCACCCTGGCAGGCCGTTTTGGCAACAGCGAGTATGGTCGTAGCAAGAAAGCTGGCGAGGAACTATTCTTCCAGTATGCTCAGGAGACTGGGGCTAAGGTTGCGGTTTACCGTTTCGTGAACCTGATGGGCCACAGCCGCCCTAAATACAACAGTGCCGTCAGTACCTTCTGCTGGGCGGTTGCCAACGATGAGCCTTTCACCGTCAACGACCGCAGCACCGAGCTGGAGCTGTTGTACATCGACGACCTTGTAGAAGGGATGTTCGACCTGCTGGAAGGCAAGGAGCAGCACTGTGAATTTGACGGGGTAGAGACAGTTCTGAAAGCAGACGGTCGCTACTGCTGCGTTCCTGTGACACACAAGGTCACATTGGGCGAAATCGTTGATCTGTTGCAGGAGTTCAAGGCACAGCCGACTACGCTCATGATGCCCAAGATGCCAGACGGTTCCTTCGCAAAGAAGCTGTACTCCCTGTATCTGACCTATCTGCCCACCGACAAATTTAAGTACGCTCTCAAAATGAACGTGGACAACCGTGGCTCTTTCACGGAATTGGTTCATACCGCTGACTGTGGGCAGGTGAGCATCAACATCAGCCGCCCAGGTATCACCAAGGGGCAGCACTGGCACAACTCTAAGTGGGAGTTGTTCATTGTGGTGGCAGGTCACGGACTGATTCAGGAGCGAAACATCAACACCGGAGAAACGGTGGAGTTTGAGGTTTCTGGGGATAAGATCGAGGCAGTCCACATGATTCCCGGCTGGACTCACAATATCATTAACCTGTCGGAGACGGAAAATCTAGTGACGGTGATGACCTGCAACGAGATCTTTGACCCGAAGCACCCGGACACCTTCTTTGAGCCGGTGTGAGAGGAGAAAAACAATGGCTGATTATAGTAACGTATCCTTTAAGAATAATGGCAAGCTGAAGCTGCTGATTATCGTGGGCACCCGCCCGGAGATCATCCGCTTGGCTGCCGTCATCAACAAGACGCGCAAATATTTCGATGTGATTCTGGCGCATACCGGCCAGAACTATGACTACAACTTGAACGGCGTGTTCTTCCACGATCTGCAGCTGGCCGACCCAGAGGTGTATATGAACGCCGTGGGTGCCGACCTGGGCGAGACCATGGGCAACATCATCTCTGAGAGCTACAAGCTGATGGTCGCCATCCAGCCGGACGCCGTGCTGGTGTTGGGCGACACCAACAGCTGCTTGAGCGTCATCGGCGCAAAGCGTCTGCACATTCCCATCTTCCACATGGAGGCTGGTAACCGCTGCAAGGATGAGTGTCTGCCGGAGGAGACAAACCGCCGCATCGTGGATATCATCTCCGATGTGAACATGGCCTATTCTGAGCACGCACGCCGCTATTTGGCCGATACCGGGCTGCCGAAGGAGCGCACCTATGTGACCGGCTCCCCCATGGCCGAGGTGCTGCATCAGAATCTGGAAAAAATCGAGGCGTCCGATATCCACCAGCGTCTGGGTCTCGAGAAGGGCAAGTACATTCTGCTGTCTGCCCACCGCGAGGAGAATATCGACACCGAGAAGAACTTTACCTCGCTGTTCACCGCTATCAACAAGATGGCTGAAAAGTACGATTTGCCCATCTTGTATTCCTGCCATCCCCGCAGCCGGAAGCGTCTGGAGCAGAGCGGCTTCCAACTGGACAAGCGTGTCATCCAGCACGAGCCTCTGGGCTTCCACGACTATAACTGTCTGCAGATGAATGCTTTTTGTGTTGTGTCCGATAGTGGCACCCTGCCGGAGGAGAGCAGCTTCTTTACTTCCGTGGGCCATCCCTTCCCGGCGGTGTGCATCCGCACCAGTACCGAGCGCCCCGAAGCACTGGACAAGGGTGACTTCATTCTTGCTGGCATTGACGGTGACCATCTGCTGCAAGCCGTGGATGTAGCGGTTGAGATGAACAAGAATCGTGATCTGGGCATTCCTGTGCCGGATTATGTGGATGAGAACGTTTCTGATAAGGTGGTCAAAATTATCCAGAGCTACACCGGTGTGGTCAATAAGATGGTGTGGAGGAAATACTGATGGATCAGATACCCTTCCTGAAGAAGCATGTTGCAACGGAAATAAAAGGCATTGCAGCAATTTATATTATGCTGAGCCATTTGGTTAGTTCTCCGTGGTGGTGGATGGGATTTTTCCTGTTCGGGGGGGGGGTATTTGTTCGTTGGAGTTTTCTTCTTTTACAGTGGATATGGATTGAAGAAATCGATAAAGAACAACCCGCATTATTTGGATGGCTTTTTAAAGAGGAAAATTGCAAGCATTTATTTTCCCTTTCTTATTGCAGAAACATGCCATGCACTATTGACAGCGTACTATAATAATGATTATAGCAACCTTTTTCTACGATGTGTTGGGTTTCAGCTGAGTAATTCTATATTATGGTATGTGGTCGAAATCCTTGCGATGTATATCCTGTTCTATCTGTTCGAAAAAAGGCATATCCCAATGATAGGGTATGGAATTGCATGGATTATATTTAGTGCATTCGCTTCAATCACTGATTTGGGTTCTTGGTGGTATGTATCTTCTCCTTGTTTCTTTTTTGGATTAGTCTGTGGAGAGTATGAGGAAAAAATCAAAGTGATTAAAGGAAAAACAGGGATTTTCTGTATTTTCCTAGCGACTGATTTTCTTCATAGAATGATTGCGGAATATAAAATAGGTTTTCACGGAATACCGAGTACGTATATTTGTGTTGTGCTAATGATAATGGCTGCGTTGCTGTTCGTTGCTGCATTGCTAGCAATAGTAGAAGGCAGAGCTAGTCAATTCAGATTGTCTGAAATCATCGGAAATAATTCATATTATATATATTTATGGCATGGCTTTTTTATTTGCTTGTACTCACATTACATAAGAGATAGTAAACTCGTTGCATTATGTGTTGTGGTAACAACGATACTATTTTCATTGCTTTATGGGCGAATAAAAGAAAGCATGTCATACAAAAAATATCGGGATAAAGGATAGTAAAAGTATGAAAAAGGCTGTTCTCTACATTGACTCGATGCAAAGAGGCGGAGCCCAACGTGTTATGAGCGTTTTGAGCGAGTTTCTTTCCAATAAGGGCGTTTATACAATTCTTGTGAATGATATTATTCCAGAAGAGGGTAAGGCGGAATATCCGATTGATTCGCAGGTTCATCGAGTGTTCCTGGACAAGAACAGAAAACCAGGAAGGAATAAGAATATTTCACGAGTAATTAGCCTAAGAAGGTTAGTGAAAGAGGAAAACCCAGATGTTGTACTATCATTTATGGGTCCGCCAAACTATCGAATGTTGCTGTCGACTATTGGAATGCGATGCCGAAAAGTAGTCTCTGTGAGAAACGATCCTAATAAGGAGTACGGAACAGGACTAAAGAAGTATATGGCGGGGTTTGTTTTTCGATTAGCAAATGGATGCGTTTTTCAAACAGAACAAGCATCGAAATATTTTCCGGACGTGGTCAAAAAAAAGGGGAGAATTATTCTTAATCCCGTTGATCCATCTTTTTTTAATGCGGTATGGAATGGCGAGGACAAAACCATCCTCTCAGTTGGACGCCTTTATCCACAGAAAAATCATGTGCTCTTGTTGAACGCATTTGCGCAGGTTCACAAGAAATATCCGGAGTATAGGCTAAAGATATGCGGGAAAGGATCTGAAGAAAATAACCTAAAAAAACTGGCGAGAGTATTAAAAATAGATACGTTTGTCAGTTTTATGGGCGAGGTTGGTAATGTTAAAGATGAACTGAAACAGAGTAGTTGCTTTGTTCTTTCGTCTGATTATGAAGGACTTCCTAATGCGCTTATGGAAGCAATGGCAGTTGGAATACCGGTAATCTCGACAGATTGTCCTTGCGGGGGGCCACATACCCTGATTAGAAGCGAGGAGAATGGAATTCTGGTTCCGTGCGGTGATGCAAATAGACTTGCTAATGCTATTGAAAAAGTAATCAGTGATAAAGAAAAAAGAATTGGACTTGGACAACACGGAAAAGAGTCGGCTGCTCGTTTCCGCACGGAGACAGTAATGAACGAATGGTTTGAATACTTGTTTGCAGAGAGTGAAATAGATGGAAAAGACGAGTGATAGATTTATTGATAAATTAATTGTAATGCTAACAACATTATGGTTGGTTTCGTTCACAATATTCTCTACGGAAACGTGGGGAAAGTATGTTTATCTGGGATTGACAGTTGTGGTATTTGGACTGGGAGCTATTAGAAATGGTTGGAAGATAAATATTGCAATTGAACCATTTCATCTTTGTACTATACTGTTTTTACTGTATGGCTTTGCGTCATATTTATGGGCGATTGACGGAACATACACAATAAAAAGAATGTCTACTGTTGCGCAGACTTTAATATGTATGTACTTTGCATACACATATTATCGGGATGACAAAGACTCTAGCCGTTTGCTCGATTGTGTGATGTGGGCAGGATATATTGTTGCTATTTATGCGATTTACTATTATGGACTCAATACAATTAGATCTTTGATAGCAGCGGGAGATCGAATAGATAATGAATTTACAAATGTCAATGCCATCGGTATGATGGCTGCTTATTCTTTAATAATTACATTTTCAAAAATTATTAATAAACACTTCTCTATCAGTCTAATTTTCTCAGTACCAGCCTTGCTAATGGTTATTGCTTCTGGCAGCAGAAAAGCGTTTATTATTTTGTTGTTTGGTATTTTTTTCGTTTACATGACTAGAAGCATCAGCCAAAGTACAAACCCTGCTGAAACAATCTTGAAATTTGTTCTGGTATGTATTGTTGGTGTTTTGGCGGTTATGGCCATATGGTCAATTCCAGCATTCAGACCCGTAACAGAAAGACTACTTCAAACACTTAATCAGTTTACTGGGCAAGGAAGAGTCGATGAATCCACAATGCGAAGAGCATGGTTCATTGAAATTGGCTTAAAACAATTTTTCAAGACACCAATACAGGGAATTGGGATTGGAAATTCACTATTCATTATAGGGCGAGATACGTATTTACATAATAATTACATTGAAATTTTGGCATGTGGTGGCATTTTGGGAATTGTTACATTCTATAGCAGTTACTTGTGCTGTTTTAAGCGGTTAATGAGCGGAATGAAAAAGTATGATGAGATTACGGTTTTATGTGTTACTTTTTTTATTTTACAATTACTAATGGATTTCATGCAGGTGTCATATTTCGCAAAGGATACTTATTTCTATTTTATGATTTTCTTTTTGCAAGTCAAAAGTCTAAGCCGTGAAAGTAATCATTGAGAGGAGTAGTTATATGCATAAGCCGACAAAATATATTGCTGCAGGAATTAAGTATCTGACGAATGCTGATTACAGATTTTTACTTGATTCGGCTCGGGGAAAGTACAATTCTATGCCGGATGAAGAATATCTGCGCAGGAGATTCAGAGCTGTTTTCGGTAGGGAATTAGACCTTGATAATCCGATTACATTAAACGAAAAGCTCCAATGGCTAAAATTGTATAATCGACGGCCTGAATATACGACGTATGTCGATAAATATGAAGTCCGTGCATATATCAAAAAGATGATTGGAGAGAAGTATTTAATCCCTTTACTTGGTGTTTGGGATAAAGCGGAAGACATTGATTTTGAGTCATTGCCAAATCAATTTGTGTTAAAATGTAATCATAATAGCGGCCTCGGAATGTGCATTTGCAAAGATAAAAGTAAGCTGGATATTGATAAGGCTCGGTATGAGTTGAATAAGGGACTGCAACAGAATTATTTTCTCTATTCAAGAGAGTACCCCTATAGAGATGTAAAGAGAAGAATCATCGCTGAAAAGTTCATGCAGGATAGAGATAGAGGAGAACTGACTGATTATAAACTGCAGTGTTTTAACGGGAAATTTGATAGTGTATTCCTTTGCGAAGGACGATTCTCGTCTAGAGGAGTAAGATACCATTATTTTGATAGAAACTGGAACTATCTTCCATATTGTCCGTATCCAGATTTGGATGTATCAGAATTGAAAAAGCTTCGACCTCAGAATTATGATGAAATGATTTCAATCGCTGAAAAACTTGCAAAAGGAATTCCGGAAGTTCGGATAGACCTATACGAAATCAATGGACAGGTTTATTTCGGGGAAATGACATTTTTCTCTCAAAGCGGGTGGGATACAGATATTACATATGAAGCAGATAAGATAATGGGGGAAAGAATAGTTCTTCCTCAGAAGTAAAATGTAAAAAACAGGAGAACACTAGCAAAATGACAAATAAGGTCGCAAATGCAACAAAGTGGTCTGTGTTGGCAGAAGTAACAGCAAAGATTGCTGCACCAATAGTTAATATGATTTTGGCACGACTGCTTGCACCAGAAGCGTATGGAGTTGTTGCGTCAATTACAATAATTACTAGTTTTGCTGATATTTTTACAGACGCCGGATTTCAGAAATATGTAATACAGAAGGAATATGATTCAATCGGTGAACTCAATGATAATTCAAATGTAGCTTTTACGGCTAATTTGTCATTATCTTCTATTATTTATCTTCTGATTTTTGTATTCCGCAAACAGCTTGCAAATGCCGTTGGTAATCCAGAGGCGGCCAATGGTTTGGCAGTTGCAGCGTTGGCTGTTCTGTGTACTTCTTTTTCAAGTATAGTTATAGCTAGGTTTCGACGTGATTTAGAGTTCAAGCCACTTTTCTGCGTTAGATTGGGAAGTTCGTTGGTTCCTTTGATTGTTACGGTTCCGTTAGCTTTTATCTTGAGATCGTATTGGGCGCTAGTCATCGGCACTGTATCCCAGCAAGCATTTATAGCAATTGCCGTTTGCATTCTCTCAAAGTATAAGCCTAAAATTCTTGTTGATTTTACTATCTTTAAGAAGATGCTGTCTTTTAGTTTGTGGAATTTATGTGAAACTCTTTCAATATGGTTTGCAGGACAAGCGAATATATTTATTGTTGCAAGGGTGCTGGATTCTTATTATCTAGGACTATATAGAACGGGAATGACAACAATCAATTCGTATATGGCATTGTTTACTTCGGCAATTACTCCTGTGCTATTCAGCTCATTATCAAGAGCTCAGGACAACGCCAAAGAGTATATGGATACTTTTAACAAATTTCAGAAAATGCTGGCTTTAGCTGTTGTTCCGATGGGAGTTGGTATTTGCCTTTACAGAAAATTGGCAGTTCAGATTTTGCTAGGTAATTCTTGGCTGGAAGTAACCGATTTTATGGGCTTGTGGGCATTAGTTAGCTCTCTTACTATTGTTTTTAGCAATATGGCAAGCGAGGTCTATCGTAGTAAAGGTAAACCGCAGGTATCTTTTTATATACAGGTGGCATATTTGCTTGTTTACGTTCCTGCCATTTATATATCTGCAAAAGCAGGTTTTGACACATTGAGTGTTGTGAGTTGCTTAATTCGGTTGCTTCCGATTGTAATTGATATAGTGGTGCTTGATAGAGTGTTTAAAGTGAAATTTATTGACGTAGTAAAAAATGTCGGATACACTTTTTTCGCAGTATTCTGCATGAACCTTGTTGCAATTGCATTGAATGGGCCAACTGGTAGCATCCTTAGGCAAATTGTTACAATACTTGTTTGCATAGTGATTTATATGTTAATCATTGTATTAAATAGAAATAATAGGGCTGTCTTGATGACGTTCCTTGAAAGAAGGAAAAACAGATGAAAACGATAACAGTATTTACACCTGCTTACAATAGAGCTCATACCTTAAGAAGAGCGTTTAATAGCTTAAAGGCCCAGACGTGTAAAGATTTTGAATGGCTGATTATAGATGATGGTTCAACCGATGGAACCTCAGAACTAGTTGAAAGATTACAAGAAGAAGCGGATTTTCCTATAAGGTACTATTGGAAAGAAAACGGTGGGAGACATACAGCTGTCAACTATTCATATCAGTTTCTCCAGACAAAATATGTTGTTACACTTGACTCGGATGATGAGTTGACACCCAATGCGGTAGAGTTAATGATACGAACATGGAATTCGATACCGAAAGAAAGGTATGACCATATCTGGTGTGTATCGGGAAGGGAAATGGACGCAAATACCCTTCAATTGGTTGGTGAGCCATATCCAGAAGATATCAATGAAAAGTCTGGTAAGGCACAGCGAAAAATTTTGCTGAAATATGAAGGTGAGAAGCATTGCTGTAGGAGAGTTGACATTCACATTCGGTATAAGTTTCCTGTCTATGATGATACTAAATTCGTTTTGGAAAATACTGTTTGGGAAGTCATTAATAGAGAATATGATCAATGGTGTGTTAATGATGTGTATGGATTGTATCATACAGAGTCAGAGGACAGCTTAGGAAAGGGAAAAGTCCATACGAATCAAAGATATCGAACGTTTTATCACGCCGGGGTGTTTTATACGAATGAGCTTTTCGATGAGTTCTTTTATAATAAGCGTGTCCCGGTATATATTGTTAACACTTCGCGCTGTGCTATGCTCTCTCATATTCCTTATACAACGGTGATGAAGGAACTCAATACTTGGTATAAGAAATTACTTGTCACTGCTGGATATCCAATCAGTGCAATTTGGATTCTGTTTCACTTAGATAGACTGAAATGACTTTATATGAGGGGAGAAGAAAAAGTGGATTATAAAACAGTATTCATTACAGGGGCATCCGGATTCATCGGCTCGAATCTCGCCAAGCGAATTCTTACCACAGAGTCTGACAAAAAGGTCATCGGTCTGGACAACATGAACGATTATTATGATGTCCGCATCAAGGAAGCGCGTCTGGCTGAACTCCAGAAGTTCGAGAACTATACCTTTATTAAAGGTAATCTCGCAGACAAGGCCCTCATTAACAGTATTTTTGAACAGTATCACCCGAACATCGTGGTCAACCTCGGCGCACAGGCGGGTGTGCGATACTCCATCACCAACCCAGATGCTTATATCGAAAGCAATATGATCGGCTTCTACAACATTCTGGAGGCCTGCCGCCACTACCCTGTGGAGCATCTGGTGTATGCATCTTCCTCGTCTGTATACGGCAGCAACAAGAAGGTGCCGTACAGCACGGATGATAAGGTGGACAATCCAGTGTCCCTGTATGCCGCCACCAAGAAGTCCAACGAGCTGATGGCGCACGCCTACAGCAAGCTGTACAACATCTCGTCTACCGGTCTGCGATTCTTTACCGTGTATGGCCCTGCAGGCCGCCCGGATATGGCTTACTTTGGCTTTACCAATAAGTTGGTCAACGGTGAGACCATCAAGATCTTTAACTATGGTAATTGCAAGCGTGACTTTACTTACGTGGATGACATTGTCGAGGGCGTTGTCCGTGTGATGAAGAGGCCGCCGGAGAAGAAGAATGGCGAGGATGGTCTACCCATTCCGCCGTATGCAATCTACAATATCGGCAACAGCAGCCCTGAAAACCTGCTGGACTTTGTGCAGATTCTGTCGGAGGAACTGGTTCGTGCTGGTGTGCTTCCTGCCGATTACGACTTCGAGGCGCACAAGGAGCTTGTTCCCATGCAGCCGGGCGATGTTCCTGTAACCTACGCTGATACCAGCGCACTGGAGCGGGACTTTGGTTTCAAGCCGCACACTCCGCTGCGCGAAGGTCTGCGAAAGTTTGCCGAGTGGTACAAAGAGTTTTATATGGCATAATAAAGTAAAGAGGAGAGGATAAAAAATGAAAATTGCAGTTGCAGGTACCGGCTATGTCGGTCTGTCTATCGCCACGCTGCTGAGTCAGCATCATGAGGTCATGGCAGTGGATATTATCCCTGAAAAAGTTGACCTTATCAACCAGAGGAAATCTCCGATTCAGGACGAGTACATCGAAAAGTACCTCGCAGAGAAAGATTTGAATCTTGTTGCTACGCTGGATGCAGAAGCCGCCTACAAGGATGCAGACTTTGTTGTCATTGCAGCTCCTACCAACTACGACAGCAAGAAGAACTTCTTCGATACTTCTGCTGTGGAGGCTGTCATCAAGCTGGTCATCCAGTACAATCCGGATGCTATCATGGTCATCAAGTCTACGATTCCGGTCGGCTTTACGGCAGCTGTTCGTGAAAAATATCACTGCGATAACATCATCTTCAGCCCGGAGTTCCTGCGTGAATCCAAGGCTCTGTACGATAACCTCTACCCGAGCCGTATCATTGTCGGCACAGATGTGGAGAATGCTCGTCTTGTGAAGGCAGCCAACACCTTTGCAGGTCTGCTGCAGGAAGGCGCAATCAAGGAGAACATTGATACGCTGATTATGGGTTTCACCGAAGCTGAGGCCGTCAAGCTGTTTGCCAATACCTATCTGGCCCTGCGCGTATCTTACTTTAACGAGCTGGACACCTATGCGGAAATGAAAGGCCTGAATACCCAGCAGATTATTGAAGGTGTCTGCCTCGATCCTCGTATTGGTAGCCACTACAACAACCCATCCTTTGGTTACGGCGGCTATTGCTTGCCGAAAGATACCAAGCAGCTCCTTGCCAACTATGCAGATGTTCCGGAGAACCTCATTGAAGCCATCGTGGAATCCAACCGTACCCGCAAGGATTACATTGCCGACCGTGTGCTGGAAATTGCTGGCGCATACGAGGCAAATGAGGACTACGATCCCAGCAAGGAACACAATGTTGTGGTCGGTGTCTTCCGTCTTACCATGAAGTCTAACTCTGACAACTTCCGCCAGAGCTCTATCCAAGGCGTCATGAAGCGCATTAAGGCGAAGGGTGCCACTGTGATCATCTACGAGCCGACTTTGGAGAATGGCACTACCTTCTTTGGCAGCGAGGTTGTCAACGATCTGGACGAGTTCAAGAAGCGCAGCCAGGCCATTATTGCCAACCGCTACGATAGCTGCTTGGACGATGTGCAGGAGAAGGTCTATACCCGCGACCTGTTCCGTAGAGACTAAGACGACATTATAGAGGGAAGAGACATTTGATGGATGCAACATGGATTGCGTTGATACCGCCTTTATTGGCGATTATCATCAGCTTGATTACAAAGGAAGTTAATTTGTCATTGGTTGTCGGAATTGTGGTGGGCTGTGGACTCTACTGCGGCTTTAATCCATTTACAACAGTTACGACGATGTTTGATATAATGAGTACCAAGGTATATGGGAACATGGGTGTGTTGTTCTTTATTATTCTCTTGGGAATGATTGTTCACCTGATGAATATGTCTGGTGCAACAAAGAAGTACGCAAAATGGGCAAGCAAAAAATTAAAAACGAGAAAGCAGTCTTTACTGGCTACAATGGCGTTGGGCATTATTATCTTTGTTGATGACTATTTTAATTGCTTGACTGTCGGAACAGTTATGCGCCCGATTACGGATAAGCATCAAATTTCCAGAGAAAAACTTGCCTATATTATAGATTCGACAGCTGCACCAATTTGTATAATTGCGCCAATTTCTTCTTGGGCAGCTGCCGTCAGTTCGTCATTGCCAGATGGATCGTCAATTGATGGCTTTCAGCTGTTTATGCAAACTATTTTCTGTAATTACTACTCTTGGCTTTCTCTTGGAATGGTTTTACTGACAATTCTGCTATCAGTTGATTTCGGTAAGATGCGTGTATACGAGGAAAAAGCTATACATGAAGAACTGCAACATGACGAAAAAAATGAAAATGCTCTCACTAGAAACGGAAAAGTAATTGATTTGCTACTGCCGGTTGTAGCTCTAATTGCTTTCTCAATTATCTCAATGCTTTATACGGGGGGGCTTTTCGATGGCGGTGTGAGTATCGCGGATGCTTTTGCAAATTGCGATGCAATACTTGGATTGGCTATGGGAGCCGCATTTTCAGTAGTTTTTGTTGCCATCTTGTATCTACCGCGTAAAATTGTAACACCGAAAGAATTCTTGGATGGACTTGTTCAAGGATTTATCAACATGGTTCCTGCAACATTAATCTTGACATTTGCGTGGACATTAAGCGGCATTTGTGGGGCAGATTATCTTAATGCGGGTGGATTTGTTGCATCTGTCGTTGAACAATATAATATTCCGCTCGTTATTATGCCAGCAATCTTCTTTGTAGTTGCTTTGTTGCTTGCATTTTCTACGGGCACTTCGTGGGGAACATTTGCAATCCTTTTGCCAATCACTGTTTCTGTATTTGGAGATCAGCTACTGCCTTTAACAGCGATTACTACTGCGGCAGTACTGGGCGGTTCTGTGTGCGGCGATCATATTAGTCCTATTTCTGATACTACAATACTTAGTTCTACAGGGGCTGACTGCAGTCACATCAATCACGTGGAAACTCAAATGCAATATGGACTAGTGGTTGCTATAATTACAGTTATTTGCTATTTGGCAAGCGGATTGACGCAAAATACTCTTATAGGTTTTGTTTTAGGGTTTATTCTATTGATTGGTTTCCTACTGTTGGCCAAATTGTTTTACAAAAAACGCGCCAATTAAAAAATAAGCTGTGAGGACTTGTTCCGCACAGCTTTGCCGCTCGAAACTTTGCACACCTCTACGCGGTGAGCGGCAGGCAACACGTGAGAATGTGGCTGAGATGCAGAGGTTAGGCTATGATGGGGGAGAATCTTAATCCGGATGCTATCATGGTCATCAAGTCTACAATCCCGGTTGGCTTTACTGCAAGTGTTCGTGAAAAGTACCACTGTGATAATATCATCTTCAGTCCGGAATTTTTGCGTGAATCCAAGGCTCTGTATGATAACCTCTATTCGAGCCGAATCATCGTCGGTACCGATATAGAGAATGCTCGTCTGGTGAAAGCTGCAAATACTTTTGCCGGTCTGCTGCAGGAAGGTGCCATCAAGGAGAATATTGACACCCTGATTATGGGCTTTACCGAAGCTGAAGCGGTCAAGCTGTTTGCCAATACCTATCTGGCCCTGCGTGTCAGCTACTTTAATGAACTGGACACCTACGCCGAGATGAAGGGGCTGAACACCCAGCAGATCATTGAGGGTGTCTGCCTTGACCCGCGTATTGGCAGCCACTACAATAACCCGTCCTTTGGCTATGGCGGCTATTGCCTTCCCAAAGACACCAAGCAACTCCTTGCCAACTATGCCGATGTTCCGGAAAACCTCATCGAAGCAATTGTGGAATCCAACCGTACTCGTAAGGATTATATCGCAGACCGTGTCCTGGAAATCGCCGGTGCATACGAGGCAAATGAGGACTACGATCCGAGTAAGGAACACAATGTTGTGGTTGGCGTTTTCCGCCTGACCATGAAGTCCAACTCGGACAACTTCCGTCAGTCCTCTATCCAGGGCGTCATGAAGCGCATCAAGGCCAAGGGTGCGACAGTTATTATCTATGAGCCGACCCTGGAGAATGGTACGACATTCTTCGGCAGTGAAGTCGTAAATGACCTTGAGGAGTTCAAGAAGCGCAGTCAAGCTATCATCGCTAACCGCTACGATAGCTGCTTGGATGACGTGCAGGATAAGGTCTATACTCGTGACTTGTTCCGCAGAGACTAATACTTATCGGCCATGTGCACAGCCACATGGCTGTGCTGCTCGAATATGCTACCTCTTCGTGGTGAGCAGCAGGCAACGGATATCTATCCGGCTAAATGCATAATCAGGCTAGTATATGTAACTCTGTATAAGCTATATGGAAGTGTTTTTTATGACGAAAGTACATATAAATGGGAAAAATAGATTAATATTTCCGCTGACTTTAGTCATCGGAATAATGGTGCTGATAGTGGCAAGTAAATATGCTTTTCAGAGGGCTTGCTCAAGAAGAGAAATACACTGGCCGGATTTAGAAATCGCTGATGAATGGCAGTATAAAATAATAACAGAAGCGTACAAGATAAAGAATGAGCCAAATAGGGAGATTACGATCACGGCATCTGATGGAGTGAAATTAGTCGGCCATTATTTTGAAAGAAAGAAAAATGCACCAATTATCATCTTTTTTCATGGACTTTGGTCTGATAGCTATGTATGTGGAGTGCCAATTTACAGAATTACAGAAGAGCATAAATGGAACCTCCTACTAGTAAGCTTGCGAGCACATGGTGAGAGCGGAGGAAATATTTCGACACTTGGTGTGTTGGAAAGATATGACTGTTGTGACTGGGCAAATTGGGTGGCTTCTGAATTTGGAGAACAGGTGCCTATATATCTTATGGGATTTTCTATGGGCGGGGCTGCCGTATTGATGAGTAGTGACTTGAATTTACCAAAGTCTGTTTGTGGAATCATTGATGATGCGGGCTTTACAACGCCTTTAGAAATGATAAAGGTAGGGAGCAAGAATATACTGCGTTATGAATTGTTAAATGATATATTTACTCAGATGGTAAATGTGGGAACAAAAATCTGGGGCCATTTTGACTTGAAAGACGCAGATGCAAGCGTAGCGGTATCAAAGACAAATGTGCCAATTCTAATTATTCATGGTGATAAAGATAATCGAGCACCTCTGTCGATGGCATATAAGATTTATGACAGTTGTCAAGGCGAAAAAGACTTATATATAGTTTCTGGTGCAACACATAAGGAATGCTATAGAACAAATCCAGAGAAATACGAAAAGATAGTTTCTGAGTTCATAGAAAAAAATCTTCCGTGATAAACAACTCTGCGTTTTCGAGGATTTATCGGCCATGTGTTAATCCACATGGCTGTGCTGCTCAAGTATGCTACCTCTCCGTGGTGAGCAGCAGACAACGAGGGATACCCTCGGCTAAAGCATATACATATTCGCATATTCACTCTTTGGATGAGGATACAATTACATAATGGGAAAATACTTTGGTACTGACGGCTTCCGCGGGGAAGCTGGAATCACTCTGACTGCTGACCACGCTTACAAAGTAGGTCGTTTCCTGGGCTGGTACTACAATATGCTGCGGGAACGCAACGGCGATACGAACCCTGCCCGTATTGTCATCGGCAAGGATACCCGCCGCAGTTCTTATATGTTCGAGTACAGCCTGGTGGCTGGTCTGACCGCTTCCGGCGCGGACGCTTATCTGCTCCACGTCACCACTACGCCGTCTGTGGCTTACATCGCCCGCGTGGATGACTTCGACTGCGGCATCATGATCTCTGCCAGCCATAATCCCTACTACGACAACGGTATCAAGCTGATCGACTGCTACGGCGAAAAGATGCCGGAAGAAACCTTGCTGCTGGTGGAGGATTATATTGACGGAAAGCTCCATGTATTCGATAAGGACTGGCTGGAGCTGCCTTTCGCTCACCGGGAACATATCGGATGCACTGTAGACTATGTGTCCGGCCGTAACCGCTACATGGGTTACCTGATCTCCTTGGGCATCTACTCCTTCAAGGGTGTCAAGGTTGGTCTGGACTGCGCCAACGGTAGTTCCTGGAACATTGCAAAATCTGTGTTCGATGCGCTGGGTGCTGACACCTACGTCATCAATGCACAGCCCAACGGACTGAATATCAACAACAATGCAGGTTCCACCCACATCGAGGGCTTGCAGAAGTTCGTGGTAGAGAAGGGGCTGGACATCGGTTTTGCCTATGACGGCGATGCTGACCGTTGCCTGTGTGTGGACGAAAAGGGCAACGTCATCACTGGTGACCATATCTTGTACATCTACGGTTGCTACATGAAGGAGCGTGGCAAGCTGCTGACCAACACTGTGGTCACTACCGTCATGTCTAACTTTGGCCTGTATAAGGCTTTTGATGAGAAGGGCATCGGCTACGCCAAGACCGCTGTGGGCGACAAGTACGTCTACGAGTACATGGCGAAAAATGGCTGCCGTATCGGCGGTGAGCAGAGTGGTCATATTATCTTCAGCAAGTATGCCAGCACGGGTGATGGTATCCTGACCAGTCTGAAAATGATGGAAGTAATGCTTGCCAAGAAGCTGCCTATGAGCAAGCTGGCTGAGCCCCTGAAGATCTACCCGCAGGTTCTGGAAAATGTTCGTGTGACCGACAAGAAGGCCGCACAGGATGACGAAGCAGTGCAGGCGGCAGTCAAGGCTGTAGCCGAAGCACTGGGTGACACTGGCCGTATCCTTGTCCGTGAGTCTGGTACGGAGCCTGTCGTGCGTGTGATGGTGGAAGCCCCTGACCACGACACCTGCCAGAAGTATGTGTCTCAGGTCGTAGAGACTATCAAGAGCCGGGGTTATGGAGTTTGAATGCAAACTTGAAACAAGGATGCGGAATCCTGCTGATTGCATCAGTGGCTCTTCTTTCTATCTTGGCGTTGTTGCCTGATGCGGATGTTGACCACGATGCAGGATACACTGCCTCGGAGCTGAGTATCCGAGAAACCGTAGATGAAAACGTGACCAGCACAAGCTATGTGAATTCTGATGGGGGAATCACAGATGCCATTGATATGGGCTACGCGACCGTGTGTAGAATGCGGGATGATAACGATCGAGTTGTAGAGGAACGTTATCTTGATGCAAGCGGAAACCCTGTGGCAAGGTATGGCGATTATTACGGGTTGTCATATGAATACGAAGAAGCGAGTACGGTAATCACATATCTTGACGCAAAGGGAAATCCAATGAAGCGCAGCGCAGGGTACACTACTATAGTCAGAACGCGGGCTGGTGGCAGGACTTCCGATGATTTCTACTACGACTTGAACGGACGGCAGGTACAGTGCTCCGGCGGATACTACGGGCTTCATCGTGAGTATAATTTTGATGGGCAGAACATCAGCGTGACCTTTCTAGATAAAGACGGTCATGCGGTGTGTACTTCACTTGGCTATGCAGGTGTGACTTATCAGCGTGATGGGAATGGTACTGTTGTCGGTGAGCAGTATTTTGACACAGAATGGAATCCTGTAAAGAATTCGCTTGGTCAGTATGGCGAGTTATATCAGCGCAACGAGCAAGGATACATCGGCCAGATTACCTATCTTGACGCAGATGGCAACCCTACCCCTACCAATGCAGGCTTTACCATCCTCAGACGTACCTATCATAGAGATGGCACAGCAGATACGGATATGTATTTTGATGCGAATGGCAATCCAAAGGCGTTGTCTAAAGGGCAGTACGGCATCAAGCGCAGTGGCAAGGTGAACCTTCTGCTTGACAGAAACGGCAACAATATGCTGTGTGTGGACAACATTCTGAATGTCTTCCCGTGCATGGTGGTTGTTCTTGGCTGCGTTGTCTGTTTGCTGATGATTGTTCTTCCGAAGAGTTTAAACGTAGTACTGACGATTGTTTATGTGGCTTTCATCCTTTATGAAACACTGATGTTTCGTGAGTCAGGGGATGCAAGAACGAATTTTGTCCTCTTTTCCTATGCTGGGAAGTTCTTGAAAGAGCAATCTGTGAGAGTTGGGGTCATCAATAACATCTGGCTGTTCATTCCGCTTGGAACGGGGCTGTATAGGTGGTTTCAGAAGAAATGGGTGTTGCTGATTCCTTTCGTAGTGTCTGTGGCAATCGAAACGACCCAGTATATTACGGGACTTGGCATCGCAGAGTTCGATGATGTGTTCGGTAATACGATGGGCGGATGGATCGGTGTGCTGGCGGCATACACCATGATGACGTGGCGCAAGGGAAAAATCAGTCATCATCTTCTACACCATCCCACCCGATGAACTCTTCCTCGGCCTCGTCAAGTTTCGACCAATCAAGGTACTGCCCGCAGTTACCGCAGTAAGACTAGTATTCGTACTCGATGACTTTCTTGCACCGAGGGCAAACGGAGAAGCAGTTCCGGTCCTTGTAGATTCGGACTGTGTTTACAGCCATGGGCAAACGATATGTAGGAGAGAGCAGTATGTCAAGGTTGGCGTGAGTGAGAGGACGCTTCTCTGGAGTGTCCTCCCAGACATCAGCGGAGTTCTGATGGCGGAATCTTTTGAAAGTAAACTTCATTTTATAATCACCTTAAAACATAGATGATTAACACGGACACTTGGATGTATATATGTCCGATTTTGCCCGTTATCCTTGAAAATATATACTATATAGTATATATTTAAGTTATGAGAGTCATGCCTTACAGGTGTGTTGCCTCAAACGTTATCTGGTGTGATATTTGAAACAAGAAAGGCGAGTAGATGGGCAAAAAGGATTCTTCCACGGAAATGGAAAAGATTGGAAAGCTGATATATAAGGATTTGGGCCATCCAGCGTTGTCACAAGTTGGAAATGCGGTAGGAAGCTTAATAAGACTTGTAGCCTTGCCGATTACCTTTTTGGGGTTAACAGCAGAAGAATTAGAAAAGAAATATGCAAAGTTTATACAAAAAACACTTGAAAAGGTTCCGGAGAAAAAGCGAATTGATCCAAAGGCTGTGGTTGCTGCACCGCTTTTGGATCATGTGAAATTTGTTTTCGATGAGGAAAACTTATCTGAGATGTTTTCAAATCTATTGGCAAATGCGATGATGGAAAATGTCGAAGCTATGGTACACCCTGCATTCGCCGAGATGCTTAAGCAACTTAGCCCTTTAGATGCAGAGTTTATGTTTTTATATTTTAAGGATGAAGATATTGTTGAACAAGAAGATATTAAATGGAAATATGGTGAAGGACAGCTGTCTTTAACTATCGAATCTTTACTTCGACTTGGTATAATAAACGGAATAACATATGACAATAGAGATGATGTCGCTTATGCGCTTACTGATTTTGGTAAGCTGTTTCGTGATTTATGCTTGATGACACCGACAGATATAGAACAAGACGAATTTGTATTTCAGGATGAACAGAACAATGCATATATCAGTGGAAAGTATGCGTTTTCCGATACTTTTGGTACAGTGAGAAAGTCGGAAAAAAACGGGCATTTGTATATAAGACATAAATTTTCAATTGAAGATGTAGACAATGGAAGTCAAATAGCTGTTGTCTTTAGAGTATACAATAATTATTCTGAAGAGAAATCTTTAGAGAGGGTGTATTTAGAAAGTCAAAGGGGAAAGATTTATGCGGCAGAGAATAAAATGCCTGTCACAATAAAACCTAAAAAGTTCTTTGACTGTATATTTGCGATTAAATCAAAACAAATGCTTGAGGAACTGGAAAGCGGAAACGGAAAATATGTAATTCAAGAGGGAAAAATGATATATGAGATGTCTGTAACAGAGGCAACGAGAAGAGAGATAGCAGTTTATTTGAAGTATTTTAAGGAGGACAACTAAAATGTGTGAACGAATTGAAATTAATAGTGAACAGGATTGGCAGGATTTTCTTGACTCTGCAACGCGTGAAGAATTGGAAATCCTGAAAGAGGATATTCTTAGCGGAAAGGCCTTTTCTGATGATGATAATGATGACGAATAATTTCGCTCTGTACTTTGAATCATTGAAAATAGCTTTATAGATATGTAAATTTAAGCTGTGAGGCTGTAGTAAAAGCACCGCACAGCTTTGCCGCTCGAAACTTTGCACACCTCTACGTGGTGAGCGGCAGGCAACGCAGTGTGGATACTGTGGCTGAGATGCAGGGACGAGATATTAGGGACATTTAGGTGAAATCATGGATTCTTCGACGATAAGTACAGTTGTTTCGTTAGGTTGGGATAGTGTGTTAAAACTCATGGGTTCCATAGTGCTGAGCCTTGGAGGGGGCGCTGCCATTGCGCTTTTCATTTTCCACTTTATGGCGGATCGTTTGGCGGAACGTCTGAAGGGAAAATATCAGCTTGAATTGGATAAGAAGTTTGAAAGCTATAAGGCTAATCTTGACAATAAAAAGTATGTGACGAAAACAAAGTTCGATGCAGAATTTGATTTGTATAGAAAATTATCAAAAGCATACTTTGAAATGGTGAAATGTATCAACGTGATGATTCCTCAAGGCTTATCTACGGTGCCTGCAAATGAAGAACTGCGAAAAAAAGTGGATGAGGATCACTATACTGCGGCTCAAAAAGCAGTTGTTACAGCACAGGATGAACTAAATAGCAATGCAGCTTTTATTCCCGAGACCTTTTATAACCAATATGAGGCTATTCGTCAACTTTGCATTTTGCAGTTGGACGAGTTTCAGGAGCGTTGGAATGTGGGATCACTTGTGCCCCAGAAAGAGAAAGAAAAAATATCGGTGGAAGCCTATAAGAGAACAGGTGAAATAAATGAAAAGTTCAAAGAGTTAAACTGCGAACTTAGGAAATATTTAAGTGAATTAGATGTTATTGACTAATAAGAAAAAATATACATAACGATGAAAGCAATATTTCTGATATTGCCATCCAACTTCCACAGTGCTATACTAACATCAAATCTTACATATTCTTTCGGGAGGTATCATCCTATGCCCAGAACCAAAGGCAGCAAAAACCGTGTTACCGCATCTACCGACTTCGATGCTCAAATCGCAAAGTTGCAGAAAGACAAGGCAATGCTCGAAGAAGGTCTTTCCAAGACTGTCGCCCATATCGAAGAGCTGAAGACCGACATCAAGTCTCTGCGTGAAAGTCTAAAGCCGCAGAAGGCGGAGATCAAGCAGACCGAAAAAGAAATCGCAAAGCTGGAGGCCAAGAAGGCTGCCGTCGAAGCGAAGGCCGCCGAAGCTGCTAAGAAGGTTGAGGCCGAAGCTGTGCTGAAAAAGCTGCTGGCATCCGGTATGACGGCAGATGATATCCTCGAAAAACTGAAATAAAGCAATACGCCGTGTGATCAGAAAAAATCTAGGAGTTCACACGGCATATTTTGAAGCACGATTTATAGTTTGTGACGAAAATAAAAGGATAGAGGTGACTATCTGTGGGCAAGCAGCGCAGACCCGGCGGAGGGCGAAAGAAATCAAAATCGAAATACAGTGCCGAGAAGAATCTGGCGAAGCAGATGGAAGCAGCAGTGCTACTCTATAAGGACAACATGACCCTGCAAGCCATCGCAGACGGCCTGTCCCTCAATCCTATCAAGGTTCGGAAGTTGCTCATCACTGCAGGAGTCTATGAGTCAGACACGGCAAAGCTCGTACAGCAGACATTCAACAATTTCAGAAACACACAGAACTATAAGATTGCTGTCACCTCCACTATGTCTGCCTTACAATTGTCTCGTCCCTCTGTGACCTCTTATCTGCCGTATGAGAAAGGCGTGTACTTCCCGGAGGATGCCGATGCGGAGAACATCAGCACCGGCGCTGAACGTCAGCGTCATTACCGAGCGGTCACAGCGCTGAAGAAGAATCCGTGTGAGGAGAACCTCTGGAAGTGCGTGGTGGCTTTTCGGGGATATAAGTTCAAGACTCTGTCCGGCTTGCCCTTTACATACAAACTGAAGAAGGGCAGGGGAGATGAGTTCACCAAGGAACTGTGGATCGACCGCAGGGAGAGTAGCAAGAGCCTTGCATGGAGCTCTGTCATGCGGGCATATCAGAATATTGGAAAAGTTGGAGAGGTCGTGGACAGACCCAAGGCTTTGGGAGACATCCGGGGTGTGTCGTATATCTATGGGGTGTTCTACCGATTTGGCTTGATTGACGTGCCGAAAAAGGTTAAAGAGAAGATGACGAAGTGATAAGGGTGTAGGTATAGTTTGTGACGAAAATAAAACTGCCCTCCGTGTGAACCACAGAAGGCATACGCCATCACCCATCAACAGAATGAGATGATAATATACCGTTTTAAGGCTGAATGTGATATAATAGAAACGGCGGTTTACCGTACTACTTGTAAAGGGCAGGTGAATGTGCAGATGTACATCATTTGTCATAGCGAGAAATTCGTGTTCAATATTGATAAGATAGTTGAAGCTATCACAAAGGCTTCAAAAGCAACATTGAATCGGATGAACACCCGAATCACCAAGGAAATTCAACAGTTGTTGGATTTGGGTGATAACTCGCTTGAAGATTTTCCGCATTCCCAGTGGCTCTATGAAAGAATTGCAGAGTTGGAACGGATGCGGAAGCACATTAAACTCCTGAAAAAGGCGAAAAGTAATAGAATTCCAGCGAAGTTGCGCGCACTTTGGCTTTGCAGGATAAAAAACAGCAGTCGAACATTAGCGAGCACATCACTTGACCCAATGAGCATCGCACTGCCTGTTCCGCCCACGTTTGAGGCTGCCTTGAGTAGTTTCGGACGTGGGAGGGATTTGGATGCCCTCGCATGCTGAAGAACACTTCGATGCAATCGGAAACTACTACCATATTATAGATCCAGAGGGAACATTGTCTGAAATTGAAAGGGCAAAAAAGGAGGTTGAGGTACTAAATGGTATGCCGAACAGCTTCCCAAAGGCTCTTTGCTATGTAATGAGACTTTCAGGATTCACGAAAGAGGCACTGGCCTTTGAATCGAAGGTGTCTGAGTCGACGATTGGCCGCTACAGAACTGGAAAGGTTAAGCACTATTCTGAGAAAAATGTAGTGGCGCTGTGTGTTGCTATGCACCTTCCACCGTGGCTTTCATTTAAACTCATAGAAAAAGCTGGCTTTGCGTTGGCTGAGACCGAAGAGCAGCAGGCGTTTATGACGGTTCTTACCTGCATGTTTATGAGATCCGTTGATGAAGTGGATGAATACCTAAAAGTAAGAGGAAGTGAGCCGTTGGGTCAGGTAGCTGCATAAACTCAATACCTAATAGCCGACATGATAAAGAGCCGTGCGTCCAATTCCCAGACATGGGAGAAAACGCACGGCTCTTTCGTTAAAACAAGTGGACTTTAAGTTTAAGTACGGAGGCAATTCTGGAAGAAGTTGTCATCAAGGATAAGCTGGGCATCTGTATGATGCTTGAATTTGAAAAGATTCTGACCTTTGACGCCAACTACAACTACATTTTTACCGATAGTATTCAGAATGTCCATGACAGGAATGTAATCGGTGTCACCACTCATGATGATAGCAGTGTCGAAAGCGTTATGAAATCCTTTCGTTAAAACATGTGTTGCAAGATTAACATCGGTTCCTTTTTCTTCAATATAATAAGTGGCAGGATTATTTATATCCATTGTTGCTCCGGCAACCGGACGTGCCACATGTTGACCTTCAATAACCGTAAAGTAATCTTGATTTTTCAGACCCGTAATCCAATTATAGGTTGATTTTCTTTTCGCATCAGTGATGAGAAAATCGTCTGGCTTAGGAGCAAACAAAAAGGTCTTGACTAGTGTATGCGGATTGGAAAGCAGATTGACGACCTCTTTTGGAATTTTGTTAAAGTCAAGTTTTGGGACGACCGTTTGCACATGGGTAGGAACAGGAGTCCCAGCAGCAAGGGCCGCACTTTTCGCATCTTCCAGACACTTAGCACGATAATAATTATACTTAGAAATATCAAAATTCTCGAAGTCGATAAAAACCATTGCACGTAACATTCCAATTGACCTCCGATAATAACTAAAGGGTTGCCTGCTCGAAAGCCAAACAACCCTTTACTAAACACTATAGAACCGAAGTTCAATTATCATTATATAGGCTATCTGGCAAAAAGTCAACATAAATATGGGATTATATCGCTATTGTTCTTCATCTTCAGCCCTTGCCCGGAGCAGGTCTTGAATCTCTTTCTTCGTGGCCGACTGGACGGCAGCTCTTTCCTGAAATTTGACCTTGCCGCAGTCAGGGCAGCGGTCAGGCAGTGACTCTGCCTCAAAGCAGTAATGGCAGACATCACAGAAATAGTAGTTCACAGCGTTTGCACTTCCAATCTGTGTAGTAATATTCTTTTATATCTCATCGGGATACTTTTCTATCCTAAGGTAATCCTCAATATTGGTGATGCCCTCACCGGCAAGATCGGCAATGTCATCGAAGGAAATAATGACTGGCAACTCTTTCTCAATGCCCACAGCTTTTCTATCACTGTCCTGCATGACTTTCAGTTCTCGATAAACTGGGTCGATCATAACAACTGTGCCAGTCAGACTTATGTACTTGCCGGTACTTTCTGCGGCCTTCATAAAGTACCGCACTACGACCTTCATACCTTTTTTGACCTGCAGGAGCTTGTCGGATAGAGCGTCCTTCTCCTCATCGGAAAGTTCGACTTTCTTCACCAGCAGCTTGCTGGCTCCCTCGCTGGAAATTTCATCATCGAAGCCACGCAGTGCAGCGAAGGGGCTGAATATCTTTGCCCGGTTTGAGAGTGCCATCCGGGGATGCTTTACTGGAGGTTCGGGACGGCTGAGATGGAGGATGTCCGCATACTTCTGCGCGACGTTTCGCCCCTCTTTGGTATTCTTGAAGTCTGCCATAGAATCCTCCTCGTTGCACATTATTTGGCCTTATGACCGCCTATCTGGCCGTTACGTTCTCGCATAGTGGCTCCTTCCAAATAGTTGGTGGCCTTCAGAACAGCGTTTTTTCCGAACTTCTTCTTGATACCGAGCATGGTCGCCTGTAGCGATTTCTCCCGCTCCAGCTTGCTGGTGTCAGCGAACAGATCCACTTGCAAGATGCCCTGATCCTTGACCACACGGTTTGCTGCGATTGTTATTCTCCGCACAGTCAGATTTCTGTTGGCAATGTGGTCGAACAGTTCTGTGGTAGCGGCCATCAGTTGGCTGCTGAGATTGGTCGGGTTGTCCAGTCGTGTACTGCCGTGGGCACCCTTCGGAACAGTGCGGCCGTAGTGATCGATGTGGACAGAACCGTGATAGATGCCTTTGTCACAGTTTTCCCGGTCATAGCCAATGTCCAGTGTCAGGCTGTCTGTGACAAGTCCCTTGTCCGTGAGCTGGAATACCAGACTGTCGGTCATCTCCTGGACGATGATTCGGGCCTTGTCATAAGGATAAGGGCAGGAGAGAACCTGACCTTCGGACAGGCTGTTGGTTTCCGGGCGATAGGCATTGATCTCCTTCATCCCGCAAGGTTCCAGCCCCCAGGCGTGGTCGATAAGGATCTCAGCATCTATGCCGAACTCCTTATATAGCATCTCAGGGAAGTGAATGCTGGCTCTTGCCAGTTCACCCATCGTATGGATGCCATGCTTTTCCAGTCTGCGGACGGTGCCGGGGCCAGTCTGCCAGAAGTCCGTGAGAGGCTTATGATCCCAGAGCAGATACCGGAAGGATTCTTCATCTAGCTCTGCGATGCGGACGCCGTCCTTGTCCGGGGCAGCATGCTTGGCGGTGATGTCCATTGCCAGCTTTGCCAGGTATAGATTGGTGCCGATCCCGGCGGTGGCGGTGATGCCGGTGGTGTACAATACCTCCCGGATCATGGTCATGGCGAGGTCGTGGGCAGACATTTTATAATGCGTAAGGTATGCGGTGGCATCGATGAATACCTCATCGATGGAATACACCACGATGTCCTCCGGGGCAATGTACTTGAGATAGATGCCGTAAATCTGCCGTGAAATCTTCTCATAGTACGCCATCCGGGGTGGTGCCACCAGATAGGATACCTCAAGAGAGGGGTCTGCTGCAAGGGCGGTGGCATCGTAGGACGCAGCCGAAAGAGAGGGAACACCATCTTTGTACACAGCGGTCTTGTTCCGGATGGCAGCCCGCAGACGACCGTTGTTGACCTCTTTGACACGCTGCACGACCTCGAACAGTCGAGCTCGACCGGGAATGCCGTAGGACTTCAGCGATGGGGACACAGCCAAACAGATGGTTTTCTCCGTGCGGTTGGCATCGGCCACGACCAGATTGGTGGTAAGCGGATCGAGATGCCGTGCGGCGCATTCTGCCGAGGCATAATACGACTTGAGGTCAATTGCCAGATACGTGCGCTGCGCCATGCTATGTCCCTCCCTTTCCGTGGTGGATTTCGCAATGTTATTTGCTTGCTTTTTCAAGTTCCTTGATTTTTTCCTTAAGAGAATCGATTTCCTGCGTTTGCCGATGGAAAATCTCGCGGTTAGCTTGCTCGTTCTTGTTATAGGTCAGAGCAAGAACCACCAGAACCAGACGAAGTTCCACGTCTGGAATGATCTTGCAGGCTTTAATCATTTCTTCTTGGTCGGTAATCTCGGCGAGTGTACTCAGTTTCTCAAAGATGGTCAGTGATAACCCCCTTTTGTTGGATGAGCTTATTGTGCCGTCCGCTCCACATACCAGCGGCCAAGCCGTCCGGTGAAGCGAGGGTCGATGTGTTCAAAGAACAGGTGCTTCTCCTGTCCTTGGATCAGGACAGTGAAACAGTCGCCATTGCAGTCGTTGTCTGCGGTTCCTGCCGGGCGGAAGTCCCGGACGGTTTCGATAGGGAAGGTTCTTCCGTCCGCCCAAGTGATGGATGTTGGCTGCATATAGCCGGTTGAATCAAACTCCGAGGCGACCTTTACATAGACACGCTCGATCATGATTCGTTTGGGTATCGCCATGTGGGTCACCTCCGATCCTTAGTGCTTGGCCCGCAGGAAGCGGTTGTCGATATCAACGGGCAGTTGGAGGTGCTCACCGCGGCGAATCAGGCTGTACATCTTAAACGCAAAAAAAGGCGCTGGAATGCAGAGATCTTTGGCAACGCTGAAAAAGTCGGTGTTGCCGGAGTGAATCAGATCCAGCACTTCCTCATCATCCAGTAACAGATCAGCGGCGAAGAAATTGGCCTCTCTTTCCAGTCTGCCGGCGGCCTGGTAAATGTCGAAATCCTGCATGGCCTGACACCGCAGGTGGTTTGAGTGTTCAAATATATGCCCAAGTTCATGACCGGCAATGACACGCTGCTCCTCGTAGGGAAGGTGAGGATTAACGGCTATGTATCGGACACGATTTACAATCGTAGCGAAGCCACGCAGACCATCCGCATCGAGTGATCTGGCAGGCCAGAGCTTTGTGTTGGGCAGCGCATCGATCAATTCAAAAGGGTCACGGGTACCATATTTCTGAATCAATTTTTGAGTATCGTCAAAGGTTTGAAGTTGTGTCATTCTTTCACCAACTTTCTGGCAGAAGATCAGGTGCCGTTATCTTCGGCATTCTTCCGGTATTTCTTCGGCGTGAACTTTTCACGTGCCACCTTCTTGGAATCCATAAAGATCCGCTGCATTTCAATGGCAAACGCCTTCTGATCTTCCTCCGAAAGAGAACCGCCGGCGAATAGCTCACGAGTCTGGCTGAGAATCTCGCTGGCCTGTGCCTGACCGCGCCGCCCGTAGAAGGAGCCTACCTCGGTCATAAACTCCTCATTTTCGGTCATCAGATAATTGACGTCCGTTTCAAGCAGCTCGGCCAGCTTTGCATACATATCGCGAGTGCGGGGATAGGTGGTACCGGCCTCATAACCGCCAATGGTACGGCGGGTTACGCCCATCTGTTTCGCAAGTTCCTCCTGAGACCACCCCTTCTGTGTGCGGAGGCCTTTTAGTTTTTCCCCGAAGTTCATTGCTAGTGCTCCTTTCCCTAGATGATGTTTTCCCTGGACGTTTGCTCTAAATGTGTTATTGACAAGAGCTAAAAGCGTCATTATAATTGAAATGAGAAAACTGATTTTGCATTTATTATATCAATGGGAAAATAACCTGTCAAGAGGTTTGCATTGAAATGAGAAGTTTATTTTCTCATAGTGTGCAAAAAATGACACAGCAAAGAGGCTGATAGAAAACGAGGGGGCGAGGAATTGGAGTGCTTTTCGCATGATAGGGGACCGGTTGTCCGTATGGCTCAACGGGAAAACCCCAATGAAATAGATGAATATGTGAATCCGTTCTGCACAGAGCTGGACGAGATCGGATCATTTCAGAGTTACTGTATCGGGCACTTTGAGCACGAGTGGTTGGATGTGCTAGGTCAAATGATCGCAGAGGCGCGAGTACCGATTACGGATGCACCGAAGGTGGATGATCCAACAGAGCTCCGCCACATGGATAGCGGATACATTCATAGGATGGAGTTTTCACGTCCGGACCGGGGGCACTTCTATGCGGAGGCCATCGTATAATGAAGCCAACGGATTAGAAAAGATTCTGCCGCAGACATTGACGTACACTTAAAGCAAAGTGTCAAAACTTATTTTGCTATGAGCGCGAACACACATATGAGCAGGCGATGGACAGATTGACGGTGTCTTTTGCCAAGCGGTGATAAAACTGCCAATTAAAATTATAGCGAGGTATCCTCCATTTTTATAATGGAGGATACCTCGCTTTTTATTTATATACAGACTATTTATAGTATAATACCACATAAGCCAACATTTTTTCAACAAATCACGTAATATTAAATTATACTGGATTTGAAATTGTCAATTTCACCAGATATACGGGATTTTTTTGTCAGCAAAGCAACCAATATGTGATACTTGTTAGCAAATCACAGCCTAATGAGAAAGGAGTTCCACATGGCAAGACGAGGGGAAAACATCCGTAAACGTAAAGATGGTCGTTGGGAGGGTCGATATATCAAGGGGCGCAAGCCTGATCGAACAGCAATTTGGGGATATATATATGGCCATACCTACACAGAAGTAAAAAGGAAAATGACAATACGCAAGGCCGAGGTTCGAGCCTGCGCATTGTCGGAACAGAATCCAACATTTCAGGAGCTTTCTCATAATTGGGAAGGCTCCATTTCTTTAGGGGTCAAGGCGTCGACAATCACACACTACCAGTATACTTTGAAGCATTACATTCTTCCTGTTCTTGGCGGCTACCGTGTGCAAACACTAGATGAATGTACCTTGGAACAAGCAATGTTGGAGATTATCACGCCAACGGACAACAATCACAAGCCCTTAGGTACTACTATGTCACGGGAATGCCTGGTTCTTGTACGCCGCATCTGCCGATATGCAGCACACTTGCACCTTATGCGACCACTTGAGATTGATGTGAAGCTGACAAAACCGTCTGCGGCTACACCGACTACGCTCAACAAATCTGAACAGCAGTGCCTACAGGGATATGTCGAATCTGCGCCAACCACCCGGAAGCTCGGCGCGCTGCTTATGATGCAGATGGGCTTGCGGATAGGCGAGGTTTGTGGTTTGCAATGGGCAGATTTTGATTTGGATCATGGTGTTCTCTCAATCGAGCGAACGGTGAAAAGAATCTATGTGGGTACAGGACAAACGAGGGTTGTCATTCAATCGCCAAAAACGCGAAGCTCCGAGAGAAAAATCCCGATTCCTCACGGCATTTTGGGTATGCTGAAGCAGTTGCAGCAGAAAGAAAGCTGCAAAGCCTGGTTTTTGTCGGGCAATGAATCTAAACCTGTTGAGCCTCGTTGCTACCGGAAAAGCTTGCGTTGCTATTTAAAAAGTGCTGGCGTCACGGTAGTGAATCCGCATGCTCTGAGACATACTTTTGCAACGACCTGCCTGCAAGCAGGCTGCAACATAAAAACGTTGAGTGAGCTGTTGGGGCATGCCAGCTCTGACATTACATTAAAGCGTTATGTGCATACCTGCTGGGAGTGGAAGCAGGATGAGATGAACCGCATTTTCCAGTAATTGATGGTCAGTCAAAGGGGCAACGGCAGCATAACCACCGATCTTCGCTGTTTTATGGTATAAGTTTTCCATTATAAAAATGGAAGACATTTTGCGAGGAAGTGAGGTGGGCAATATGGCGCTGGATCTGTATGAGCATAATGCGAATGCTTACATGGCCGCGTACGAGATGATGGACAAATACGGCAAAGCTGCTATTGTTCACCCCACCGGTACGGGTAAGAGCTATATCGCGTTCAAACTCATTGAAGCTCACCCAAATGAAATGATTATCTGGCTTTCCCCCAGTGAGTACATCTTCAAGACCCAGCGGGAGAGCTTACTGCGCCAAGACCAGGATTTCCCACTTCAAAATGTACGCTTTTATACGTATGCCAAGCTGATGTGCAGTACGCCGGAGCAACTTAACCAGATAGCAGAACAGAACCCCACCTACATTATACTGGATGAGTTTCATCGAATTGGTGCGGAATTTTGGGGTGAGAGCACGCAAAGGCTGTTGGCTCTCTGCCCACGTGCAAAACTGCTGGGTTTGACCGCCACCAATGTACGCTACCTCGATAATAACCGCGATATGGCCGAGGAACTGTTCAATGGTCATGTTGCATCTGAAATGACCCTGGGCGAGGCAATCGTCCGGGGTATTTTGCCTGCCCCGAAATATGTCACCACGGTTTTTAAATACCAGCAGGACCTGGCACGGTATCAGTCGCGAGTTGACAATCTGCGCAGCCCGGGCATTCAGGATGTGAACCAGAAATATCTGGACGTTCTAAAGCGCGCCTTAGAGCAGGCGGACGGACTGGACAAGGTCTTTGCCCGCCACATCACTAACAAAAGCGGCAAGTACATCGTGTTCTGCTCGGGCAAGGAACACATGGACGAGATGATTTCCCATGTGCCGGAATGGTTCGCGGCTATTGATACCGAACCAACTGTTTACAAAGCACTGTCGGATGACCCCGCCACAGATAAAGCCTTTGCGGCCTTTAAAGCAGACAACAGCAAGCACTTAAAACTACTGTTCTGTATTGATATGCTCAACGAGGGTGTCCATGTTGAGGGTATCTCGGGTGTTATTCTGTTCCGCCCGACGATTTCACCTATTATCTACAAACAGCAGATTGGCCGCGCTCTGACAGCAGGGGATAGCACGACACCGCTTATTCTGGATGTTGTCAATAACTTTGAGGGCCTGTCCAGCATCAGCGGTCTGCAAAACGAGATGGCTGCCGCCGTGCAGCGTCTCTACGCCAACGGTGAGAGTGATAAGGTCGTGACTGACCGTTTTGAGGTTGTGGAGCAGGTCCATGACTGCCGTGTACTGTTTGAGCAGCTGCAAAGCAGTCTGTCATCGACCTGGGACCACTACTTCTCCGAGGCAAGCATCTACTATGCCGAACACAGCAACCTAGACATTCCGCGGCGCTACAAGACGCCCATGGGCTTGAGCCTAGGCGCGTGGCTGCAGATTCAGCGGCAGGTTCGCAGCGGCAAGCGTGCAGGGAGCCTGACCCAGCAGCAGATTGAACGCTTGGACAGTATAGGCATGCGCTGGGACAACTACAGCGACTTGGCCTGGACAAAAGGTTATGAAGAAGCCGCGCAATATTACGCCAAGCACGGCAACCTCATGGTGCCTGTGGAATGGAAAACGAAAGATGAGTTCCCGCTGGGAAGCTGGATTTCCAACAAGCGTACTGAAAAAGCCGCTGGCAGGCTGGACGCGGAGAAGATGAGCCAACTGGAGAGCATTGGCATGGTCTGGGACGCTTTCAGCGAAAGGTGGGAGCAGGGCTTTGCCGCAGCGGCAAAGTATTATGCTGACCACGGCAATTTAGTTGTGCCTGTGTCCTACACCACAAAGGAAGGGCTGCGTTTGGGGGTCTGGGTCAGAAACCAGAAACAAACTTATGCCAACGGAACGTTGCAGCCTGAAAAGGCCGAACGGCTGGAAAGCATTGGAATTCTTTGGGAGCAAAACAACTTCGACTTCAAGTGGAACGAGGCTTACGAAGCGGCCAAATTGTATTTTGAGGAAAACGGTAGCCTGAACGTGCCCATCGGCTATACCACCCCTGATGGCATAGCCTTGGGAAAGTGGGTGGCCCGCCAGCAGTATGCGTACAAAAGCCCGAACAATAGCAATTGCAAACTGACTCCGACGAGGGTTACTCTGCTGGAAAAGATCGGTATGCAGTGGGAAAAGCCGGATTCGTGGCAGCATAAGTACGATTTAGCTTGGGATTATCTGCAAATGCACGGCAACCTGCAAATCCCGGCTAAGTATAAAACGGTGGACGGCATCTGGTTGGGCCGTTGGTTGTACGATCAAAAGGTTTTGCTGCGCAAGCAGTCACCCCGGCTAAGCGCCGAACAGACAAATAAATTGCGGAAGCTGCTGGATGAGGGTACGGCAGGTAAAGCATGTTAAGTAAAAAATGATAAGGCGGAGAACATGGCAGTTGCGGTAGAAGAAAAGACAAGCACAGAAGGTGCCTATTCCATTTACGATTCAAATGAATGGGATAACGAAGTGATTCAACAAGCGATTCAGGAACACCAATATCACTTATCAGACCGGCAAAAGCGATATGTTGGCATTAAGCGTGTGATTGATACATGCATTGCGGCTGTTGCGTTGCTGATTTTAGCAATACCGTTTTTGTTGGTTGCAATTATGCAAAAAATCAGCATTCCTACAGAATCCGTATTCTTCCTGCAAGACCGCGTAGGACTTCACGGGAAGGTATTTAAAATCATCAAGTTCAGAACGATGAAGTCCTCAGCGCCACACAACACGGCCACTGCTGATTTAGAAAATGCAGAGATGTATCTTTCTAAGTTTGGCAAGGTTCTGCGTCGTTTCAGCATTGATGAGCTACCGCAACTCTTTAATGTACTTTGCGGTCAGATGTCACTGATTGGTCCACGTCCACTAATTGTGTCAGAGTACCCGGCGCAGTACTTACGAGAGTTCTACGGTATATATGAAGTCCGTCCTGGCATTACAGGCCTGGCTCAGGTCAATGGCCGCGACACGTTGAACGATGTGGACAAGGTGCGGTATGACCGCGCCTATACCCGCAACATCTGTGCCCGGCTGGACATAATGATTCTGTTAAAATCTGTTGGCTATGTGGCTAAGCAGGAGGGTATCGTAGAGGGTAAGCAGCCTAAGGTGCCCGGGTTTGCATCAGAAGTGAATGCGAACGTTGAGAAAGACATAAAGGATGCACTGATGAACGGATGAAAATTTTAGTTGTATGTCAGCATTACTGGCCGGAGCCGTATCCGCTCCCGGATATCTGCGAGGAACTCGTACGCCGCGGCCACAGTGTGGATTTGATCACAGATGTGCCGAACTACCCCATGGGCATCACCTATCCGAACTATAAAAACGGGCAGCGTCGTAAGGAAAAACATAACGGTGTACATATCACCCGCGTTTTTACAATTGCACGGCGACATAATGCTGTATTTCGTCTGCTGAATTATTACAGCTTCATGCTTTCATCAACGTGGTATGCAAAGCACCTGAAGGAAGAATATGACGTTGTTTTTACCAATCAGACGTCGCCTGTAATGATGAGCAATGCAGCGTTTGCCTATGCCAAAAAGTATCACAAAAAGGTTGTGATGTATTGTATGGATCTGTGGCCAGCGTGTCTGGCGGCAGGGGGCATTGCGGAAGGTTCGCTTATTTACAAATTTTTTGGGTGGGAGTCCAAGCGTCTGTACAATAAGCCGGATAAAATCCTTATTACGTCGCAGATGTTCCGCGACTACCTTGTGCAGCAGCATGGTGTAGAAAACAACAAAATTGAATATCTTCCCCAATATGCACCGGCTCAGTTTGACATGATACCGCCCAGTGCAGAGCACAAGGAAACCGTAGACTTGATGTTTGCGGGCAATATCGGAGCGGCGCAGAATTTACAGGTTGTGTTGAATGCTGCGGAGATCCTGCGCAATGAGAAAAAGCTGCGATGGCATATTGTGGGCGATGGCTCTGAACTTGAAAATCTAAAGCGTCTGGCAGTCGAGAAAAAGCTGGACAATGTGATTTTCTATGGCCGCAAGCCGCCTGAGAAAATGCCGAAATACTACGCCATGGCAGATGCGATGCTGGTGACGCTGACCGCGGATAAGTTTATTTCGCTAACCCTGCCCGGTAAGATCCAGACCTATATGGCCGCAGGAAAACCAATTATTGCATCTGCAACAGGGGAGATACCCACAGTGCTTCAAGATACGCATTGTGGGTACTGTGTTGCTCCGGATGATGCGCGGGCGTTGGCGGATGCAGTAAGAACATTTATGAATACGAATGAAAAAGCTGTGCTGGGCCAAAACGCCCGCATGTATTATGAGACGCATTTTCTGCGAGATAAATTTATGAATCGTCTTGAAAACACATTGATTGATAATGCAAGCAAAAAATGATTCAAATTCCAGAACCACTGCACAGTATACAGGATGATGAAACCAATTCGGTAGGGAGGAAATAGTATGAGCAAAAATCTTTTACGAGCACCTATTGAGCTCGCACATCGAGTTAATGTTGATAAAGAGACAAAAACAGCTTCCTATCGCAATGATTTTATGCGTGATCGGGATCGCATAATGTACTGCAATGCATTCCGTAGGCTGGATGGGAAAACGCAGATATATTTGATCGGAAGCGACGACCATCGCAGAAACCGTTTGACGCATACGCTGGAAGTTGCGCAAATTGCACGGACTATTTCCCAGGCGTTAGGGCTGGATGAGGATTTGACGGAAGCAATCGCGCTCGGACATGACTTGGGGCATACTCCTTTTGGCCATGCGGGTGAGCGAATGCTGAACCGGATCATGATTCCGGAAAGCACTGTAAAAGTCCCGGAATCACCGTTGTATGTGGGAAATATTGACTACAAAATATGTGAAAAGAGGCTGGAAAAGCCTTATTACGGATTTAAGCATAACCTACAAAGTGTTCGCGTTGCTGCGCTTTTGGAAAATGGATACGGCGATAGTGGGTTAAATCTGACAAACTACACCCTTTGGGGAATGATGCATCACTCAAATTTGGCATATCGTGATGACGACGGAGCCCCTAACTACTGGTCGGTATTTACTCCCGCACTTTTGGTGGAAAATGGTCAGCAAGCCTGGTCCTTTGAGGCATTTGTTGTAGCACAGGCAGACGAAATTGCGCAGTGGCATCATGATTTGGAAGATGCGCTGCGTAGTGGGGCGATGTCAGCCAGCGCGGTATGCGGAAAAATCAGAGAAATTTTAATCGGGATCATGAGCGAAAGTGATAAACGCTGCTTAGAGGAAATGGAGCAAGATGCGGAGCAGGAGCATTATGATCGGAAACACTTTGTGACTCTCGCATCAAAGGTTGTCGTAAATACATTGGTTACGAGAATTGTAGAGTGCTCAAATCAAAACCTGCAAAAGATTTCTAGTGGTCATGCGCTAAATGAAAATACCCGACTGAACTTTTTCCGCGAGCATACGGGAGATGAGCCCTATATAAAAAATGCGATTGCATTTGATGTGTATAAGGACGCGGACGGGGTCAGAGCAGAAACCATGGAAACCCTGGAAAGATTTGGTGATGCAATTAGAACCGAAATCCATCATTCTCCCGAAGTGGAGCGTATGAATGCAAAAGGCATGTACATTATTCGTAAGCTTTTCCAGGCGTATGCAACGCATCCGCAGCAACTGCCGGATATTTCAATTGTGCAATTCATGGTGGAGACCCATGAAAAAAACAGCGCGTCCGGGGCAAATTACCCGGATATGGCATCCGCTTATAAGTTGAGCTCCGGTAGGGTTAGAAGTGACTTTGATGCATTCTGGAATGATAAAAACAAGAATGCCGAAAGCAGAAAGTTTTCTGCTAGGGTTTGCATGATGCGAAAAATCTGTGACCACATTGCTTCTATGACCGATCATTACGCGATAGAAGAGTATGAAAAGCTGTACGGGTGAATTATGAAAGTACTTCTCATTAACTCTGTCTGTGGTATTGGCAGTACAGGACGTATTTGTACGGATCTTGCACAGCAGTTTGAGGCCGCAGGCGACGAGGTCAAAATTGCCTATGGCCGCAAGAGGACTGTGCCGGAGCAATTCCAAAAGTATGCTGTGCGCATCGGCACGGATTGGGACTGTAAGATGCACGCCTTACAAACGAGGCTGTTTGATACGCACGGATTCGGCTCCAAACACGCTACAAAAAAGTTCCTGCAGTGGGCCGAGGAATACAAGCCAGACCTGGTTTGGTTGCACAACATCCATGGCTATTATATAAATGTAGAAATGTTGTTCGAATGGATCAAAAAGCACCCCGAAATGCAGGTCAAATGGACGTTACACGATTGCTGGGCCTTTACAGGCCATTGTTCGTACTTTACTGCGGTAAAGTGCGCCCAATGGAAGAACCATTGTTCGTACTGTTCTCAGCTTCGCCGATACCCTGCATGCTACGCAATGAGCTCCGTTCGCCGCAACTTTGCGCGCAAGTGCGCTGCGTTTACAGGAGTGGCCAACCTGACGCTCATCACCCCCAGTAAATGGCTGGCCGACCTGGTGAAGCAGAGTTTCTTAAAAGAGTATCCCGTAGAGGTTCACTATAATACCATCGACACCACGATTTTCAAGCCGACGCCCAGCGATTTCCGCGAACGATACGGCCTGCAGGATAAGATTATCGTGCTGGGTGTTGCCAATGTATGGGAGGTCCGTAAGGGCCTATTTGATTTTTACAAGCTGGCTGAAATGCTGGATGACCGCTATGCCATTGTGCTGGTTGGCTTGAGTGAAAAGCAAACCGAGAATTTGCCGAAAAATATTAAAGGTATCCAGCGCACCAACAGCCCCAAGGAATTGGCCGCAATTTATACGGCGGCAGGTGTGTTTGTGAATCCCAGCGTAGAGGAAATATTTGGCATGACGCCGGTGGAGGCCCAGGCTTGCAGCACGCCGTCAATTGTCTATGAGGACACTGCCTGTGCCGATGTGGCCGAACAAAATGGTAACAAGGTTGTCCCGCAGGATGTGAACGCCCTATATAAAGCGATTACAGGCGAAAAATTCATGCGGGGGGAAAAAAACCATAGCAAAAAGCGTGGGTGCACGATTGTTGCAATCCCACGCACGAATAGTCCCCAAGAACTGGCTGAAATTTATACAGCCGCAGATATATTTGCCAACCCGACTTATGAAGATAATTATCCCACTGTAAACCTTGAAGCACAGGCTTGTGGTACAAAGGTTGTGACTTATGACACGGGTGGGTGCAGAGAAACGCTAATACCTTCTCTCTTGGGACAAACGGCGTTTCAGTGAGGAATAATTGATTTATGATGAATGGTGATAACAATTATAAAAAAATTGCCTTAATTATACCGTATTTTGGCAATTTCAAAAACTACTTTCAATTATTTCTAACATCATGTAAAAATAACCCTACAATTGACTGGCTTATTTACACGGATTCAATAGAAGCATACGAGTGGCCTGAAAATGTGCATAAAATCACAACTACATTTGAAGATTTTAAGCGACGTATCCAGGCAAACTTTGATTTTTGCGTGTGCCTGGATAAGCCTTACAAACTGTGCGATTTTAAGCCTACATATGGGGAAGTGTTAGCTAACGATTTAAAGGACTATGACTTTTGGGGATATTGTGATTGCGACTTGATTTTCGGAGATATTCGTAAATTTTTAACAGATGATGTTCTCGGAAAATATGAAAAGATTTTTACACGGGGACATTTGAGCATCTATCATAACGATGCGGTAACCAACGCTTTTTACAGAACGCAAACTAACTATGACTACAAAAAGGTGCTGACGACTCCGCATGCATGGGCGTTTGATGAGTGGGGAGGGGTAAGTACTGCGTGGGATAAGAGTGGCAGAGCTTATTATGACGAACTCTGTATGGATGATATCATGTATACTCTAGATGGATTCCATCCAACAAAGTCGATTCGGGGATATGGCAATCCATATCATAAAAATAATGTGAATCAAGCGTCAAAATATAGAAAAATGCGTAATGTGGTTTACGCATATGAGAATGGGAAATTGTTCCGCTGCTGGAATACACATGGAAAAATAAGCAAAGAAGAAGTTCTCTATGTACATTTTCAAAAGAGAAATATGAATGTGGATTTGCAGCAGGAAGAAGAGAATAGCTTTTTAATTGTACCTGACAGATTTGTAGATTATAAAGATTTGACGCAGCAACTGATGAAACAACTCGCTCCCAATAAATTAACAGGTAAGAATATTATTGAAAATACAAAACAAGTCGTCAGAAACATTGTGAAATAAGGGCAGTCTATGAAGGTAACACATATTTGTCTTGCGGGTCCTGTAACGGACGGTTGGAATTATCAAGATAATCTATTGACCAAATATCAAGAAAAAATTGGTTATGATGTATCAATTATTACGTCCGAGTGGATTTGGACCGAAAAAGGAAAGCTGGGGAAATGCGAAAAGCATGACTATGTAAACGCTGATGGAGTTCGTACAATACGTTTGCCAATGAAGGGTAAGGATGATTTCAACCGAAAGTTCAAGAAATATCCTGCTTTATATGAAACGCTGGAAAAATTGTCTCCAGATGTTTTATTTATTCATGGAGTAGCTTTTTTGGATACAAAAACTATTGTGGAGTTCTTAAAAAAGCACCCAACTGTTGTCGCGTATGCGGATAACCATGCTGACTTTTCAAACAGCGCCACAAATTGGCTTTCTAAAAATGTTTTGCATAAAATCATTTGGAAGCACTACGCTCAGCTCTTGGTTTCGTATGTCAAGAAGTTTTATGGAGTATTGCCGGTTCGTGTTGATTTTCTCAGTGAGGTCTATGGAATTCCAAGAGAAAAATGTGAGCTTTTAGTCATGGGTGCGGACGATGAGTTGGTACAAAAGGCTGCCGCACCAGAGACAAGGGCACGTATCCGCAGCAAGTATGGTATTGCAGACGATGATTTCTTAATTATGACAGGCGGAAAGATTGACGCCTGGAAAACGCAGACTCTGCTACTAATGCAAGCAGTTCGTAATATTGACAATCCCAAGGTTAAATTGATTGTTTTTGGATCTGTGGCATCAGAACTGAAAGAACAGGTTGATAAACTGACAGACGGAAATCGTGTTCAGTACATCGGGTGGGTGCAGGCCAGAGACTCCTATCCGTTGTTTGCGAGCGCGGATTTAGTTTGCTTTCCGGGTAGGCATTCGGTCTTTTGGGAGCAGGTAGCAGGACAAGGCATTCCAATGATTGTTAAGGATTGGCCTGGAACACATCATGTGGACTTAGGTGGAAATGTCATTTTCTTGAAAGAAGATGATTTAAAAGAGCTCGAAAAGAGAATTAGAAAAGTTGCTTTTGACTGCGATTTATTTACGCGGATGAAAAAGGTAGCAAAAGAAAAAGGAATGAAAGCGTTCAGCTATAAAGATATTGCAAAAAGATGTATTGAGTGATAGAACGATGCTTTTGGTGAGAGGAAATCGCAACTACAATGAGAGAAAATATTACATTCAGTGTCATTATTCCAATATATAATGTTGAAGCCTTCCTGAAGGAATGTATTGACTCAGTATTGCAGCAGACATATAAAGACTATGAAATCATCTTAGTTGATGACGGCTCAACGGATGAATCTGGCGCAATTGCGGATACCTATGCCCGTAATTATCCAAGCATAAATGTGATACATCGAAATAATGGGGGGCTTTCTGCTGCTAGAAATACCGGAATTGAAGCAGCAAAAGGGCGATACATTATATTTGTAGATAGCGATGATTATATCGATAAGAATGCATTGTTAAACTTTGCTAACTGCGTAGTGCGGTATAAAGAGCCAGATATTATTGCTGCACAGGCGTATTCTGTGAATTGGGATGGTAACGTTAAGCTGAAATGTAAAGATCATCACCATATAGAAGGAATTTTTTCAGGACGAGCGTTTTGGGAAACAGCAATTAAAGCAAATGAAATTTTTGCCTGCGCCCCTTTCAATGCCTATAAAACGTCTTTGATCCGGTGTACACATATATACTTTTTGGAAGGGCTACTTCATGAAGATCAACTATGGACACCGACGATTTTCTGGAATGCGAAAAGTGTCGTCGATGGCGATTTTATCTTCTATTATCATAGAATGCGCCAGGGCTCGATAACACATTCAAGCGGACATGAGAAAAAAGCGTGTGACTTAATAAGCACATGTTATTCTCTGGAAAAAATGTACCGAGAATATCCATTATCGCAATCAAAGTGGAGCAGAGATTGTGTTGCGGTACTGTATATGAGTGCAGTATTTATCGGGGCGGAGAAGGTGCTGCAAAAGGGCATTGTGAAAAGAATTTTCCCGATTCGAAATGCCTGTAGCAGAAAGACTGTAATGAAAGCGATACTCTTTGCAATATCGCCTAAATTGTATATTGAACTAGATAAAATAGTAAAAGCAAAGCCAAACTTAGGAGAATAAAATTGTGATAGTTTACTATTTAATGATGCTCACCATGGCATTGTTTTACTTGCTTTTGAACAGGGTTATAATCACCTATAAAGGAAATTGCATAAATAACGTCGCTTTTTTGAGCGTTGCGTGGGTGTTATTGTCGTTGCTAGAGGGACTTCGTTCCTTTAGCGTGGGTACGGATACAAGTGCGTACGTAAGTCTTTTTAAGCATCCGAGAAGTAGTTTGGAAGGCGGATTTCAGTTCCTTATTTCATTAGTCCATAAATTCAGTAATAACCCCACTATATTTTTGCTTGTTTGTGCGTTCATAACAAATGGGCTTGTTCTTCTAGCAATTTATAGGATGTCTGATAATGTATTTTTGAGCGTATATTTTTATGTCGCATTATACTACTACTTCATTTCATATAATGCGCTTCGTCAATATCTTGCAGTTGCGGTTCTTTTAAATGCCTTTTGGTACGCAAAACAAAAGAAATGGATTAAATACGCAATTATGATGTTAATTGCAGCATCACTGCATACGGTTGCGATTGTTGGTCTGATTTATATCCTAATTTTTTGGGGAAATGATGAAGTCGTTTCAAAAAAGAAGGCGATTTTAATTGTCGGTGGTGGTATTGCAGCTACACTCTCATTGGATTCCCTGATGGAATTGCTTTTTCGGATAGTTCCTCAATACAAAATCTATGTAGGAAGTTCCTACTTAACTGACGCAGGAGGAATTCAGCAGCCAATTGTAAATACCGCGATTTTGCTGGCATTTGTATGTTTATCACCGGAAAAAGCAAAGGAAAAATCGCCCTATGTGTTGCCTTTTCTTCTCGCAGTAATACTCAGCTTTTTACAGATGAAACTGTTTTCTGCACAGCGCTTTCTTTGGTGCTTTGATATTTTTTCAATCTTTTTACTTCCAAGCGTGATGCTAAACAATCGCCTTGAAACCAAGTCAAAAGCAATATTTAATGTGGGCGTTATTGTAGCTGCGTTGCTTTTCATGACTTACTATTTAAACTATAACTACATGAGAGTAGGAAATTATAGCTTTGCTGTATAAGGAGGTTTTTTATGATTCCTAAAGTCATTCATTATTGTTGGATTGGTGGGGCACCACTTCCAGAGATTGCAAAAAAATGTATTGAGTCGTGGAAAAAATGTTGCCCGGACTATGAAATCAAGGAGTGGAATGAGTCGAATTATGACTTCACTCAGAATGTGTATATGAAGGAGGCTTACGAGGCAAAAAAATGGGGATTTGTCCCGGACTATGCCAGATTAGATATTATTTACCGTTACGGAGGCTTCTACCTTGATACGGATGTTGAACTGCTGAAAAGTTTGGATCCTTTCTGTACAGAAAAATTCTATATGGGGTGTGAAGCGAGAGAAGCTGTGAACCCAGGCCTTGGGTTTGGTGCTGAACAGGGAACGCCGCTATTGAAAGAAATGATGGATTCTATCTACGGAGATAGGCATTTCATATGTAAAGATGGAAGCCTTGATGTAACACCCAGTCCCCGGTTAAATACAAGCTTCTTGAGAGAAAAGGGGCTGCGACTGGATGGCAGTATCGAAAAACTGGATTGTGGAATGACAATTTATCCCGCAGAATATTTTGCGCCTAAAGATTTTAAGACAGGACAAGTTGTACTGACAGATAAAACCTACTCTATCCACCATTATGATGCCTCCTGGATGGAGCCGGAAGATAAACAGGTTCTTAGGATTAAATGGGCAATGGAAAAATATAAGGGAGTTGGAAAAATCGTAACGTACACATCAACAAAGCTTTTAGGACTCAAGAGGCATTTGCGTATGCAGGGGCTTCAAGGGACAATTCAATACATCAGGGATAAGAGATAATCGGCATGAAATCATTAGCCAAAAATTCAATCTACAATATCATTTACCAAACCATCAGCTTGGTTTTCCCTCTGATTACATCCGTTTATATTTCCAGAATCTTGCTGGAAGATGGCGTGGGAAAAGTTGCTTATGCACAAAATGTGGCATCGTATTTTTTGTCCTTTGCTGCGCTTGGCTTTCCTGCATATGGAATCAGAGAAATTGCGAAGGTTCGGGACAATCAAATAGAAAAAAACAAAGTGTTTACAGAAATGCTTGCGATAAACGCCGTATCAACGACTTTATCGACGGCTACGTATCTTCTTCTTATAGTTTCTGTCGCGTCCTTTCGCAATGAGCTTGCACTATATATCTGCTCAGGATTGTTGATATTTTTTAATCTTATCAATATTGATTGGCTATATCAGGGGGAAGAAGAGTACCGTTATATAACAGGGCGAAATCTTGTCATAAAAATTTTATCTATTATAGCGATGATTCTTTTTGTCCGTTCAAAAAGTGATTATTGTCTGTATGCGTTAATATCGAGCCTTGGTTCGGCAGGAAACAACCTATTTAACATTTTACATGCTCACAAGTATGTGAAACTGGACTTAAAGAATCTCCATCTTAAAAAACACATCAAGCCACTTTTGATTTTGACGCTGGCAGGATTCTTTGGAAATATATATAATAAAATAGATATAACAATGCTGGGAAGTATGGCTACAGAAGCTTCCGTTGGGTACTACTCCAACGCACATAAAATCATTTTAATTTTGGTTTCTTGTTGCCAGGCGATTTCTGTGGTTTTTTTGCCTAGACTGAGTTACTACTACAAAAATGATAAGAAACGTTTGGATTCGCTAGTTTCAAAGGGGATAGATGTTCTTCTTTCTATTTCTATGCCTGCACTGATGGGAGTGTTCTTGTTAGCGCAAAATGTGATTGTCTTACTATATGGTAACAACTTTGCTCCTGCTGGCGTAACACTTGCCGTATTTGCTCCTTTGATTATCATTAGACCTCTCGGAGATTTGTTATGCTATCAACTTCTCATATGCTCAGAAAATGAAGAAAAACGGATTCCTGCATATATTGCAGCCTCTATTTTAAATATAGGACTAAATGCATGTTTGATACCCAGGATATGCGAAAATGGTGCAGCGATTGCATCGGTTATAACAGAGTTGTTTGTAAATACAATTCAACTCCACTATACGATTCGAATTGTAAAACTGAAAATTGATACAACACACATACTAAAAACAGCAACCGCAACACTTATAATGAGTGCGGGCGTGCTATTAGTTAAAGCGTTAAATGTCGGGCAGATGTTTACTATCGTAATATCAGTATTCTTAGGGATACTGTTATATTTTTCTGTTTTGGTTCTTCTTAAAGACACATTTGCTACCGACGCCAAAAACTTTGTTTTTCAGTATTTAAGCAAAAGCAGTAAAAAATGAGGACAGTTTGTGAGGTAATGAATGATGTCTAAATTTGATAACGCAACCCTGATGATAACAGGCGGAACGGGATCTTTTGGTTCTACTGTGCTAAAACACTTTTTGGATTCTGACCTGAAAGAAATTCGCATCTTCTCTCGCGATGAGAAGAAACAGGACGACATGCGGCATGAATTGCAGACTAAACATCCTGAAGCAGCGAAGAAAGTTAGATTCTACATCGGCGACGTGCGCAACCCGCAGTCCATCCGGGATGCCATGCCCGGCGTCAATTACATCTTCCACGCGGCAGCGCTGAAACAGGTGCCCTCCTGCGAGTTCTTCCCGATGCAGGCCGTGCAGACGAACATCATCGGCACGGACAATGTCCTGCACGCCGCCATTGACGCGGGCGTGGAGCGCGTCGTCTGCCTGTCCACCGACAAGGCCGCCTATCCCATCAACGCCATGGGCATCTCCAAGGCGATGATGGAGCACGTCATCTTTGCCAACGCCCGCGTGGCCGCCGAGCGCGGCGGCACGACGATCTGCTGCACCCGCTACGGCAACGTCATGTGCAGCCGCGGCAGCGTCATTCCGCTGTTCATTGACCAGATCCGCGCCGGCAACCCCATCACGATCACCGACCCCAATATGACCCGCTTCCTGATGAACCTGGACGAGGCCGTTGACCTGGTCATGTTCGCGTTTGAGCATGCAAACCCGGGCGATTTGTTCATCCAGAAGTCCGACGCATCCACCATCGGCGACCTGGCGAAGGCCGTGCAGCAGCTGTTCGGCGACACCGGCACGAACATCATCGGCACCCGCCACGGCGAGAAGCTATTCGAGACCCTGATGACCCGCGAGGAGCGCCTGCGCAGTGAGGATATGGGCGGTTACTACCGCGTGGCCGCCGATAACCGCGACCTGAACTACGACAAGTTCGTCGTCAAGGGTGAGGTCCACACGATGGCTGATGACTCCTACACGAGCCACAACACGAACCGCCTTGACGTCGAGGGTACGGTCAAGAAGATTCTGACCACCGACTATGTTCGCAAACAGCTGGAGCTAAAATAAAGGAACGATTATGATGGAGAAAAATCTTATTTGTATTCCTTTTGCTTATAACCCTGGCATGAGCTCTGGCGTAAATCTGGGGGGGGGTAAATAAGGAAAAAGTATATTTAAAGAATATATGTGTTGCAGCGATTTCTGCAAAAAAGTTTAATCCCAATTGTGATGTTGCAGTTGCTACCAATTTTGACGATGCAGAGATACCGACAGATATTTTGAAATTGTTCCATGACTGGGACGTGCAGATAATACATATTCCCTTTGACTCCTTTCGCTTTGATGCGGCTTATCCATGGTGCTTGGCGTTTTACAAGCTGTGTGTACTAAAACATCTGTGCGAAATGACATACGATAAAGTGTGTTATATGGATACAGATGTGTTTATACAGGCTAGCTTTGACGGCATATGGAAGGAATGCAACCAAAATATTCTTCTCTATGACATAAATCATGGGCTTAATACGACGAACTATGTTCTGCTGTGTGATGAGGTAGAAAAATTTGAGGGAAGAAGAAAACTCATAACACATTATGGCGGTGAATTCTTTGCGGCAAGTATAGAAAAGGCGAAAGGATTTAGTTCTGTCTGCGAAGAAATTTATCAAGGAATGTATGATAAGAATTTTGTTACCAGTAAGGGTGATGAATTTATACTGTCGTTAGCTGCTGACAAACTCAAAGCTATCATAAAAAATGCATCCCCATATGTATGTAGATTTTGGACTGGTGCTAGTTTTAGATTGGTTTCTACGTGCTATGAGTATAATCGTGTTACAGTTTTGCATATGCCTGCAGAGAAGGACCATGGTATGCTGAAAATGTATGGCCGATACATTTCACATGGCATCGTTCCAGATGATCAGATTGTCTGGCGTACATTTAGATTATCAAGACAATCAATCGTTGATAAGGTGCTGACTTGTGTAAATAAGTCTGGCATACGAAAATTTGTTAGCTCGAGGAGGAAATAGATTGAAAAATGATGATATAAAAATTGCGGTTGCAGGAACAGGTTATGTTGGCCTGTCCATTGCGACGTTGCTGTCGCAGCACCATGAGGTTATGGCGGTAGACATTATCCCAGAAAAAGTGGACCTTATAAACCGCAGAAGGTCTCCGATTCAGGACGAGTATATTGAAAAATATCTTGCCGAAAAAGACTTGGAACTGACTGCCACATTAGATGCAGAAGCAGCTTACAGAAATGCTGATTTTGTTGTTATCGCGGCGCCGACCAACTATGACAGCAAGAAGAACTTCTTTGATACTTCTGCAGTCGAAGCGGTTATTAAATTGGTTATGCAGTATAACCCTAACGCCATCATGGTTATCAAGTCGACGATTCCTGTTGGATTTACTGCAGCTGTCCGCGAAAAGTATCATTGCAACAATATCATCTTCAGCCCTGAGTTCCTGCGCGAGTCGAAGGCACTCTACGACAACCTTTACCCAAGCCGCATCATTGTCGGTACTGAACTGAACGACCCACGCCTGGTGGAGGCCGCGCACACCTTTGCGGCACTGCTGCAGGAGGGTGCCCTCAAGGAGAACATCGACACGCTGTTCATGGGCTTTACCGAGGCCGAGGCCGTCAAGCTGTTCGCCAACACCTATCTGGCGCTGCGCGTGGCCTACTTCAATGAGCTGGACACCTACGCCGAGAGCAAGGGTCTGAACACCCAGCAGATTATCGACGGCGTTTGCCTGGACCCACGCATTGGCAGCCATTACAACAATCCCAGCTTCGGCTATGGTGGCTACTGTTTGCCCAAGGACACCAAGCAGCTGCTTGCCAACTATGCCGACGTGCCCGAAAATCTGATTCAGGCTATTGTTGAAAGTAACAGAACACGCAAGGATTACATAGCAGACCGTGTCCTTGAAATTGCTGGCGCATACGAGGCTAACGAAAATTACGATCCGAGCAGGGAACACAACGTTGTGGTTGGCGTTTTCCGCCTGACGATGAAGTCGAACTCGGATAACTTCCGGCAATCCTCGATTCAAGGCGTCATGAAGCGCATTAAAGCAAAAGGGGCAACGGTCATTATTTATGAGCCAACGCTTGAAAATGGCAGTACATTCTTTGGCAGTGAGGTTGTAAATGACCTTGCGGAATTCAAAAAGCGCAGCCAGGCAATCATAGCCAACCGCTATGATAGCTGCCTTGATGATGTGCAGGAAAAAGTATACACCCGCGATTTGTTCCGCAGAGACTGATTTTGTGATAGCAGCAATGATTTGAACACATATTTTGCCAAGGAATATTAAATCCTTTATGCACGAGAAAAAGCGCTATACGTCCCATTAATTTCGTTGCTTTGAATTTGCTTAACCCTTTCTTTATCTTCTTGGATGCCATTATCAGCATTTTGCACTTTTTCCAATTCAGCAACGAGTTCAGTAATGCGATTTTCTGTTTCAGAGATCAACCGTTGAATTTTCTCCGGCTCAACAAGTTGCGAAATTCCCATTCCATCAAGCTGTGAAGCCGCTCTGCTGTATGTCTGCAGGGCGGCTTCATTTTGCTTGTAGAAGGTATCTTTTAGGGCCAATGGTTTGGATGTAAACTCTAACCAAACAGATTTATAGGTATGGCACACCTGAAGGCTATGGGCTGCGGCTGCATACGTTTTACTTTTGGAACGAAGCTCTGCAATCTCGTTGCGGAGCTTCATTTCTTCGCGTTGATATGCACTGATTTGCTTATCAAAGTCAGCAGCTGAATGCAGACCATTATCAGCCATGCTGCCCAAGAGTTTTCCAAGCTCTTGGGCATTTGCAATTCCTGCACGGCGTTCCACATTAGCGACTCGACGGGCCAAACTGCTTTCAGAAGTGCCAACCTGCACCACACCTCCTAGCGATTGCGCTAGTTCAGCGCCACTGATTGATTTTCGCGTCTTCTCTCTGCCAATTGGCACATAGCTGTACTGCCAACCGGGATATAGACTGATTGCACAGCTTCCTTGCTCGACGTTTCGCTGTACATAGCGTTCCGGAATGAATAACCGCTCAATGTGATATTGCGGCAAATGCACTGTCACTCCGCGCAGGCTCATGGCCATGATCTGATCAGCGGTTAAGCTTACAATCAGTGGCTGCGTCAGATTCTCTTCATCGATTTGTCGAATCAAATCAGTGCCCCGAATTGTGCCATGTGTGCCGTCATCGTAAGTTATATCATATGAAAAAGCCGCGCCGATGTCGGCAGATACAGACCCATCAGGAGTCGTATGAATATGGCTGTTATCAATCATCAGCTTTGCCGGATTGCCACTTGAGTCGTGGATTTGCAGCAGAACACCGCGCTTTCCGGCAGAACATATCTGACGTGACGTGAGTCCGACAGATGTATCACAACTCTGCGGATAGTTTGTAGTCAATTCTTGATATAGCTCTGCAATCGGTGTACTATGATTTGTATCAAGGTTTTCCGATTTATTCTTTATTGTGTTTTCCAAGCCCGCAAGTGTAAATCCATCTCCTAAAGCGTCAGCAGGCACCCATGTGCCATCTAAGTCGGCAGCCTTATACAAAAGCTGTCCGGTTTGCTTTTTTACACGCGCCTTAACGCCCTCAGACTGCAGCTGCTTTATAAAATCGGTAAAAGTCGAGACACTCGGAAAAATCTTAGCTATGCGCTCACGAATAAATAGCTGTTCGGTAGCGTTATCCTCTAAGCGCTCCATGAGGCCGTTATACGTAAACTTGTCGGTATCAGCCAAAGATGTATCTCTGATTGCGCGCCCTGCACCATCCAGCAAGTAAGTCATGTGCTTGCCTCGCTGGCAAACAGAAATGCCCAGTTCCTGTGTCATTTGCAGGAACTGGGCATAATTGGTGGCACGCTCCAGGCAGAAGTTAAGCTTCTTGCGGACTTCAGTACGATTGCTGGTTGTGCGTTTTTTCTGTATGTAAGTGGGGTAGAGTTGGCCTAGCTGTTGCGGATCTTTAATAACAGATAGCTGTGCTTCCATACAGAGCCGATCCGAGATACTACGGATTTGCTGCGCGGTGCGGTAGGGAACAGTGCGCAGCTTTTTGTAATCATAGAAAGAAACGGCGTTGATAATAATGTGGTTATGTATAGAATCTTTATTGATATGGGTAGCAACGACAAACTCGAATTTTCCATCGGTAAATTCCATCGCAAGCTTGCGACCTAACTTGTGGGCCAGCTCCGGCGTGACGGCATCATCCGGTGAAAAGGATTGAATCAGGTGGTAGGCAAGATTTCCTTGCTTTTTCGCACTTGTATTTCGTGCTTTGCGTGCCATTGCTGCAGTAACGGAAAAATCAAGCACTGCAGTCTGTGGGGCGGTATTGTAACCTGAAATCAATTCCTGCCCATCGGTTTTGTCCGGATTTTCTATGTAGTTGATTGCATCGCCAAGCCGAACTTTTACCGCATGAATTTTGGTGATAGCCATAGTAGATTCCTTCTATGTAAGAAACAGGTGAAGATTGTCACTCAGGGCCGGGCGAAAAACCTCAATAACAGACAAAAACAAATAGCCACTCTCGCACGCCCACTTGCGAAAGACATGCTTGGGGTTTGCATAATATTTCGCTGCATACATATTAGACTAGTTTTCGCAGAGCTTTCACCAATCGTTCCTGATAGAGCGACTTCAGCTGTAAATATTCACGCCGCAACTGCTCAACATCGTTGGTGGTAACAGATTGATTCGTATTGCAGCGTTTAGCTACTTGGTTAATGTTACCTGAGATATGACTCAAGCTAAAAGAAATTTCTTTTATAACAGAAAAATCATAATGCTTGACTTTGCCGGTAAGCAGCATTTCCCGACAAAAAGCTGAAAAATTAGGCATCTCACTTTCTGCCATTTTTGCTGCTACAGATAGCCATTCATCTTCTGTGAAGTATACCGGCTTGCAAATGGGCCGTGTTCGATTAGTAGTGGACAAAGCAAAATTCTCCATTCTGCATCTTTGCTGATTACTGTAAAACGGGTTTTAGGGTGTCCCCTAAATGGCGCATGTGAATTTCACATGCAATGCTTGCTAACGTTCGCTTTCGCTCACGTTACCCCTTCGGGCCGCCCCGGCGGCTCTTCTGGCGAAACCAGAACAGTCCGGCCCCGATAAAAACGATGGGCAAAAAGTCCAGCACATTCCAGAACGGATTTGCCGTCTTTTTGCTCTGCTGTACAGGTTGAGTAGAGGTCGGCTCCGGTGTCGGTGTCGCAGACGGCGCAGCGGCAGCTGGTGCATTATAGGCTGCCGCGCGCTGTACCGTGGCGTTCTCGTTACGGCTGGGCGTGCACAACTCGGTATCTGGATTTTTCATGTCCGTTACCGTCAGGTGAAAGCTTGCGCCGTCATCGGTATTCAACTCGATTTTCTCACACTCGAACTGGTAGCGCTCCGCTGCATCGCCCACAACGCGGGCAGACAGAAACGCATACAGTCCGCTGTCAGCCTCCGTGCAAACGGCGGCCAGTTGGTTGGATTCGTATACATCCAGCGCGTATACTGTACCGCTGTACAGGTTCTGCAGGTAGACGATACAGTGTTGAGAAAAGCCGACTGGTGCCGTCAGGTATGTGCTGACTTGGGCCGCTGTTGGCTGATAGTCGGCAGGCGGTTGGTGCAGCGGCAGCGGTGTATAATAGCGTGTCTGCCCGGTTACTTCTGTGAACCAACTCTCACCTGCAAACTCATATTGCAACTCATACTGACCACCAGCCTCGACCTGCAAAAAGGTGGTGCCGTCAACCTCGCGCAGCGGCCAATCGTTTAGGGCGTCGTATTGAACAGCGGCATTGCAGTAATAGGTGCCCTCCGGCAACGTCACAGTCTGGCTATACTGGTTCAAGCCGTTCAGCGTTACAAGAACAGCGTCCGTGTCGTTGGGACCGCTGCCCAGCGTAATCAGCACGGAACGCTCCTGCAGCTCCGCGGGAATATCTACTAAGGATACCGTCACCTCTCCATTTCCCGCTGCACGGCAGGGCGGTGCCAGCACCATGATAAACGGAACCAAAAGCAAAATCGCCAGAACTCTTTTCATGAAAAACGCCTCCTTAAAATCCGGCATAGGTAAAGTAATGGCAGCCGCGGCTCTCCATCCATGCGTTGGACATGTTTACGCAGACGCCGTAGCCATAACAGCATTCGATCCACGCACCGCCGCCAAGTGCCATCTGCACATGGCCTTGCTCACCGCCAGCGGCATAGACGACCCGCAGATCGCCCGGCTGGACCTCGGCGGGGGATATTGCCCGCAAATCGCCTGTACGCCCGTAGGCGGCTGTATTGCCCGCTGCAAACGGTAGCCCCTGTGCCCAGTAGCAGTACTGCACAAAGCTGGAGCAGTCCAAATTCATCCCGACGCTGGCATTGCCGGGGCCACCGCGCAGCGACGAAGGCTGCCCGTACACAAAATGACCTTGGCAACTGATGGCAAAGGTTACGACCTGCCCGCGCGCGGTGTCGGGGTCAATGTTCAGTCCGGCCAGTAATGTCTGCAGTTCTTCAGCAGTCAAAGCGGAGCCTACCGAACGGCACTTGATACCGTCCGCAACGCCGTAAAGCGCCTCCCAGTCCATACGATACAGCAAGGACGCCCATTCCACGTTGCCATAAGTGTCCGCGCCGTTCTCGTACCAGCCCTTGAAGCCCGCCGCACCGGGCGGCAGCGTTACAGTTTTCGTAAAGCGGGCAGTGACCGCATTGTCCGCATACGCATTGCCGTACTGGTCCTGCTTGATGACGGTGCGTGTCAGCATGCCGTCATTGCTGCTTGCGGTCAGCGCCTCCAGGTTGCCCGTGCCGCCGTCCGCACCATTGGGGGCTTCGGTTTCCGGGTCGGCATAGCGGTCATAGCCGGTCAGGTAAATTGTGCAGTTCAGGTCATAATGGCCGTACTGGCCGTCGTGCAGCTCTCCGGGACACCATGGGATAGCGGTTGCGTTGGCAAAGGTCACGGTATAGTCCTGCGTCATAGTTTCGTCGCCGTCGGTGGTCTCCACTGTAAAGATGGCGGTGCGCTCATTCGGGGGATAGAACCAATCGTTCGGCTCGCCCTTGTAGAGATTCGCGCTTTCATCCAGCACGATGCTGCCGGAGCAGTCCTCTGCGGCAATTTTGCTATCGACAACTTGGGTGTAGTCATCCGGCAGGGTACACAGCTCTGACTGGGTGGCCCCATCCGGGAAAATGACAGGAAAAAAGACGGTCACATCGTGTGTGCCGTCTTCGATCCATTCGGGGCGGCTGCTGCCTTCCGCGTGATCGTCACTCCATTCCCATATTCCGTTGTGGTAGTGCCCGCATTCTTCGTTGCCTTGGGCACAGGTGTGCGTTTCGCATCGGTACTCTGTGATGGTCACAGTCTCGCCCTCGCTGCGGTAGCCATTGACGCAGCCGCCATAGCTGATGCAGGAGTAGGGCGCTGACTCGCGTGCGGTGATTTCCATGCCGTAGGCTGTCATGGCGCGGCAATATTGGGTAAAAGGTACGTCGTCCGTAAAAGCCGCAAGCTCTTGTGAACTGGGCCAATCCTGCTGATAATAGACCGCGGCCATCGAGATGATCTCTGCAGTGTCATTGTAGATGCCGTTGGCGTAGCTCCATGTGACGCCATGCTGCATATTGTTGCTGCGCTGGCCGGTCAGTGTGTCGTAGCCGTAGGGGTTGCCGTTGGGGTCAACATCGTTGCGAAAAGCCCTGCAAAGCTCATCAGTGGCGGCTTCATTGCGGTATGTATTGATGCTTTCGATAAGCTGCTGAATATCCTCCGGTCTGTCGGCACACAGCACGCTGGTCGTTGTAGTACCGCCAATCTGGCCTAGCAGCCCAATAATCAGCAACAACAGAACAATTGCGCCACAAATAAGTGCCGTCCTGCCGATAGACACAAGCGCTTTGACAGGATGGGCAAAGAACCTTGCAACCTTGATAACGCTATGACCGGTCTGAAAGCCTGTATTACTGATGATGCCCGGTGTGCGGTCAGCAAAATCATCCGCACTGGTCGAGAACGACTCCGCATAATGCAAGGCCGTCCTGGCACCGGCAGAGCCGATTTGTACCGCGGAGCTTCCCAACTCCATCCGCAGCACGTCGCCGCCTGTATGCAGGACCTCCTCGGCGGTGCGCGTGCCGTCCTGCACATCCTTGATGCCCTTCACGGCGTAGCTGCCCAGTATGCCGACGTCCTCCGCAGCAGTCCCGAGAAACGTCTCCTGCATAATCAGTTCCGCCGCCGCGCCGTGTACGCCGACATCCTGCGCAGCATCGGTGGCAAAGTCCTCTTGATAGCTGACCAGCCCGCTTGCACTCGTGATGCCGTGCGCTGCAGCTGTTGTGCCGCGCATGGCAGGGGAGCGGTAGCCGTTTGTCTGCTGATTGCACAGCAGTTCGTAGTAGGCATTGCTGCGGCTGGCCCGGGGCGTGTTGGTACCGGTGATATATTTCCGGTTGCCTTCGGCGGGAGATGATAAGCTTTCTGCTACATCATCTCTATCATCTGAAATACTATTTTTCGTTTCGCTTACATAATCGTCATTTGATAGCAGTGATTCGGCTTGCTTTTCTGTATTATCCAGCAGTTCCTCGCCGTTTGATGCTTCATCTACCTGATTGTGCAGGCTTTCCGATATGTCAGTATCGGTATGAAATAAAGGTTTGTCGCTATAATTTTGCGTGAATAGTTCTGACATGGCAGACTCCGTGAGGTTGTTTTTGAGATGTGCTGGTGTAAGCATAAAGCATTAAGACTTTCGATTAGGAGATGTATCCATCAGTCTGAACAGCTCGGTATCCTTCGGAAAATCGTTGTTGAAGGGAACCACCGTCTTAGACACGATCAACAGTCCGCTGCCGACCTCTGCATTCTCGATGTACCGCTTTTCCTCGTTGGAAATGTGCAGCAGCCGCGCCAGATCGTTGGCATCGTCGGGGGACTGGTTCAGCAGCTTGATGTATCCGCAGTCGGACAGCATACGGCGCGCATCCTCGTTGTCCAGCACCGAGCGCACATGCTGGGTGATAGAGGTCAGAATCGCACCCCACTTGCGGGCGCGGCTGGACAGCTGAAAATAAAAGTCCGTGCAGTCCTTGTTGCCCAGCAACTGCTGGAACTCGTCGGTAAACACCCAGGTACGGCGACCCAACACGCGGTTCCGAGTGATGCGGTTCCAAACCTGATCCAGCACTGTCAGCATGCCGATAGACTGCATCGACTTGCCCAGCTTGACCGTATTAAAGCAGATGCAATGATTCTGCACGTTCACATTGGTCTGGTGGGCAAACAGGTCCATGGAGCCACTTACATATAGCTTCAACGCCGTAAGCAGTGGCTTGACTTCCTCTCCCTGCAGCGCAAGATTTCTATAAAAGTCGTGCAGCGTTGGCATTTCCTCGCGCTTGGGATTTGCCATATACCGCTGATAGGTCAGGCCAGCAGCTACATCAATAAAGGTTCGCTCCTGGGGCGACAATTCGGAGCTGTGTAGAATGAGCTGGCAGAAATTCTGCAAGAACTGACTTTTCAGTCGGATGTGGTCCGCGTCGTCGCCGTAGTCCTCGGTAATGTCCATGGGATTGATATGGGAGGGGCTGGACGCGGAAATGCCAATCACTACGCCACCCATGGCTGTAACGAGATGCGTGTACTCCTGTTCTGGGTCGATGAGAACAATATCATCATCTGGCCAGCGAAGCATGATATTGGTGACCATCTGCATTACAGAGAAAGACTTACCGTAGCCCGTCATGCCCAGCACCATACCGGCAGGGGCGGGCAGCAGCTTGCGATTGCACAGAATCAGATTCTTACTGCGGGCGTTGATGCCCTCGTACAGTCCGCCAGGCTGGAACAGTTCCTGTGTGGTGAACGGCACATAGATGGCCGTGCTGACGGTTTCCAGCGTGCGCTCCAACCCGAGCCATTTCTTGCCAAGCGGCAGCATACTGTTCATGGCGTTGCGCTGCTCATACAAAATGCTGTCAAAGCGGCAGGTCTGCTGCTGTACGGTGCTGCAAATGCGCCGCACACGCTCGTCCAACTGCGCATTGGAATCGCCATAGGTGTGAATGAGGATGCAGACTTTGAAGATTTTTTGGTTTTTGGTTGTAATGTCATCCATCATCTGCTCTGTGTGGTGCATTTTGGATTTCAGATCATAGCTCACAGCTATGCTGGCAGGCATATTTCGCTCGCGTGCTTTGGCAATGGCATCGTATTCTTCCTTGTGCATATAGGCAAGCTTTTTCTCAATTTCCTGGACGGCTTCTGCCTGGTCCATAGCGTCAACATGCATTGTGATGACGTGGTCAAAAGGAAGCTCCGATAGCATAGAGAACAAACCGTTCTTCATTTCCGGTGCTATGCCCCGCAGATACATTGTCTTGCCGATTTTATCGCCAAACTGATAACGGTCACGGTAAACGGCGCGCGAGTCATCGTGCTCCGGGTGCCAGTTGTAAGAGCTGGGTGAAATAAAATCCTTCGTAGTAAGGTCATCCTCAGCCAGCAGCCAGTCATAGGAAAAGCTCATTTCCTCATTGGGCCGCATGATGCCTTGTAACAGGCTCAGACGCTCAATGCCGGACAAGATGCGTGTACTGCTGCCCATACGCTTGAAGTGATCGGCAATATCTGCAGCACGGTTCTCCAGCTGCTCGTTCGCCTGCTGGTAATTTTCGGCGTG
>ENA-USUG01000611-USUG01000611.1-human-gut-metagenome-genome-assembly--contig:-NODE-611-length-61355-cov-13.650331_pt1 | contig 61355 bp, 66 predicted proteins | sample MGYA00250059_ERZ773394 | MGnify/ENA primary metagenome ERZ773394 (study PRJEB29103, sample SAMN06111957) | human gut metagenome | biome: human gut; feature: ankylosing spondylitis patient; material... | reverse complement strand
GAACAGGAAACGCAGCGTGTCAGGAGATTGTTTTCGAATCATCATGGCGTCATATTTTATAAAATCATTTCTATGGCGTTCATTTGCACATTTACACAAACCTCCGCCACAACTTTTTATTTTCTCGAAAGAACGTAACCTGCTCTTGCGTATAACCGCACTCTTCTCGCTTTGATCTTATAACCTCTTTCATCTGCATAGTCTTTTCTCCGTTTCAGATTCGAAAGCTTTCGTTACTTGTATTGTAACAGACAGATTCTGCCATTTTCATTGAATTGTTGTTAAGCTGCAGGATTGTTTTTTAACTTCTGTTTAATACAAGAATGCCTCTGGTATATGGCACATGCGAGCCATATACATTTCCAAAGCTCAGGTTGATCGCAACAGGCTTCCCAAGTTCCATCGCTTTTCTGATCACGTAGTCCAGTGCCAGCATCAGTTCTACGGTCCCGGCAAACTCAGAGCCTGCTGTCCCGATCTTCACAACCAGAATATCGCTCTTCGATGCCACACCACGGTACTGTCCGCCGGATGCCTGACCATTTCCGGCTGCGATACCAAGTACTTCCGTTCCATGTCCGCTCAGATCTCTTGACGGAACGATGCGATATCCTGCTTCTCTGCTTCCGGCAGCAAGTGCCTCATCAATCTGCTCTTTTGTATATTCCACACCCCGGATTTCTTCGCCGGTTCCTTCTTTGATTTTTCCTGTATCTTCTGTCCTTTCTTCCGATCTATTTTCTCCTTCGCCTGTTGTATCTGTCTCCATTGCATCATTTCTTTTTGGTCTTTGGATTGTCTGATCCCAAAGTGCCACGATCCTGGTCGTGCCGTCTTCATTTCGAAAATCCGGATGAAAATAGTCTACGCCAGAATCGATCACCGCCACCAAAACGCCCTGGCCTCTCAGATCAAATGCTCCGGTCTGAAGTGGATTGATACAGGAGGCACTTCTGCCCTGTGCTGCTGAAAAAAACAGTCTTTTCGGCTTTTCGATGTATTCGACTTCCGGCTGCGAGGAAATCCAGTCAATCTCGCTCTCTTCTGCCGTAATGATCGCATAGCCGCCGGATAACAGGATAATCTCTTTTGTCCGCTCCCCAACCCCGGAAAGATCACCATGATATCGCACGATCAGCTCCCAAATCCGATTCTGCCTGTCATACCCGAAATTCATGTTTAAAGATTTTTCCCGTTCTGCATCTGTAGCATCCAGTGCAAGATTTAGAAGATTTTCAAGCTTCTGATCATTCATAAAATGCTGCTTTCTGTATTTTGTTTCTATACTATGTTGCAAAGTAAAAATTTGTATCTGTTTTTCTATACAGTCGTTGGCATCTTATTTCTTATGTTGACTTTATTTATATGGGAATGAAAAATGATCTGGCTTTCATTATTGGAACTGACTTATTTCTATTTTTTACGATACCCGTATCAGCACCACTGCCACATCGTTTACATTTGTCCCGGTTGCTCCGGTGATGATCAGTCCTCCTGTCTTTTGAAGTGCATGGTAGGCATCATTCTCTTTCAGCACTTCATAGACATCAAGTCCTGCCTGCTGCAGTTTTTCTTTTGTATTTTCATCGCAATAGCCACCGGCTGCATCGGTCGGTCCGTCGCTTCCGTCGCTTCCGACGCTGAAAATGGCAGTATTTCTGCATGCAGCCAGTCCTTCTGCCGCCGCAAGTGCCAGCTCCTGGTTGCGTCCGCCGAGTCCTTTTCCTGTCACGTGGACGATCGTCTCGCCTCCCGCGATAAAAGCAAGGCTTTTGTCTGTATTTTGATGTGTTTTTGCGATCGCTGCTAAAAATGCTCCTGCTTCTTTTGCCTCACACTGCAGGGCATCTGTGAGGATCATGCTTTCGTAGCCAAGTTTTTCGCAGGCTTCTTTTGCTGCCAGGCACAGATTTCTGACGCTTCCGGTGATCCTGGTTTCCACATTTGTTACTGCTTTTGGTGTTTTCATCTCCAGTAATGTTCTTGCCTTCTCGCTGAGTTTTAAGTGATATTTTTCAACGATTGCGATTGCATCGGATGCGGTCGAAGAGTCTGCATATGCCGGTCCAGATGCGATCATATCAAGCGGATCTCCGACGATATCGCTCAGTACAATCGCAAATATGGCTGCCGGTTCACAGAGTCCGGCAAATTTTCCGCCTTTGACTGCGGACAGTCTTTTCCGTATGGTGTTCATTTCTACAATATCTGCCCCGCATGCAAGCAGCTGCTTTGTTATATCCGATAATTCTTCTGTACTTATCAATGGTTTTTCAAAAAGGGCGGAGCCGCCTCCGGAAAGCAGAAATAGTACCTGATCGTCTGCCTGCAATTCTTCTGTCAGCTCGATCACTTTCTGTGTGGCCGCAAAGGTATTTGTATCCGGAACCGGATGTCCTGCTTCAAAACATTCGATCCCCGGAATGTCTCCCTGAATATGTCCGTATTTCGTGATCACAATCCCTTTCTCAATCTGTCCATTCAGGATGTTTGCGGCTGCATTTGCCATCTGCCAGGCTGCTTTTCCAACCGCCACAAGGTAAAGTTTTCCTTTTACCGGTTTTCTGTTTTTCAGTGCCTGTTTCACTGCCTCATCCGGCAGTACTTTTGTGATCGCTTCTTTTATGATTTTATCTGCTTCTTCTCGTAGTGTCATATTATCCTCTCCCCATAAATTTGACTCAAACACACCTGTTTGTTGCCTGCTTCTTTTTAAGTCGAACGCACGTGAGACTTGGCACGCGATTCTGGTCAGCTTTGCTGACATTTACCCAACAGAATCGCTGTGCATCCTCGCGGAGCGTTTATCTTAGTCGGAGATTGCACTCCCACTAAGACAAATTTGTTGCTCGTCACTTATAGAAGTGGGAGTCTTCTCCGACTAAGATAAAAAGTTTTCTTCAGCTAAGAGACAAAAACGACAGAGAAAGTTTCCTCTCCCTGCCGCATTCTTGCTTTATTTATGCAAGTATCTCACATCTGCTCCTGATACTTGCTGCATTGCTGGACGCTTATTCAAAAATATCTTCGCCAAATCTTACTTTTGCGTATGCCTTGATTGCTTCTACGCATTTGTCAAATCCAAGCTTGCTGCTGTCCAGACACAGATCGTAATTTCTCGCATCGTTCCAGGTGCGTCCGGTATAATAATGATAGAAATCACCTCGATACTTGTCTGTCTTTGCTATAAATCTTTCCATCTCTTTTTCCGTCATGGAGTTGCGTTCCATACCACGTGCCAGGCAGTAATCCTGCGGTGCATGGATAAAGACGCTCATCACATCCGGGCGGTCTTTGAGAACAAAGTCTGCACAGCGTCCGATAAATACACAGGACTCTTTCTCTGCCAGTTCTTTGATCACTTTTGCCTGATAATTAAAGAGATTGTCTGCGGAGACAAATCCGCCATGATCTGGCTGGATCAGCCCGCCTTTGTAGATTCTTGTGGAATTTCCAAAGAGCGGATTATTGCGAAGTTTTTCATCTGCCTGATTGAACAGCTCTTCTTTGATTCCGCTGTCATCGGATGCCATACGCAGAATTTCTCTGTTATAACAGTTTACACCCAGATTTTCTGCCAGCATCTGACCGATGGTTTTTCCACCGCTTCCATACTGTCTTGCGATCGTAACGATCAGTTTTCCCATAGCACAAACCCCCTTTTATTCTCCAAGGTATGCTTTCTTGACAGACTCATCATTTAACAGCTTGTCTGCATCACCCTGTAAGATAATTTTGCCTGTTTCCAGGACATATGCTCTGTCTGCGATGGAGAGTGCTTTCTTTGCATTCTGCTCTACCAGAAGTACGGTCGTGCCGGCTGCACTGACTTTCTTGATAATTTCGAAAATCTCATTTACAAAAATCGGTGAAAGTCCCATAGACGGTTCATCCATAAGGATGATCTTCGGATGAGACATCAGTGCACGTCCCATTGCAAGCATCTGCTGTTCACCACCGGAAAGCGTACCTGCCATCTGGTTCTTACGTTCTTCCAGACGCGGGAAATGCTCATATACCATATCAAGTGTCTGCCTGATCTCGTCTTTGTCTTTTCGTGTATAAGCACCCATTTTCAGGTTCTGATAAACACTGAGTTGTGCAAATACGCGTCGTCCCTCCGGAACGTGTGCCATTCCCATAGAAACGATCTTGTGAGCCGGCACTTTTGTAATATCTTTTCCTTCGAAGAAAATATGGCCTGATTTCACCGGTGTCAGCCCTGTGACTGCATGAAGTGTTGTAGTCTTTCCGGCTCCGTTGGCACCGATCAGTGCGATGACTTCTCCCTGATTTACTTCAAAGGAAATTCCCTTGATCGCCTGAATCATACCGTAGTATACATTCAGATCTTTTACCTCAAGCATTGCCATAAGTCCATTTCCTCCTATTCTCCCAGATATGCTGTGATAACCTGCGGATTATTCAGTACTTCCGCAGTCGATCCCTGTGCCAGTACTTTTCCGAAATTCAGTACGGTCAGCTCTTCACAGATACCGGAAACCAGTTTCATGTCGTGTTCGATCAGAAGGATTGTCATATTAAAATGATCACGCACAAAGCTGATCGTTTCCATCAGTTCTTTTGTCTCGTTCGGATTCATGCCGGCTGCCGGCTCATCTAGAAGCAGAAGCTTCGGATCAGTTGCAAGTGCTCTGGCGATCTCCAGTTTTCTCTGCTGTCCATATGGCAGGTTAGAAGCCAGATATTCGGCATCCTTCTCAAGGTCGAACACTTTCAAAAGCTCCATCGCACGTTCATTCATCTCTTTTTCCACCTTACGGTAATGCGGCAGACGCAGAATCCCTTCGAGCGTATTGTAGTGATGATGATTGTGCAGTCCTACTTTTACATTGTCCAGTACGGACATCTGTGAGAACAGGCGGATATTCTGGAAAGTACGGGCGATACCTGCTTTGTTGATATCAATGGTCTTCTTTCCGGTAATGTCCTGTCCATCTAATTTTACAATACCTTCATCCGGTTTGTAAACACCTGTCAGCAAGTTAAATATGGTTGTTTTTCCGGCACCGTTCGGTCCGATCAGGCCATAGAGCTGACCTTTCCCGATATTCATATCAAATTCGGATACGGCACGCAATCCTCCGAATGAAATGCTCAGATTCTTTACCTCTAACATGTTCTCCATATTATTTCGCCTCCTTTGCTTCTTTTCTCTTTGCAAGCAGACGCTTCGGTGAATAACGTTCTCTCATTTCCAGTGCTTTCGGGCTCCAGTTCAGAAGCATCATCACGATCAGGACGATTGCATAGATCAGCATACGGTAGTCATTCAGTCCGCGCAGAAGCTCTGGAAGCAGTGTCAGTACAACGGCTGCGATCATAGAACCTCTTGTGCTTCCGATACCACCAAGTACAACAAATACCAGGATCATGATCGACTGGTTATAACCAAAGTTTTTCGGCAGTGCAGTCAGGGTAGCCAGGTTATGTGCATACAGAACACCGGCAACTCCGGCAAGGGCTGCTGAAATAATAAATGCCATCAGTTTGTATTTTGTAATATTGATACCGACAGACTCAGCTGCGATACGGTTGTCACGGATAGACATGATTGCACGTCCGTCTCTGGAATTGATCAGATGCAGTACGATAACCAATGTGATCAGTACCAGGATCACGCCGATGGTAAACGTAGAATCATTTGGCGTTCCGGTGATTCCCTGTGGTCCGTTAATGATAACATCTCCTCCGTCCATGTTCAGCGACATGGCATCCTTCATAGAAAAATGGAAACCATTTGCATCTTTTCCGATAAAGAATACGTTGATCAGGTTCTTGATGATCTCACCAAATGCCAGGGTAACGATCGCCAGGTAGTCACCTTTCAGTCGCAGTACCGGGATTCCGATGATCAGTCCGAACAGAGCCGCAACAGCAGCTCCGATCAGCAGTGCCAGAAAGAAACGAAGTCCATCCGGCATCATTCCTGCGGTGCATTTTGAGAAGAATGCACTGGAGAATGCACCCACACACATAAATCCTGCATGTCCAAGGCTCAGTTCACCTAAAATACCTACCACAAGATTCAAAGATACAGCCAGAATCACATAAACACAGAGCGGAACTAAAAGTCCCTTCATCAGACTGGAGATCTGACCTCCTGCCAGCATTGCTTCTACGATGATATAAGCGAGGATGACGATTCCGTATGTGATCAGATTGTTTTTTGTCGTTTTGTTTAATTTTAATTTTTTCATCGCTGCCACCTACACTTTCTCCTGAATCTGCTTTCCAAGCAATCCGCTTGGTTTTACCAGAAGTACAACGATCAGAACTCCGAATACGATCGCATCTGCCATCTGAGAGGAAATATATGCTTTGCCGAGAATTTCAATAATACCAAGCAAAATACCTCCGATCAATGCTCCCGGAATCGATCCGATACCGCCAAATACAGCGGCTACGAATGCTTTGATACCAGGCATGGCTCCGGTGTACGGTGTCAGGGAAGGATAAGCAGAACACAGCAGAACCGCTGCGATTGCTGCCAGTGCGGAACCGATCGCAAAGGTAAGGGCAATTGTTCCATTTACATTGATGCCCATCAGCTGTGCAGCACCCCGGTCTTCCGAAACTGCCAGCATTGCCTGACCTGCTTTTGTTTTGTTGATGAACAGTGTCAGACCGATCATGATGATCATGCATGCAAGAACGGTAACGATCGTCTCACCGGAGATCGTCAGTTTTCCGTCTGCCAGCACAACTGCCGGAACTGTTACGACAGATGTAAAAGATTTTGTATCTGCACCGAACATCAGAAGTGCGAGGTTCTGAAGCAGATAGCTGACACCGATTGCTGTGATCAGAACAGCCAGCGGTGAAGATGCATTTCGAAGCGGACGGTAAGCAACACGCTCAATAACCAGTCCGAGAATCGTACAGATGACAACCGATAATATAACTGCCAGAATTGGATTCACGCCTAAAGAATTCATGGAGATAAAAGCTGCATAACCGCCTACCATGATGATATCACCATGTGCAAAATTCAGCATCTTTGCGATACCGTATACCATTGTATAGCCAAGTGCTATGATTGCATAGACACTTCCAAGGCTGATACCGTTGATCAGATAAGAAATAAAACTCATACGCACACCCCTTGTCGTATTTTTAATATAACCATCGTTTTCTTAAAAATAAGAATACCACACAGATATCAAAAACAGACTTTACAAGTCTACCTTTGATATCTGTGTATGGTTGTTTTCTGTGTTTGCCTACTTATTCAATAGGATTCGCCTATAACAGGAAAAAGGGCTGCCCATGGCAGCCCTCCTCTGGGCTTCCTTACCGAACTGTAAGTGCCTCTTCATTTTTATTACGATGATGTTGGGGGGTAAAAATCCCCACCTGAGATGCCTGTGGATGTTCCGTGCTTCGCACTCCCACAATCGACACCAGCATCATTACATTGCTACGTAAGCACCATCTTTGATCACGACAGCTTTTGGTGCCTTGTCCGGCTCACCGTCTGCTGTCCAGGTCATACCTTCACCGGTCAGACCATCGTAGCTGATCTCTGTCATGGCAGTTTTCATTGCATCACAGATGTCGCTTACGCTCATATCAGCTGTCACACCTGCTTTTTCTGCTGCTGCTTTCATGATATAGATTGCATCGTAAGTATCCGCTGCGAACTGGTTCGGTGTATCGCCGTAAGCTTCTTTGTAAGCAGAAACAAATGCCTGTGTCTTTTCATCATCTGCATCAGCTGCAAACGGTGTCAGAAGCATAACGCCATCAGCCAGTTTTGTATCGAAGTTCTTAACTGCCAGCAGACCATCCAGACCGTCACATCCGAAGAAGGTCGGAGCATAACCCATGGAGTTTGCCTGTGTCAGGATCAGAGAAGCTTCTGTGTAGTAGATCGGCAGGAATACCATATCAGCACCTGCATCTTTTGCTTTCTGCAGCTGTACAGAGAAGTCTGTCTTGCTGTCTTCGGTAAATGCTTCAGCAGAAACAACTTCGAAGTCCTGATTTTTTGCCTCTTCTGCAAATTTCTGATAAATACCGGAAGAATATACATCCGAGCTGTTGTAGATAACGGCTACTTTTGATGCCAGTTTATTCTCACCGATGTATTTTGCAGATGCAGTACCCTGACCCGGGTCAGAAAAGCATACACGGAACGCATTGTCATATTTAATAGATTCAACAGCGGAACCTGACGGTGTCAGCTGGAACATATTGTCTTCATGTGTTTTTTCAACAACTGCTGTACAAGGTGTGGATGTAACAGTACCCATCAGCATCTGCATACCCCAGTCTTTCAGAGAGTTGTAAGCGTTTACCGATTTCTCTGCATCATGCTCATCATCTTCAAATTTAAATTCAACCTGCATGCCATTGATACCGCCTGCTTCGTTGATCTCTTTTACTGCCAGCTCTGCTGCATTTTTAACAGCCAGTCCATATACGGCTGCTCCTCCGGTGATCGGTCCGATTCCGCCAATCTTCAGTGTATCACCTGCTGTTGCTGAATCAGCAGTTGTGTCTGTGCTTGCTGTGTTGTCAGATTTACTTCCACATCCTGCCAAAGAAGCAGCTACCATAGAGACTGCTGCAACGGTAGCAAAAAATCTTGTGAATTTTTTCATAATATTTTTCCTCCTTCTAAAACTTCACTTTACAGATTTTTTATCTTTATTATATTTTAATAAAAAATCTTGTGTTCTATAATACCGCCGGGTTTTGTGCTTGTCAATTATTTTTTATGTTTTTACCTCGTTTGTACGAGATTCCGTAAATTTTTCGGTCGGTTTCTTTGACTTTTCCTGAATATTTCCAAAAATATTCTGAAAAAGTAATGGATGAAACAGAGAGAATTATTTTTAGAATTTCCCGCGATTCATAATAGTTTTTTTTCAGGAAATGTAGTAAAATAGAAAGGAATGCCAAAAAGAAGCTGAAAGGAGCTTAACTTGTGAAAAATTTAATTGTAGGACAGTCCGGCGGACCGACCGCCGTTATCAACAGCAGTCTTTACGGTGTGATCCGTGAAGGTTTTAACCGCAGCGAAGAGATTGAACATGTCTACGGCATGATCAACGGCATCCAGGGATTTTTAGACGGACGCTTTATGGATATGAAAGAACTGGATAACGATACACTGGAAGCTCTGCGTACAACTCCAGGGGCTTACCTTGGTTCCTGCCGTTTCAAACTTCCGGATGATTTAAATGATGCGATCTATCCTCTGCTGTTTCAGAAATTTGAAGAGATGAACATCGGTTACTTCTTTTATATAGGAGGAAACGATTCTATGGATACGGTCAGCAAGCTTTCCCGCTATGCTGCTGCCCACAACATTGATGTACGTATCATGGGTATTCCGAAAACGATCGACAACGACCTGATCCTCACCGACCACACACCGGGATTCGGCAGTGCCGCAAAATATGTGGCTGCTTCCGTCTGTGAAATCGGACTGGACGCTTCTGTTTATAATACAAAATCTGTTACCATCATTGAGATCATGGGCCGCCATGCCGGCTGGCTGACCGCAGCATCCGTACTTGCCCGCAAATTCGAGCAGGATAACCCGGTGCTGATTTATCTGCCGGAGGCGGATTTTGACCAGGAATCTTTCCTTACTTCTTTGGAAGAATGTTTTAAGACAAAAAACAACCTGATCGTCTGTGTATCCGAAGGCATTCATGACACGGATGGCACCTTTATCTGTGAATATGCAGCCTCTGCAGGTGTCGATGCATTTGGACACAAAATGCTGACCGGCTGCGGCAAATATCTGGAAAATCTGGTGCGTGACCGCCTCGGTGTAAAAGTTCGCTCGGTCGAGCTGAATGTCAATCAGAGATGTTCTGCCTTCCTGCAGTCTGAAACGGATGCACTGGAAGCTGCACAGGCCGGAGCTTTCGGCGTGACTTCTGCCATCAGCGGTGAAACCGGAAAGATGGTCAGCTTTGTCCGTAAATCTGACAAACCATACGTGATGGAATGTGGCCTTGAGGATGTCAACCTGATCTGCAATCAGGAAAAGACGGTTCCTGTTGAATGGATCACAAAAGATGGAACTGATATTGCTCAGGCATTTATTGATTATGCACTTCCGCTGATTCAGGGATCTCCGAAACTTCCTATGAAAGACGGACTGGCTGTGTACGCATACCGCAAGCCTGAGAAATAACTCTCACCTCCCCAAAACAAGTCCGTCCAAGTCGACCTCACATGAGACTTGGCACACGTTTACAAACACTTCCGGCAATGACAGAGACGTAAGTCATCTCACATCTGACACAAAAACAGCCGTAACCTTCCGAAAACAATTTTTGTTTCGAAAGGTTACGGCCTTTTCGTTTTAAAGCGAATATTTACAGCCTTTTTCGCTGCTTATTGATCTGCGTTCCGTATTTTTTAATATGCTTTGCCCCAGTATACCATTTTTTTCGCCGGTTTTCCGCAGCATACGCATACGTCGGAAATGGTTTCCTGTTCAAACGGCATACAGCGTGATGTGATTCCTGCATCTTCTTTTAATTTATCTTCACATTCACGTTCACCGCACCACATTGCCTTGATAAATCCTGGTTTGTTGTCTGCAATGTCTTTTAACTCTTCCATGTTATGAGCAACATAAGTATGTGCATCTCTGTGTTTGCGTGCTCTCTCCAGCATATCTTTCTGCATGCTATCCAGGATCTTCGGCAATTCTGCTGCCAGTTCGTCAATTGCTACGGTGATCTTTTCACGTGTGTCACGGCGTACGACAACAGCCTGACCTGCTTCGATATCTTTTGGTCCCATCTCCACACGAACCGGAATACCACGCATCTCCTGCTCGGAGAATTTCCATCCCGGGCTTCTGTCAGTATCATCTGTTTTCACTCTTAATCCAGCCGCTTTCAGTGTTGCTTCCACTTCTGCTGCTTTCTCCAGGATGCCTGCCTTTTTCTGCTGGATCGGGATGATATCTACCTGTACCGGAGCGATTCTCGGCGGCAGCACCAGACCGCTGTTATCTCCATGTACCATGATGATCGCACCGATCATACGTGTGGTCATACCCCAGGATGTCTGGTGAACATATTTCAGTTTGTTGTCACGGTCTGTAAACTGGATATCATAAGCTTTTGCAAATCCATCACCGAAATTGTGGCTTGTTCCGGACTGCAGTGCTTTTCCGTCGTGCATCAGGGATTCAATCGTGTAAGTTGCTTCTGCTCCGGCAAATTTTTCTTTGTCGGTCTTTCTTCCTTTTACAACCGGGATCGCCAGAACTTCTTCACAGAAATCTGCATAAACATTCAGCATCTGGATCGTACGTGCTTCTGCTTCTTCTGCTGTTGCGTGTGCGGTATGTCCTTCCTGCCATAAGAACTCTCTAGAACGCAAAAACGGTCTTGTTGTCTTCTCCCAACGCATAACAGAACACCACTGATTGTATACTTTCGGCAGATCACGGTAAGAATGAATATCTCTGGAGTAGAAATCGCAGAACAGTGTCTCAGAAGTTGGACGTACACACATACGCTCCTGAAGCGGCTCCAGTCCTCCGTGTGTTACCCATGCTACTTCTGGTGCAAAACCTTCTACATGATCTTTTTCTTTCTGAAGCAGACTTTCCGGGATCAGCATCGGCATGTATACATTCTGTACGCCGGTCTCTTTGAATCTGCGATCCAGCTCATGCTGGATATTCTCCCAGATTGCATAGCCTGCCGGTTTAATCGCCATACATCCTTTTACGCTGGTATAATCGATCAGCTCTGCTTTTTTTACCACATCGGTATACCACTGTGCAAAATCTTCATCCATAGATGTGATTGCTTCAACTAATTTCTTTTCTTTTGCCATCGTTTTCTCCTTTTCTTGCTGAAAATATTAAAGCCAGAAGATGCCATACAAATCGTTTCATACATGGTACTCTCACAATTCTCCTCTTTGGCACCTAATAAAAAAGCCCCGGTCTCTGCGTGAACGCAGGAACCAAGGACTTGTCATCTCTTCGGCGGTACCACCCTGATTATCACTGTTAAAAACAGTACTCACTCATTTTCCGTTATCGCCGGAACTACGCTGTATTTTCATACAGGACTCCAAGGCAGGTTCCATCTCTTCCGCACAGGAATCTCGCACCAGTGATCCCCTCTCTGTAGATTGTCCGAAATGTACTATCCCTTTTCTTCGTCTTGCCCCTATGACGAGCTTTCAGCTCTGTTTCATTCATCAGTTTAGGGCAAAATCCTGCGTTTGTCAATAAGAAACGGCAATTTTTCATTTCTTGCTTTTTGTCCTGGTCTATATTAAAATACTGATGATTCAAGGGACAAATGGACATAAAACGGATGCTTGCATACGTATTTGTGTCTATGAGGACCGCCAAAACATGAGGAAGCAGCTATTTACGCAGTAAATATGCGAATTCCGAATGTTTTCGTGATTTTGAGAGTACAAAATACGGAAAAATCACGTATGGCTCATTGATATAGACAAACCACAGGGGAGGATACCTATGAATAAAAAAGAGATTTCTGAGTTAAAGAAGCAATTCACACCGGACAACTGTACGATTTCCCGAATCTGCGGCTGTTATGTCGATTCGGAAAAGGAAAAACGTCTGGAGATGCGTGAATCATTTCTTTCGCTTTCTGATGAAGAAATGTTTAAATATTTTGAAATTTTCAAGAAGACACTTTCCGGAACGATCGGCAAAAATCTGCTGAATCTGGAATTTCCACTGAAAGCAGAGGCGGAAGGCGGCGAGCAGGAATTTCTGCTGCGTTTAAAAAACAGCCGTCTGACGGATGATGCTCTTGTTGATGAATGTTATGACAAGATCATCGAACATTATTACAATGCGGAAAATTATTTTATCATTCTCGTACATGCTGCCTACGATGTTCCTGGAAAGGCCAAAGATAATACAGAGATGTTCGATTCTTCCGATGAGGTTTACGAATACATCCTGTGCTGCATCTGCCCGGTCAGGCTCTCCAAAGCCGGACTGTGCTACAACGAAGCGGAAAACCGCATCCGTGACCGTATCCGTGACTGGATCGTGGAACTTCCGGAACGCGGTTTCCTCTTTCCGGCATTTAATGATCGCAGCACTGACCTGCATGCGATGCTCTACTATTCAAAAAAGCCGGAAGAACTTCAGGCAGAATTTGTGGAAAATATGTTTGGCTGTGAAGCTTTCCTTACTGCCGGGGAACAGAAGGAATCATTCCAGGCTGTTATTTCCGACACTCTCGGTGAAGAATGTAATTATGAAACAGTCAAAAATATCCATGACAATCTGACTATGCTGATGGAGGAACACAAAGATGATCCGGAACCGGTCATGCTGGATAAAAGGGAAGTAAAGCAGCTTCTGGAGCGAAGCGGTGTGGAAAATGAAAAACTTTCTGATTTTGATGCTGCCTATGACAATGCAGTCGGTGAAGATACTTCCCTTATGGCTTCCAACCTTGTAAACACCAGACGTTTTGAGATCAAAACCCCTCTGATCACAATTCAGGTCAGCCCGGAGTATGCTGATCTTGTGGAGACACGTATTGTGGATGGCAAAAAATGTCTTGTTATCACGGTGGATGATAATGTAACCGTCAACGGAATTTCGGCCAAAACAATGGATCTTGATGAATAAATGCTCCGGATCAGGTATCGTTTCTGTTTGATTACGATTCTGAACTAAAAATAGATTCTGCTTTATTTTTATAATTTTTCATCTGTTGATGTCATCTGGACATTACTTGGAGCCGCACTTGTTTATTTTATGCAGGCTGGTTTTGCAATGTGTGAGGCCGGACTTACGCGTGCCAAAAATACCGGCAATATTCTTATGAAGAATATGATGGATTTCTGTATCGGAACTCCCGCATTCTGGCTGGTCGGATTCGGCCTGATGTTCGGCGGAAGCGGTGCTTTTATCGGAAAACTCGATCCGCTGATCTGCGGAAGTTATCAGTTTGGATCTCTGCCGACCTGGTGTTTCGTCATTTTTCAGACAGTTTTCTGTGCAACATCTGCCACGATCGTTTCCGGTTCCATGGCAGAGCGGACAAATTTCAAAGCTTACTGTTTATATAGTGCCATGATCTCTCTGATCGTCTATCCGATCTCCGGTCACTGGATCTGGGGCGGCGGCTGGCTTTCTCAGCTTGGCTTCCATGATTTTGCCGGAAGTACTGCCGTACATATGGTCGGCGGTGTCACTGCCTGTATCGGTGCAAAAATCCTTGGTCCTCGTATTGGCAAATATGATAAAGACGGAAAACCAAAAGCAATCCCCGGTCATAATCTCACCGTTGCCGCACTCGGTGTTTTCATTCTCTGGTTCTGCTGGTTCGGATTTAACGGAGCAAGCACAACTGCAATGTCAACTGACGCCGATCTTACAAAAGCCAGTCTGGTATACATGAACACAAACCTTGCCGCTGCTGTCGCAACCTGTACTGCCATGATCTTTACCTGGGTTCGTTACGGTAAGCCGGATGTTTCCATGACATTAAACGGTGCCCTTGCCGGTCTGGTTGCAATCACAGCCGGATGTGATCAGGTTTCCCCTGTAGGTGCATTCTTTATTGGTTTATTTGCAGGTATCCTGCTGTGTGTATCCGTTGATTTCTTTGACCGCATCGCAAAAATTGATGATCCGGTCGGTGCCATTTCCGTACACGGTGCCTGCGGTGCCATGGGAACACTCTGTGTTGGCCTGTTCGCAACAGACAGCGGTCTGTTTTATGGCGGAGGTATCCATTATTTCCTGATCCAGCTGCTCGGTGTTGCCTCTGTTATGCTCTGGGTTATCATTACCATGACCATTATTTTCAAGGTCATCGACAAACTTGTTGGTCTGCGTGTTCCGGCTGATATCGAAATCGAGGGCTTGGACTATCACGAGCATGGTCTGGCAAGTGCTTATGCCGGATTCAACATTTCTGATATTACTGCTACGATGGATGTGAATGAAAATACAGATCTTGGTGAATCTGATTATACGAAAGCAAGCGATTCACAGAAAAATGCCGCCGTCAAAGTAGCCGGTGAAGAACTGATTGCTGCCAATCCAACCGGCATGTACAAAGTTTCCATCCTTGTAAAACTTTCCCGGTATGACAAACTCCGCAAAGCTCTCAATGAACTTGGTGTCACCGGTATGACCGTTACACAGGTTATGGGCTGCGGTATCCAGAAAGGTTCCGGCGAAAAATACCGTGGTGCCGAAGTTGACGCTACACTCCTCCCAAAAGTTAAAGTAGAAGTCATCGGTGGCAATATCCCGGTGGAAAAAGTCATCGAAACTGCCAAAAAATGTCTCTATACCGGTCACATCGGCGATGGCAAGATCTTTGTATATGACGTACGGCATGTTGTAAAAGTCCGTACCGGCGAAGAAGATCTGGCGGCTCTGAAAGATGTAGAATAATCGTTTCAGAAAATACAGGATTTTGCAGCTTCAAAGATCTAAGGAATCTCATCTTGAAGTATAACACTCTGCTTTTAAAAACAGGACATTGGGTCTCATCCCCCATTGTCCTGCTTCTTTTCATTGTCATCTCCCATTGTTCTGCTTCTTTTCATTTTTCCCAGTTTGAAACTGTTTGTCGTGTCACATGAAATAACGCCCCAAATTGCTCTTGTGTTAATTGCTGTTCTTTTCGAATTGTTGATATTTGATTTCCAATATTCATAATAATAAGTTCCTCCTTCTGTCCAAATTATATAGGACAGTTGTATATTAAGTAAAGCAAGGATCTGTTTACAGTGCGTGTATTATAATGCAAAGATTCTTTGACATACGTTTTTTTGAAAATTCCGATTGAGATTTCATCTGTTTTAAGAGTTCAGACTTTTCTGAAAGCTATACCTCTTTTAGAATTAACTCGATATCCGACAGACAAAATCATATCCAAATTATAAATTTTGGGTTTTCGTCCCCCTGTACTTCTGTCGGAAAAACCGACAGAAGTCTCATCCAGTTCTCCTGAAGCAAGAATATTTGAAATATGTTCGCTTACTGTAGCGTGCTTAACATCAAACAACACTTCCATTTGTTTTTGCGTCAGCCAAACTGTCTCCTGCTCAGGATTGATTTGAACTTCTATATTGACATCACCATCTGTAAATAATACGATTTCATTCTTCATCTTTTAGTTCCCCTCCACGAATATTTCCCGATAACATTTCTAATGTAGATTTTACTGTATTTTTCAGATTCAGTCCATCTTTTAGTCCCAACCGGTAGAAAAACATTTCTGCACATACACCCATGTAGCTATACCACTGGCCTCAGAGATGATTCCTGTTATGATTTTACGCATGATATCCTCAAATTCTGCTATTTCCTCTTTGGAAACGGTGTCATAGACATCAGGGTATAGTGGTTATCGGAAGCTGGTGCTCAGGATACAACCATCAAGAAAATTGTGGGACACTCCGGCACTATGACTTTGACCAAAAAAGTTTCACCACATATCTAGACATTTCACCAAGAGTTAAGGGTAAAGAAAAACCCCAGAAACACAAGGTTTCTGAGGTTTGATATACTTTTTTGTATTCTCTTTTTGATAATCGAGATTAACGTTTTGAGAACTGTGGTGCACGTCTAGCTGCTTTGAGACCGTATTTCTTACGTTCTTTCATTCTCGGGTCACGTGTCAGGAATCCTGCTTTTTTCAGGACTGGTCTGAACTCGCCATCTACATGAAGCAGTGCTCTTGAAAGACCATGTCTGATAGCACCGGCCTGACCTGTTGTACCACCACCGCGTACATTTACCAGTACGTCGTATTTATCAGCTGTCTCTGTTGCTACTAACGGCTGACGAACGATTACTTTCAGTGTTTCCAGACCAAAGTACTCGTCGATATCTCTTTTATTGATTGTGATCTTACCTGTACCAGGTACTACATATACTCTTGCGATAGATTTTTTTCTTCTTCCTGTACCGTAGAATTTGTTAGCCACTGTCATTTACCTCCTGTTAAAATGTTAATACTTCTGGCTTCTGAGCTGCATGTTTGTGATCCGGACCAGCATATACAAAAAGTTTTTTGTACATTTCTCTTCCCAGAGGTCCTTTTGGAAGCATACCTTTAACTGCCAGTTCGATAACTCTTTCCGGTTTCTTGTTTAACATTTCTTTCAGAGTTGTCTCTTTCATTCCTCCAACGTAGTCGGAATGTCTGTAGTAAACTTTCTGTTCCAGTTTTTTACCTGTTACTTTGATTTTGTCTGCGTTTGTGATGATTACATAATCACCTGTATCGATAAACGGAGTAAAGATCGGTTTGTTTTTACCTCTTAAGATCTTTGCTACTTCTGATGCTAATCTACCTAATGTATATCCTGTTGCGTCCACTACATACCATTTTCTTTCGATTGTTGCTGGACTAGCCATATAACTTTTCATGGGGTAACCTCCTGATTGATATTCCATTATGAGTTTCTATAGTAAAATGTCGTTACCGGGGCTTGGATCAGACATTTACATACTTCGTCACATTGCTTAATTATATTATACAGACCCGTGTGTGTCAACCTTTTTTTACATTTTTTACGATTCTTATGAACCTTTTTTACGATTGTGAGTCTGCAAAGCACGGAATGATCCACCGGTATCGCAGTTTTAATTTTTAACCTCAACATCTTAACACTTAAAAGAAGATTTTCCGCACATCATTGAACATCACCACTACCATCAAAAGCATCAGAAGCATCAGTCCGACAAAATGTACCATTCCTTCTTTCTCGGGATCGATCCGTTTCCCACGGATCAGCTCAATGATCAGAAAGACCAGTCTGCCGCCGTCCAGTGCCGGGATTGGCAGAAGGTTCATGACACCCAGGTTTGCTGTCAGAAGGATCGATATGTTCAGCATATTCAGCCATACATAGAAACCTCCGGAGGACTGTGACTCCTGATACGTCTCTCCGATGTAACTCACAACACCGACCGGACCGGACATATCATTGATGCTCGCCTGACCGGTAAAGAGCATTTTAATACTCTCGATTGTCAGCTGAATCCAATATTTTACTTCATAGGCACTGTATTTCAAGGTGCCGAGGATACCGCATTTTTCGCGGTAATTGGAACTGCAGCTGATACCGAAAATGTAGCGACCGCTCTCATTTGCAACCGGATCCATCTGAACGGTGATATCTTTGCCGTCGCGTTCTACCGTCATCGTCACGGACTGTTTCTGATGAAAGGTCACATAGTTGGTTACTTCTCTTGCCACATGGATATTGCTGTGATTGATCTTTTTAACAATATCGCCTTCTTTCAGGCCTGCTTCTGCTGCCGGGTATCCGTCACTCACCTGCAGGATCACCGGTTTATCGTACCCGATACTTCCTATAATAAACAGGGACAGTACAAATGCCAGGATAAAGTTAAATACCGGACCTGCTGCAATAACTGAAATCCTTGCCCATACGGATGCCGCTGCAAATGCTCCCGGTTCCATCGTTCCTTCATCTTCTCCAAGCATCATGCAGGAACCGCCAAACGGCAGAAGTTTCCAGGAATATTTTGTTCCTCCTTTGTCAAAGCTTAACAGTCTCGGTCCCATTCCCAGAGAAAATTCCACAACCGTAATGCCATTTTTCTTCGCCAGCAGGAAATGTCCGAATTCGTGAAAAAGAACAATCAGGCTGAAGATCAACAATGCTATAATTATGCTCAATTTACCACCTGCTTTCAATCATTTCATAAGTTTCCTGTTCACACTGCAGGATCTGTTCCACCGTTGGAGCTTCAATCACTTTGTGTGCATCCATACAGGTTTTGATGATCTCGTAAATATCCAGAAAACCGATCTTGCGGTTCAAAAATTTGCTGACTGCACGCTCGTTTGCCGCATTAAATACAGTCGGCATGGAGCCGCCTGCTTTTGCTGCTGCAAAGGCCAGCGGAAGTCCTTCGAAATTCTCCATATCCGGTTTTTCGAAGGTGATCTGTGACAGGCTCCAGAAATCCAGACGTTCTCCGGCCAGATATTCCCGATCTGGATAGAACAGTGCATACTGGATCGGAAGCTTCATATCCGGGGTTCCAAGCTGGGCGATCACCGCACCGTCTTTGTACTGCACCATGGAATGGATGATGCTCTGCGGCTGGATCACAACCTGGATCTGATCCAGTTCCACATCAAACAGCCATTTTGCCTCCATCACTTCCAGTCCTTTGTTTACCATACTCGCAGAATCAATCGTGATCTTATGTCCCATCGACCAGTTTGGATGTTTCAGTGCATCCTCAAGCTGCACATGTTTCAGAAATGCTTTATCTTTTCCGCGGAACGGACCGCCGGATGCTGTCAGCAGGATTTTGTCGATCTGTGTTTTCTTTTCTCCGTTTAAGGACTGGAAAATCGCACTGTGCTCGCTGTCCACCGGAAGGATCTTTACGTTGTATTCTTTTGCCAGAGGCATAATGATATGACCGGCAGTTACAAGTGTCTCTTTGTTTGCAAGTGCAATATCCTTTCCTGCTTTTATTGCTGCAATGGTCGGGCGTATCCCGATCATGCCAACGATCGCTGTCACCAGCACTTCTGCTTCTTCCATTTGTGCGATCTCAAGAAGTCCCTCCATGCCGGAAACGATCTTCACCGGAAGGTCTGCGGTACAGATCCGCAGCTCCTTTGCTTTTTCTTCGTCCCAGACAGCTGCAATCTGCGGATGAAACTCGCGGATCTGGCTCTCCAGCTGTGTAATATTATGACCTGCTGCCAGTGCTTTTACACAGAGCCTTTCCGGATTGGCACGCACCACATCCAGCGTCTGCGTTCCGATCGATCCGGTTGAACCCAAAACTGCTATATTTTTCATTTGTTCCTCCTTATCTCATCATAAACATGGAAAGATAATAAATAACCGGTGCAGTAAAGATCACACTGTCAAAACGATCCATGATCCCGCCATGTCCCGGTATCAGTGTACCGTAGTCTTTGATGTTGTGATTACGCTTGATCGCTGATGCTGCCAGATCTCCGACCATGGAGATCAGTGCTCCGACTGCACAGATGATCGCATAGGTGATCACCGGATTTTCTGCCTCCAGATGACTGCCTACGACTGCCGCATAGATGGCTCCCAGAAGTGCCGCACCGACAACACCGCCGACGGCTCCTTCCACGGATTTCTTCGGGCTTAAAACCGGAGACATTTTGTGTTTCCCGATCAGCATGCCGACACAGTAAGCACAGGTATCACATCCCCAGGAACACAGAAAGATCAGCCATACAAGAAATGCTCCGTCGCGGATCATCCTGGTCTGATAAATGTAGGACAGCATGACACCCACATAGACCACACCGAAAAAGGCTGCCATCACCTGTTCTGCATGATATTTCGGATAAGAAAACACATAGACAAACATCATGGCGATCAGCACAATGATCAGGTTCATCATCGTATACTCCGAATATCCGAGACTCAGCAGAATATAATGTAAGATCACGCCCAGATATCCCACCACTGCCAGCAGGTTTTCACCCTGTTTCTGTTTCTGTACCTTCACTGCACGGTACAGTTCAAACATACCGATCAGCGATACGATGGTCAGTGTTCCGTACAAAATCCAGCCTCCGCTGCAGATTGTCAGAAGTGCCACTGCCACCAGAACGATACCGCTGATAAGTCTTGTCACAAACATATCTTATTCTCCTTTCACACCGCCATATCTGCGTTCTCTTCCATTATATTTCTCAATGGCCTTTAACAGTTCTTCTTTATTGAATGCCGGCCACGGAACTTCCGTGAAATAGAACTCCGAATAAGCCAGCTGCCACAGCAGATAGTTGGACAGACGCAGCTCACCGCTGGTGCGAATCAGAAGATCCGGATCCGGTATCTCTCTCGTATCCAGATATGCAGAGAAGAGATCTTCTGTGATGTCTTCCGGTTTTACTGCCCCGTCTACGCAGTCCTGGCTGAGCTGACGGATCGCACGCACGATCTCATCACGGCTTCCATAGTTGATCGCAAGGTTAAAATTCAGCCCGGTATTGTTTTTGGAAGACTCAACCAGTTCTTTTAAGCTCTCCTGCAGATCATCTGCAAGTGCCGTCGGATCTCCGAGAACACGGACTTTCATATTATTTTCCCTTGCTGTCTTGATACAGGTCTTTGTATAGCTTCGGAAAAGCTTCATCAGCCCGTCAACTTCTTCTCTGGAACGTTTCCAGTTCTCAGTCGAAAACAGATAGACCGTCAGATATTTGATGCCGATATCATAAGCGTCACGGCAGATTTTTTCCAGATTCTTGGCACCGCACACATGCCCGTAATTACGCGGCATCCCTTTGCTCTTTGCCCAGCGTCCGTTGCCGTCCAGAATGATTGCTACATGTTGTGGAATATTCATACACAAAACCTCCTGTGTGCAAAAAAGCAGGGATGCCACACTGCAACATCCCTGTATTTACCCAATATTTACCTTCTAAGACTACACGGTCATGATCTCTTTTGATTTCTCCTCGATAGCCTTGTCGATATCCTTGATGTACTTGTCTGTCAGCTTCTGGACATTTTCTTCCAGCTCTTTGACTTCGTCCTCGGATACCTCTTTTCCCTTTCCAAGTTTCTTGAATGCATCGTTTGCGTCACGTCTGATATTGCGAACAGCAACTTTTGCACCCTCGCCTTTTTTCTTCACTTCTTTTACCAGATCTTTTCTTCGTTCCTCTGTCAGTTCCGGGAATACCAGACGGATCACTTTTCCGTCGGTATTCGGATTGATGCCAAGGTCGGATGTCTGGATCGCTTTGCAGATCTCTTTGATCAGAGATGCATCCCACGGCTGGATCTGGATCATACGCGGCTCCGGAACGGTAACGTTTCCTACCTGCTGAAGTGGCGTCGGTGTTCCGTAGTACTCTACGGTGATACGATCCAGTACGTGCGGATTGGCACGACCTGCACGGATCGCTCCGAACTCTTCGAGCAGATTGTTATATGATTTTGTCATTTTGACATCGTATGCTTTGATTCTTTCATCCATTTCTGATTCCTCCTGTATTCTGGTATTATACGGTAACTTTTGTTCCGTTGAATTTGCCGTTTACGGTATTGACTATGCTGTTCTCTTCGTTCAGCCCGAAAACAAGCATCGGCATCTTGTTTTCCATGCAGAGAATGGACGCTGCCATATCTACTACGCCCAGTTTGCGGTCGATGACTTCCTGAATAGAGATTTCATCGTATTTTTTTGCATCTGGGTTGGTCTTCGGATCACTGTCATATACACCATCAATGGATTTTGCGAGCAGGATCACATCTGCCTCAATCTCAATGGCACGAAGCACGGTTGCTGTATCGGTGGAAAAATACGGATGTCCGGTACCTCCTGCAAAGAAAGATACAATCCCTTTTTCAAAATATTTATTGACACGGTCTTTTGAGAAAAGTTTTGTAAACGCTCCGCATGCAAACGGTGTCAGGATCTGTGTTTTCATTCCGACAGAACGGAAGATCTCCGATACATAAATGCAGTTCATGACCGTTGCCAGCATTCCGATCTGATCCGCTTTTGTGCGGTCGATATTCTCACTGGAGCGGCCTCTCCAGAAGTTACCGCCGCCGATCACGATGCTGACTTCCAGACCTGCATCGACAATCTCTTTTACCTGTTTTGCTACTTTTGTAACGGTCGGCTCATCAAAGCCCATATGTTTATCACCTGCAAGTGCTTCGCCGCTTAATTTCAATAATACTCTTTTCATTCTGCACCTCAATCTGTTTTTTTGTTTCGAGACAGTTTATGTGTCTGTTTACCTGAAACTTTCTGCTGAGAGTATATCATATTTCCTTTGAAACTACAACTAAGAATTCTCCGAGTACTTCCACGGATTTTTCCTTCGGTCGGCATATTTTTTTGCACCGGAAGAGAACCTCCGCAAATTTTGCTATACTTTTTCCCGCGTTTTTGTTATAATCACGCTTGGTATCCGCACAGCATACGATCTGTTGCCCGTCGGATACCCGGTAACTCAGAAACATAACCTGAATATGGGAGATATCATATGAATGCAACTTTATTTCTGGATGCTGCACTGGACGCACTGCTTGACAGTCTTCGCATGCTTCCCTTTTTATTTGTAGCTTTTCTGATCCTGGAAGCCCTCGAACACTATTCCAGTAACCGGCTGACGCATTTCTTTCAGCACAAAAAAGGCGGACCGGCCATCGCATCCCTGCTTGGCTGCATCCCTCAGTGTGGATTTTCCACTCTGATCTCAAGCCTTTACTGCGGAGGCATTGTCACAGTCGGAACCTTGATCGCTGTATACTTATCCACTTCGGATGAAGCGATCCTGATCCTTCTTGCACATCCGGATCGGGCCGGTGTGGTCGGAAAGCTTCTGCTCGCCAAACTGATCATCGCCATTCCTGCCGGATATCTGGTTGATTTTATCTGGAACAGATGGAGACATCCTCAGAAACACGTCGAGGATCTCTGTGACCACTGCGGATGTCACGATCATCACGGTATTATAAGGCCGGCACTGAATCACACGTTAAAGCTTTTTGCTTTTATCCTTGTGTTCAATGCCGTTCTGAATCTCCTGCTCGAAGGGATCGGGCTGGAATCACTCTCGAAAGCCCTGCTTGGCGGGACTGTCTTCCAGCCGTTTCTGACTGCACTGCTTGGGCTGATTCCGAACTGTGCAGCTTCTATCCTGATCACGCAGCTCTTCCTGGAAGGTGCGATTAGTTTTGGTTCTGCCGTTGCCGGTCTGTGCACCGGTGCCGGGATTGGACTTGTAGTCTTGTTTAAAACCAGTCGGAATAAAAAAGAATGTTTTGCCATTACCGGTATTCTCTATCTGATCGCTGTGATCGCCGGAATGATCCTGCAGCTGATCGGATAAAACATCCGCATCCGCTTACAGGCACTCTGGCTTCTATTTGATGTCCAGTTTGGCAAAAGCCGCCGCAAACGCGTTATTTAACGGTTCGGCGGCTTCTTTTTGCTGTTTTTTCAGATAACTCTGCACATCCCGTTTGCTGACACCTGCTCCTTCCTTTTCTCTTCGGTTTTTAAATGCTGAAAGTTTCTCTTTGTATCCGCATTTGCAGATAAATGTCTGCTCTTCTCCTTTTCCGTACAGTTCCATCTTTTTATGGCATTTCGGGCATCTCGCATTGGATGTTCTGGAAAGAGTTTCCCGATAGCCGCATTCCCTGTCCTGACATACCAGCATTTTGCTGTTCTTTCCATTGACCGCAAGCAGTTTTTTGCCGCACTGCGGACATTTCTTGTTGGTCAGATTATCGTGTCGGAAGGTCTGTGTACCTGCTTTGATCTCACGGATCAGTTCTTCGGTATAATCGCTGATTTCCGCAATAAATGATTTTTCCTGTAAGTTTCCTTTTGCAATGCCGGAAAGCTTCATTTCCCAGGCTGCCGTCAGCTCCGGTTTTTTCAGTTCGGACGGAACCAGCTCCAGCAGCTGTTTTCCTTTTCCGGTCACATGGATCTCATTTCCCTTTTTCTCCATCAGGAAAGAGTTGAACAATTTATCAATGATATCGGCTCTTGTCGCTACCGTACCAAGTCCGCCCGTCTCGCCCAGTGTTTTTGCCGCTTTTGCATCTTTGCTTTCCATGTAGCGGACCGGATTTTCCATGGCGGAGAGCAGCGTTGCCTCCGTAAAATAAGCCGGCGGCGTTGTCTTTCCGGTTGTAACTGTCACTTTTGCGACCGGCATACTATCGCCCTTTTTCACGGACGGCAGCGTCTGTTCTTTCGGTGCCGCTGCCAAATCGTCCGCTTCTTCCCATTCTTCATCCGTTTCAAGATTTTCATAGGCTTCTTTCCAGCCCTGGCTCTTCACAATCTTACCTTTTGCCGTAAAACTCTCTCCTGCCAGCCCGCCGGTAAATACGGTCTGATCATACTCAAATGCCGGAAGCAGTACCGCCAGGAATCTGCGTACTACCAGATCATATACCTTACGCTCTTCGTTCGTCATCGTCTGCAGATCCACAAACTGCTCGGTCGGAATGATCGCATGGTGATCCGTCACTTTTTTATTGTCCACAAAAGAAGCATTTTTGCGGATCGGACGCATGGAAAGGCTTCCTGCCAGTTTACGGTAAGGTCCGACGCTGCATGCCTTTAAACGTTCTTTTAAGGTATCTGCCACATCGGTTGTGATATATCTGGAATCGGTTCGCGGATAGGTCAGCACTTTATGGCTTTCATAGAGACGCTGCATGATATTTAAGGTCTCTTTTGCCGAATATCCAAAACGTTTGTTGGCATCTCTTTGCAGCTCCGTCAGATCATAAAGCCCCGGTGCAAATGTTTTCTTTGCTGTTGTTTTCACCTCTTTGATGATCATTTTTTTGCCGCTTTTGATCTCTGCTTTTACTTTTTTCTCAATTTCATCCATTCTCTGTTTCTGAAATGTGCAGTAACCGGAGCTTTTTGCATCTTTCCAGGTGAAACGCACGCCGCCGGATAAAAGCTGCATGCCATAATATTCCTTCGGTACAAAACTGCGGATCTCTTTCTCGCGGTGTGCCACCATCGCAAGCGTCGGTGTCTGGACACGGCCGCAGGACAACTGTGCATTGTATTTGCAGGTCATCGCTCTGGTAGCGTTGATGCCGACCAGCCAGTCCGCTTCTGCCCTGGCTTTTGCCGCATGGTAAAGATTGTTGTACGCTCTGCCGTCACGCAGGTTTGCAAATCCTTCGCGGATGGCTTTGTCTGTGACTGAGGAGATCCACAGACGTTTGATCGGCTTTTTGCATTCTGATTTTTCCAGGATCCAGCGTGCTACCAACTCTCCTTCTCTTCCGGCATCGGTCGCAATGATGATCTGATTTACATCCTTGCGGAACAGCTGCTTTTTCACCAGCCCATATTGCTTTGCCGTCTGTCTGATAACAACAAGCTGCATTTTTTCCGGCATCATCGGCAGTGTTTCCATGTCCCATTTGCTGTATTTTTTATCGTATTCTTCCGGATCTGCAAGCGTCACCAGATGTCCCAGTGCCCAGGTTACAATGTACTTGTCCCCCTCGAGTGCTCCTGGAATGTTTTTGCTGCAATGTAAAACTCTTGCAATATCTCTTCCCACAGAAGGTTTTTCTGCGATCACTAATGATTTCATATGCTTCTTCCTCTTTTCTTCTATTTTGTTTTGGGTTTTATCTGATGATCAGTCGCTGTGTATGATATCTGAACTTGTTTGCTTTGTTCCTTGTGCGGATCTGAAATCTATTGTAAACGAAATTTTCGCTCATGTCACGAAGTTTAAGTCGAACATATTTTAGTCGGAGAGTCAAGCGGATACTCTCAATGAAAGCAGAGAACTTGCCTGATTTGATCAAATATCTGACTGTGATATATTTCAGCCTGTTTTCAGTTTTTTATGCTATACTGATGATGCCAGGGTTACAGAATTTCGCAAGTACGCAGTACAGAGCAATTCGTATGGCATCATCAATTATAATATTCATTCGCAGGCACTGTTTGCAATGTCTGATCTTATCTGCTGCCGAAAGCAACAATGTGGAGGCTTATATTTCGTTCTTACGCAAGAAATTCCACTATCTGGATTCGAAAGTCACGATCGGAACTGTCCGCAAAGTCTGCTACCGGCTGGAAAGTGAGGAAACATCATGATCAAAAAACTGCGTCGCAAATTTGTGATCATCAACATGTCCCTGGTTGCCGTAATCCTCTGTGTGGTGCTTGGCATGTTCTGTTTCACCCGTATACATGCTTTTCGTGCAGAAAGTGAAATAGCAATCCGGCATTCTGTCCACAATACCGGAAAGGCCATCCCGGAAGAAGACCTGCCACATCTGTTTGAACGCTTTTACCGCATCGACAAATCGCGAGCTCGCACGGACAACGGTTATGGACTTGGTCTTGCCATCGCTCAGACCATAGCAAAAAACCACCGTGGTAAGATCACGGTGGTCAGTGCCAAAAATCTCGTTACTTCTTTTACGGTCACATTTTCTGTGTCAAAAGAAAAAGAATCTGCCTGATTTCTGATATTTATTTCTCATGATTTCTGATATTTATTTCTCATGTTTAGCTGCAAAACGCTCTGACTGTTCCTGGATCAGTGCTGCATCTTCAAAATAATTGATACGCATCGCACGCTTCACTTCAGCCATCGTTTCTGCTGCTGCTTTTCTTGCTTCTTCGCTTCCTTTTTTCAGGATCTCATAGATCTCCGGAATGTGCTGTTCCAGCTCTTTTCTTTTTGCACGGATCGGTCCCAGCTCTTCCTGCATCACAGCATTGAGGAAACGTTTTACTTTTACATCTCCAAGTCCGCCCCTCTGATAATGTGCTTTCAGCTCATCCAGATTTTTATAGTCTGGCAGGTAACGCTCAAAATGTTCCGGTCTGCTGAATGCATCCAGATAAGTAAAGACTGCGTTTCCTTCTACGCTACCCGGATCAGACACTTTGATATGGTTCGGATCGGTGTACATACTCATGATCTTCTGGCGAACTTCTTCTTCTGTATCGGACAGATAGATGCAGTTGCCAAGAGACTTGCTCATCTTCGCCTTACCGTCCGTACCCGGCAGGCGGCAGCATACTTCATTCTCCGGGATCAGTGCGGTCGGCTCTACCAGTGTCTCGCCGTATACGCTGTTGAATTTGCGGACGATCTCTCTTGCCTGCTCGATCATCGGCAGCTGGTCTTCTCCTACCGGAACAGTCGTTGCCTTGAAAGCTGTGATATCGGATGCCTGGCTGATCGGGTAGGTGAAAAATCCTACCGGGATGCTTGTCTCAAAATTACGCATCTGAATCTCAGTCTTAACGGTTGGGTTTCTCTGCAGTCTGGAAACAGTAACCAGATTCATATAGAAAAAGGAGAGCTCTGCCAGCTCCGGAACCTGTGACTGAATAAAAATCGTACATTTTTCCGGATCCAGTCCGCAGGAAAGATAATCCAGTGCTACCTCAATAATATTCTGACGGATCTTCTCCGGATTGTCTGCATTGTCCGTCAGTGCCTGTGCATCTGCAATCATGATAAAAATCTTGTCGTACTCTCCGGAATTCTGCAGCTCAACTCTGCGTTTCAGAGATCCAACATAATGTCCTACGTGAAGTCTGCCGGTCGGTCTGTCGCCGGTCAAAATGATCTTTTCCATCTTTATTCCTCCTGAAATGCAGCCTGAAAACCGCATTTAATCATCTGATTTCTCTGTCCTCTAGTATAGAACAGACGAGGCTGCAACGTCAATCCTTTTTTCCACTCTGCCAAAAAACAGACTCCTGTATTCTTTCTTGATACAGGAGTCTGTTTTCATTACTTTAATTTGAGAATATCGTCTTCGGCGGATTTCACTTAACATGCTACCAGGATTTTCCCATTTGGATTGTTTTCGAATCATTATGGCGTGACTATTTTACAAAATCACTTCTCATCCACCACCTGGAACACGTAAAACTTCAGATAATAGGACTCTTCTGCCGCCCACAAAATCGGGTGATCCGGTGCCTGGGTGCGGTACTCGACCTGACGCAGGCGTTTGTGGACATTTCTTGCCGCCTGATGGATGGTCTGTGTGAACAGTTCATAGGTCATAAAGTGTGAGCAGGAACACGTTGCCAGGAAACCTCCGTCACGCACCAATTTCATCGCACGCAGGTTGATCTCACGGTAGCCTTTCACGGCATTTTTCACGGAATTTCTGGACTTGGTGAAAGCCGGCGGATCGAGGATGACCACATCGAATTTCTCCCCTTTTTCTTCCAGTTCCGGGAGAAGTTCAAAGACATCTCGGCAGATAAATTTCACGCGGTCCTCCATGCCGTTTAACTTGGAGTTCAGTGTTGCCTGCTCTACGGCAAGTTCGGAAGCATCAACTCCTGTCACTTCTTTTGCCCCGCCATATCCGGCATTTAAGGCAAAGGATCCGGTGTGTGTAAAGCAGTCGAGCACTTTTGCATCTTTGCAGAGATGCTGGATCGCTTTTCGGTTGTATTTCTGATCGAGGAAGAATCCTGTTTTCTGTCCGTCTTTGACATCGACCATGTAGCGGACACCGTTCTCTTCGATCTCCACGTTGGTATCAAACGCCTCTCCGATAAATCCCTTGTACAGCTCCATGCCTTCCTGACGGCGTACTTTTGCATCGCTTCGCTCATAGACACCGCGGATCTTGATGCCGTCTGCTGCCAGGACTTCTTTTAGCAGCTCCACGATCTGATCTTTCAGGCGGTCAATGCCAAGTGCCAGGGACTGTACGACCAGCACATCGGAAAATTTATCTACCACCAGTCCCGGCAGAAAGTCTGCCTCGCCGAAGATCACACGGCAGCTTCCGGTATCGCTGACTTTTTTGCGGTAATCCCATGCCTCCTGCACACGCATCTTCAGAAATGCCTCATCAATCTCCTGATGACGGTTTCTTGTCATCATCCGCACACGGATTTTGGAATTGCGGTTGATAAAGCCTTTGCCAAGTCCGTAGCCGTCAAAATCATGTACTGCCACGATATCTCCGTCCTCAAAGCTTCCGAGGATACTTGCGATCTCATTGTCAAAGATCCACAGTCCGCCTGATTTCAACATTCTTCCTTCGCCCTTTTTCAGGGTAACGATTGCTTCGCTCATTCTTTTTTTCTCCTTATCTATCCTACCAGGTCAAACAGCGACAGCTGGTTGCTCTCTGGCAGATCGCCCAGAATTCCCAGATCATCCATCAGGTCGATGACTGTCTTGCTGACTTTTGTCCGGTCTCTGAAATCATCTTTTGATAAAAATTTTCCTTCTTTTGCCGCATCCATAACGGCATCCGCAGCCTTCTCTCCAAGACCCTCGATCGTACTTAACGCCGGCATCAACTTGCCGTCGATGATCTTAAAACGTCTCGCATCTGCCTGATAGAGATCGAGTGGCAGAAAATCATAACCTCTGGCATACATTTCCTGCACGATCTTCATATCTTTCATGGAATCCTGCTCTTTTTTGGAGAGTGCATCGCCTTTTTTGCGATATTCGTCCATATAGTGAAGCAGTTTTTCCTGTCCCTGACACATCAGCTCATAGCTGAATGCAGAAGCTCGTATACTGAAATATGCCGCATAATATGCCAGCGGATAAAAAATCTTGTACCAGGCAATGCGGAATGCCATCATAACATAAGCTGCCGCATGTGCTTTCGGGAACATGTATTTGATCTTTTTGCACGACCAGATATACCAGTCCGGCACATCGTGTGCCAGCATCTCCTCTTCCCACTCCGGTTTCAATCCTTTCCCCTTTCGCACGCTCTCCATGATCGTGAAGGACTGCTCGCTGTCCAGCCCTTTTCCGATCAGATAAGTCATGATGTCATCTCGTGTACAGATTGCCGTGGAAATGGTTGCCTTGCCTTCTTCGATCAGGGTCTGTGCATTTCCAAGCCATACGTCTGTTCCATGGGACAGACCGGAAATGCGGACCAAATCTGAAAAGCTCTGCGGTTTGGTATCCACAAGCATCTGGATAACGAAATCGGTTCCAAACTCCGGAATACCAAGCGAACCGAGCGGACATCCTCCAAGCTGCTCCGGTGTAACGCCAAGTGCCTCCGTGCTGACAAAAAGCGACATGACTTCTTTATTGTCCAGCGGAATGTCCTGTGCATTGATGTCTGTTAAATCCTCCAGCATACGGATCATCGTCGGATCATCGTGTCCGAGAATATCGAGCTTCAAGAGGTTGTGGTCGATGGAATGGTAGTCGAAATGCGTCGTTATAATATCCGTTGTCATATCGTTTGCCGGGTGCTGCACCGGTGTGAACGAATCAATCTCCTCGCCAAGAGGCAGAACGATAATACCGCCCGGATGCTGCCCCGTTGTCCTTCGCACGCCAGTACATCCTTTTACGATACGGTTGATCTCGCAGGTACGCTTCCGCTCGCCGCGTTCTTCGTAATAATTTTTCACGTAACCAAATGCCGTCTTCTCGGCAAGCGTACCAATTGTTCCGGCACGGTAAGTCTGGCCTTTTCCGAAAATAACCTCGGTATAGCGGTGAGCATTTCCCTGATAATCACCGGAGAAATTCAGGTCGATATCCGGCTCTTTGTTTCCCTTAAATCCAAGGAATGTTTCAAATGGAATATCAAATCCTTCTTTTCGAAGCTTCGCTCCGCAGACCGGGCAGGTCTTATCCGGCATGTCACATCCGGCTCTTCCTGCATAGGCTTTCACATCCTCGGAATCAAAATCGCTATAGTGGCATTTCTCACAATAATAATGCGGACGCAGCGGATTTACCTCGGTGATCCCCGCCATCGTCGCTACGAACGAAGATCCGACCGAACCTCGTGATCCTACCAGATAGCCGTCCTCGTTCGACTTCCACACCAGTTTCTGTGCGATGATGTACATAACGGCAAACCCATTGGAAATGATGGAGTTCAACTCTCTCTCCAGTCGCTCGACAACGACTTCCGGAAGATCCTCGCCATAAATCTCATGGGCACGGTTGTAGCAGATCTCACGCAGACTTTTGTCCGAATCCGGGATGACCGGCGGACATTTATCCGGTCTTACCGGCGATATTTTTTCGCACATATCGGCAATCTTGTTCGGGTTTGTAATCACGACCTCTTCTGCTTTTTCACTGCCAAGATATTCAAACTCTTTGAGCATCTCTTCTGTGGTACGCAGGTAAAGCGGTGCCTGTTCGTCGGCATCGGTAAATCCTTTGCCCGCCATAATAATGCGGCGGTAAACTTCATCCTCCGGATTTAAGAAATGCACATCGCAGGTCGCCACGACCATTTTGTTGAACTGTTCTCCGAGTTTTACGATCTTGCGGTTGATCTCCTGAAGATCTTCGATCGTCTCCACATCGGTCTTGTCGCTTCGAAGCATAAAGGCATTGTTGCCGATCGGCTGAATCTCCAGATAATCATAGAAATTGACCAGCCTTGCGATCTCCTGATCCGAGCGATGGTTTAACACAGCCTGATACAGTTCGCCCGCTTCACAGGCAGAACCAAGCAGCAGTCCCTCTCTGTGACGCACAAATTCGCTCTTCGGGATCAGCGGTCTTCGGTTATAATATTTCAAATGTGAACAGGAAACCAGGCGGTAGAGATTGATACGTCCAAGATCGTTTGTCGCCAGCAAAATTGCATGGTGCGACGGACTCTTGCGGATCTTATCCACGGAAGTACGCCCCAGCTCATTGACTCCATCCAGCGTTGTAATATCTCTCTGCTGAAGCATTTCAATAAATTTCACAAAAATCTCTGCCGTACATCCGGCATCATCAACGGCTCGATGATGGTTCTCCAGTGATACTTTCAGTGCCTTTGCAACCGTATCCAGCTTAAAACGGTTCAGTTGCGGCATCAACACCCTTGCAAGTGCTACGGTATCGACAATCGTAAATTCTTTTTCAATGCCCTGCCGTTTGCAGTTTGCTTCGATAAATCCCATGTCAAACGATGCATTGTGTGCGACCATCACGCATCCTTCCGAAAATTCCAGGAACTTCGGCAGGATTTCTTCGATTGTCGGAGCGTCGAGCACCATGTTGTCGTTGATGCTGGTCAGCTCCTCGATCCGATACGGGATCGGCACTTCCGGGTTGACAAAGGTGCTGAATTTATCCGTGATCTTACCATTTACCACTTTGACGGCACCGATCTCGATGATCTTGTTTGCCACCGTACTGAAACCGGTTGTCTCCAGGTCGAAGACTACATAGGCATCCTCCAGGCTTTGATTTCTGGAATTGACAACGAGGTCCTGCAGGTCATCCACCAGATAAGCCTCACATCCGTAAATAATCTTAAAGTCCTCATCCGGCGAAACCGCGTGGTTCGCATCCGGGAAAGCCTGCACAACACCGTGATCTGTGATGGCGATCGCCTTATGTCCCCAGGATTTTGCCCGGTTTATGATGTCTTTTACATCGGAAACGCCATCCATATCACTCATTTTTGTGTGACAGTGCAGTTCCACACGTTTCTCCGGCCAGGTGTCCACCCTCTGTTTGCGGAAATCCTGGATTTTTTTGATACCAAACACCGAACCGATACTGAGCTGTCCGTCAAACCGGTCGATTGTCGTCACGCCGCGGATTTTCAGAAACGCACCGGTTTTGATATCCTTTAAAATCTCCGGCACCTGCTCTGTCTGTGCAAAAATCTTGATCACAATGGTATCTGTAAAGTCGGTCACTTCCATCATAATAATTGTTTTATTATTACGGATATCACGCGTTTCCAGCGTCTGTACCTGTCCGCGGATCGTCACTTCACCCATCTCGCCCTGGATCTGCTCGATCGCCAGAGATTCACTTTCAAAGTCACGTCCGTAAAGCACATCCGGATTGTCCGAGCGACGCACGCTGCGAGGTCCGTCTCCTCTGGAAAATCCGGAACGGAATCCTCCTTTTCCCTGGAAATTTCCTCTGCTTTTTGGCATATCTGCTGTTTGTTTCTCGACTTTTTTCTCGCTCTTTCCGTCGTTTTTCTTTTCTGGTTTTGCTTTCTCTTTTTTCGCCGCTTCTGCCTTTCCTTCCGCTTTTGCAGACTCCACCTGTCCGTTTTCTTCCGGCAGATTCTGAGGCTCTTCCGGATTACCAAGCACGGCATTTTGCAGGATCGCATCGACTTCCTGCTGAATACGCAGCTCGCTGTTTTTATGCGACTTGCTCTCCACCGGCTCTTTGAAAACAGTCTGCACCTTAAAATGCATGCCGCAGCGTTCGCAGAAAATTTTCTCCAAGATCTGCAAAAGCTCCTCAAGACGCTCTTCCGCTATCACATTCTTTTCGATGGTCAGCATCATCTCATCGTCCGCTATGAAAGTACATTCTGCCTGACGCAGGATGCTGTAAAGGAAGATATTATAATCTCTGATTTCAGATAGAATACTGCTTTCATACTCCTGCATCAGCGTTCTTGGCGTATATTGTCTGGATAACTGAAATTTGACAATGATCTTTACGTCCATCGATGCATTGCCAAAAATCTGTCTTCGTATCTCATGCTCCGTATCCTGCACGGACTGCCAGTACAGAAGCCTTGGGCTTTCCAGATATACCCTCATTCTGTCTCTTGCAGAAGTGACGGTTACTCTCGTAACCGTCGCCTGAGAAAGTAATCCTCTTAAGTTGTCATTTACCTTTAAAGTCGGAAATACATCAAAAAACTCTTTAGGCATGAATCTCATTCCAGTGAAGAAGCTCTTCTCTGAGAGCATCCAGAAGTTCACTCTCAGGCACTTTCTTCACCACTTCCCCCTTCCTGATCAAAAGACCTTCGCCTTTTCCGCCGGCGATCCCGATATCCGCTTCTTTCGCTTCGCCAGGTCCGTTTACCACGCAGCCCATGACCGCAACTTTGATATCCAGTGGAATATCTTCTACCATATTTTCAACTTTGTTTGCCAGACCGATCAGATCGATCTGTGTACGTCCGCAGGTCGGACAGGACACAACCTCAATGCCTCCTTTTCGCAGCCCCAGCGTACGCAGGATCAACTTGGCAGATTTGATCTCTTCTTTCGGGTCTCCGGTCAGAGATACACGGATCGTATCACCGATGCCCTGCGAAAGAATGATACCAAGTCCGACAGCGGATTTGATGTTTCCGGATAAAACTGTTCCGGACTCTGTGATACCGACATGGAGCGGATGACCGGTCTTTGGTGCGATCAGCTCATGTGCTTTTGCACACATCAGTACATCGGAAGATTTGATGCTGATGACCAGATTGTCATAGCCCATATCTTCGATCATATGCACTTTATCCAGGGCACTCTCCACGATCCCTTCTGCCGTCACGCCGCCGTATTTTTTCACCAGGTCTTTTTCCAGAGAACCACTGTTTACACCGACACGGATCGGAATGTTTCGCTCTTTGGCCGCATCAACTACAGCCTGCACACGCTCCCTGCTGCCGATATTTCCCGGATTGATGCGGATCTTGTCGGCACCGTTTTCGATCGCCGCGATCGCCAGTTTATAGTCAAAATGAATATCCGCTACCAGTGGGATCGTAATCTGCTTTTTGATCTCTTTCAATGCACTCGCAGCTTCCTGTGTCGGAACTGCACATCTTATAATATCGCATCCTGCTGCAGTCAAAGCCTGGATCTGTGCCACAGTTACCCGCACATCTTCTGTTTTTGTATTTGTCATGGACTGGATCAGGATCGGATTTCCGCCTCCGATCACCCGGTTGCCGATCTTTACCACTTTTGTATGTTCTCTGTACATAAATCAGACCTCCCTAATGTCAGCAAAGCTGACCAAAATCGCATACCAAGTCTCACATATGTTCGACTTGACTTCACTGTACCTGTTTTTCATATTTCACAAAATAATATTCCAGATCAAAATACGTCTGCTCATCGCTTATCGCCGTGATTTTCCATTCTTCCTTCTCATCCAGATTTGGAAAATAAGCATCAGCCTCATATGCATGGTCAATCTTTGTCATATGAGCCGTATCGCAGTATGGGAGCATCTGACGGTAGATCTGCTCTCCGCCGATCACATAGACATCCTCACTGTCATATTTTTTCAGCTCTTCCAGCACTTCCTCGACACTGTGCACGATGATGGCATCTTTGACCTGATAATTCTGATTTTTCGTCAGGACAATGTTGACTCTGTTTTTGAGCGGCAGTCCGTTCGGAAAACTCTCCAGTGTCTTTCTGCCCATCACAACTACTTTTCCGGTTGTCATCTGACGGAACATCTTCATATCGTTCGGAATACTGACCAGCAGTTCATTGTTCTTGCCGATCGCCCAGTTCTTATCCACAGCAGCAATCAAATTCATCTTACTTATCCTCCTCTTTTCTCATTCTTTACACTTTTTTATCCGGTAAATGTATTCTGTCATGCCAGCTTTTACACTGCAACCGGTATATGTTTGATCTGCGGTCCGGTTACGTAATCTTCTACATGCAGATCATCCACGGTAAATTCATAGAAATCTTTTTTCTCCGGGTTCAGCCATACTTTCGGAGCCGGATGCTCTTCTCTTGTGATCAGTTCCTCGATCAGCGGAATATGTCGGTCATAAATATGGGCATCTGCGATCACATGCACCAGCTCGCCGACGTACATATCACACACCTGTGCCAGCATATGCACAAGCAGGGCATACTGTGCCACATTCCAGTTGTTTGCCGTCAGCACATCGTTCGATCTCTGGTTTAAAATGGTATTGAGCGTCAGCTTATCCTCTCCCTTTTTCTGTGTCACATTGAACGTCATGCTGTAGGCACAAGGATAAAGATTCATCTCATGCAGATCCTGATGCACATAAATATTGGTCATGATCCGGCGGCTGTACGGATTATTCTTCAGATCGTAGATTACACGGTCCACCTGATCCATCTCGCCTTCTTTGTACTGATGCTTCACGCCGAGCTGATAGCCGTAAGCCTTTCCGATCGAGCCGTTCTCATCTGCCCATGCGTCCCAGATGTGAGAATTCAGGTCATGCACATTGTTGGACTTTTTCTGCCAGATCCACAGAAGTTCATCAAACGCACTTTTCAATGCCGTTCTTCGAAGCGTCAGTGCCGGAAATTCTTTTCGCAGATCGTAACGGTTGACCACGCCGAATTTCTTGATCGTGTACGCCGACTCATTCGTGTCCTCCCAGACCGGACGCACCTTTTCTCCTTCTGTGCTCACTCCGTTATCCAGAATATCTCTGCACATTCCCTTAAATACTTTATCTGCATAGCTCATGCCATTTCCTCCTGTCTTTTTTACCCCGTTTTCAGTTTCCAAGTTTGATCAGACTGTTGTCCTCTGCAAATCCGGCCGCATTATACAGAAACAGAACATCCGTATAATCGCCCTTTTCCATATATTCTTTGAGACTTTCGTTGTAATAGCGAAGATCCACAAAATCGACTTCTTTAAAATCATGCAGCGTAAACGGAATAAAACAGTGTGCGTAAGAATCCTGCACGACCAAAAGCTTCCGTTTGCTCTTGCTGTCTGTCTTTACTTCCACCAGACTCTGATTTCCGCCAAAATAAACGCTGTATTTGTCTCTTGTTTTCAGATAATCATACTGATAAATATCATCTGCCGTCTCGTTTTTCGCCACATAATTTACCTGATATTTTTCCTTTTTCTTCGGAATATAAACATGGATCGTATCGCTGCGGTTGCGTCCGCCGACCTTGGCATCAACCGTGCCGAAGAATCCATCTGTGAGCGTCTTCTTTTTATAATCAGACAGTGCAAGCGGAGAAAGTCCCTTTTCTTCTGCCCATGCCGCATACACATAATATGCTGCTTCCGTGGTCCAGTGGTGGTCTGTGCGGTAATAAAGCTGAATATTCTTATGCTCACGCAGAACACTTCCGCTGTCAAACCAGGTGCCTTCCGGCATTGCATCCGCAACTTTCTGAAGGTAGACTTCTTCATCGTACGGAGATGCATATTTCGGCAGATGATCTCTCAGAATGTCCACCGCATTCGGCACAACCATCGCTGTTGCATGGTCTTTGCCGTATGTTTCCACACACGTTTCCATGAAATTCTTCAGGTAACCGATATTGGCATTTGCACTCGGTGCCGTAAAGCTTTTGGAATGTGCCTCGATCAGATAATCATCGTCTGCAAAATATATATCCTTGCTCTCTGTTTTAAAAGTTGCCTTCTCGATCGCAGTCTTTGCACTGATCCAGCCATCCCGCATCGGGAACTGATCCGTCAGATACGTTTCAAAATCTTTTTCAAATTTTCCGGAAAAGCAGCTTTCAACCGATGGTTCCGGCATCTGTGCCAGTGCTCTGTTCTCCCTCTCCGAAAATTCTCTGGAAGGCGTGACCATCGTCCAGATTGTCATTCCGAAGACCATGCACAGAAACACAGCGATCACTGCTATATTCTGCTTTTTTGTAGTCATATATTCTCTCCATTCTGTTTCCCTGTTTAAAGATGTTATGTTAATGTACAAAGATGCCTACGAATTGTTCCGTACTTCGTACTCTCACAATTCTATAAACATTAAAATCTAAAATATAAAAACGGATTGTACGTTGCATCTACCAGATAAGCGACTGACACAAAGAAGATCACCGCATAAAATGCAATGTAGATCACATTTTCCGCCCAGGTCCGCTTTCTGCCGCCAAGCACAACGCCGGCTGCTTTCTTTGGCAACATCGTCGAACCGAGGATCGCCAGAACAAACAGGACGGCATAATTACCAAGCAGGTAGAGTGTCTCGTTATTCCACAGGCCCTGTCCGAATCCGCCAAACATGGCTTTCAGATACGAGATCCCATATGCCATATCTTCGCATTTGAAAATGATCCAGCCTATCACCACAAAAAACATGGTGTAAATCCGCTGAATGATTCCAGGAAGACGGTTCAGCACCTTTTTCAGCACCAGCTTTTCGATCAGCAGAAGTGCTCCATAGTAGCAGCCCCAGAGAACATAATTCCAGTTCGCCCCGTGCCAGATTCCGGTCAGCATCCAGACAACCAGAATGTTGCGGATCTGCTTTGCGATCTTACAGCGGTTGCCGCCAAGCGGAATGTAAACGTATTCTTTAAACCAGGAACTTAGGGAAATATGCCATCTTCTCCAGAATTCCGTGATACTCTTTGAAATATACGGATAATTGAAGTTCTCAAGGAAATGGAAACCGAACATCTTTCCAAGCCCGATCGCCATATCCGAATATCCTGAGAAATCAAAGTAGATCTGGAACGTATAAGCCAGTGCCCCAAGCCATGCCGTACCTGCTGCCAGTCCATCGACCGGAAGTACTGCAATGGCATCCCAGAGTGCACCGATGTTGTTCGCGATCAGGACTTTTTTGCCAAGTCCGATCATAAAACGATGAATACCTTCTGAAAAATCGGAAGTATTTTCCTTTCTGTGCTCCATCTGCTCTGCGATCGTCTTGTACTGCACGATCGGTCCTGCGATCAACTGCGGAAACATAGAAACATAAGTGCCATACTTGATCCAGTTTTTCTGAACCTCCGTGCTTCCCTTGTATACATCAATCGTGTATGACATTGTCTGAAACGTAAAAAAAGAAATACCGATCGGCAGCGGTATCCCAAGCAGTGGTATTCCCGCACCGGTTAATGTATTGACCGTCCCGATGAGGAAGTCCGCATATTTAAAAAATCCAAGGATGGAAAGATCCACAAGGATTGAAATCATAAGAAAACGCTTCGCCTTTTTCTGATTGCCTTCCTTTTTCGCTTTGTCGATCCCTTTTCCGATGCAGAAATCCATGGTGATCGTAAAAAGCATCAGAAATACATACTTCGGTTCGCCCCACGCATAAAAAAACAGGCTGAAGAGCAGCAGAATGACATTCCGAAGCTTTCGCGGTGCTATATAGTAGAGGATCAGTACTGCCGGCAGAAACCGGAACAGAAACAACAGACTGCTGAAAACCATAATTAAAAACTCCCGTCTAAAAAAACTATTTACAATTATCGGGTTTATTATATAATATAGGAGGAGAAAAGACAATATTATTATTTTACAATACTTTATACTTTAAGATTAAGAGGGGACATTATGGTACAGCAGAAAAGACGAAAGCCGCGTAAAACCGCCCGCTTTCTTAATATGCTCCTGCTTGTCTTTGCGTTTTTAGTTGTTTTTGAAGGTCGTCTGATCATCAATATCGCTTCCAAAGGCGGCATAAACAAGCAGGTAGATGAGCAACTCAACGAAATATTCTCTTCCAGTGATTTTCAGAATCAGGACGAAGCTACGGCAGAAAGTGAGACTTCATCGGAAACCGCTTCCAAATATCCTGCCAACGTCACACCATTTGCAAACGGAGCCGGATCTACCTCCACTTCTTCCGTTACTGTGGACGACAGATGCATTGTAAAAAAACAGGCAACGCCGGTGGATGATTCTTACTTTTCTGATGCTGTGTTTATCGGTGATTCCAGAGTCGAGGGATTCCATATGCAGTCCGGCATTACGCAGGGAACGTTCCTGACCGGTGTTGGCATGAACTGCACGGATATTTTTGAGACACCGTACATATCTACTGCCAGTGGAAATGTAACCGTAATACAGGCACTGAAAAACAATTCTTTCAAAAAAATGTACATCATGATCGGTACCAACGACCTTGGTTATCCGGATTTTGAAGAATTCCGCAAGAATTATACAAAATGTCTTGCAGAACTCCGCAAACTGATGCCGAATGCCATTTTTTATGTCAGTGCCGTGCCATACGTGGAGGAAGCCAAAGTTCAGACCGGTGACTATGTAAACAACACGAACATTGACACGGTCAACCAGATTATCCTTGAAATCTGCAGTGCCAATGGTTATTATTATCTGAATCCAAACGAAGTGTTATCCAACGGAAACGGTGCACTTGCCGCCGATGCTACCAGCGACGGTATCCATATGTATCCGGAATACTGTGCAAAATGGCTGGATTATCTGCACACGCATTATGTGACAGCTGACAGCAGTTCCAGTGATTCTGAAAGCGAAACTGCATCTGAGAGTGAAACTGCTTCCGGTGCTTCTTTGTAACCTGGCAGAGCATACAGAAATCATGTTTCCGAAACGGTATGATTTTTTCAGGTTGTCCGTTTTCGGAACATTATTTGAGGCAGATGAAAGTCTGTTCTCACATTAATAAAACATAAAGCAAAGGAGATTAGAAACCATGAAAAAACTCATCACACTTCTTGTGACCATCGCTATGATCGGTGTCATGCTGACCGGATGCGGCGGTTCCGGCAAAGAAGTCACAGCAGACCCTGCAAAACTTGCAGAAGATCTTTCCAAAACAGCAAGCGGAGACACCCTTTCTTCTATTTCCGAAGATATCCTGGCTTCCACTTACCTGGTAGACACTTCCAAAATTGATTCCTGTGCTGCTTACGTCGGTACCGGTGCTACTGCATGCGAAGCTGTTGTCATCAAATGCAGCGACAGCTCTTATGTTTCAGAAGTAAAAGGACTTTTTGAAACACGTGTAAAAAATCAGTCCGATCTTTACTCTTCCTACAACGCAGATGAAGTAAAGAACTTGGACAATGCGATCATCAAGACTTCCGGAAACTACGCTGTTCTGTGTGTTACCAACGACACCGCAGCAGCTGAGAAAGTGCTCAAAGAAGCAGGTTTCTAAATCATACCTCAGATGTGCACAGAAAAATATATCATGTGATGTATAGACGTGCACCTCACAGTAAGTATGCCAGATACATTCTTAAACAGGTATACGGTATTTACAGGTAAAAAACAAGAAGAAGCAGGGATCTCAGATTGAGAAACCTGCTTCTTCTTGTTTATAAAATACTTATCTCTATTACTATAGTGTTTTCCATATTTCCGGAAAAACTTCCACACTTCTTTTCAAAATCCCATTCATATAAGCGATCGCCACGCCATAATTGGTGATTGGAATACCAGCATCCTGTGCACAGGCGATCCGGTATTTCATTTCCCGCTCGTTGAGCATGCAGCCGCCGCAGTGAATGATCATTCTGTATTCTGACAGATCCATCGGAAACTCCGTGCCGCTTGTAAAATGAAACTCTATCTCCTGCCCGGTGTGTTTGCAAATCCAGTTCGGAAGCTTCTCTGTCCCGATATCACCACACTGGCGATGATGCGTACATCCCTCACAGATCAGCACTTTATCACCATTTTTCAGATGATCCAGAGCTTTTGCTCCACGTACCTGTACTTCCAGCTCGCCTTTGTAGCGTGCAAAAAGAATGGAAAATGAAGTCAACATTACATCTGACGGTATTTCTTTTGCCACTTTGCCAAACACCTGACTGTCCGTGATCACAAGCTTTGGCTTTTTTCCAAGATTCTGGAGCGTATCACAAAGCTCATCGTCTCTTACCACAACCGCTGTTGCACCTGCTTCCAGCACGCCGCGAATTGTCTGCTGTTGCGGCAGGATCAGCCTGCCTTTTGGAGCCGCCTTATCAATCGGCACAACCAGGACTGCAAAATCTCCCATCTCAAGTAGATCCTCTACCAAAGGATATTCTGTTTTTTTCTGTTCTATTCCGGAAGCAATCTTTTCTTTCAGTTCACGGATCTGAAGATTTTTTGCAGCACTGACCCACAATACCGGAATCTTCTGTCCTCTCACAGATGCAGCATTTTCTGCTCTCTCTTTGAACTGCTGCCCTTTTTGACACTCTTCCAGCAGATCCGCCTTATTCATGACAAGGATACAGGGTATCTGCTTTTTTTCGATCTGCTTCAGTAATTTTTGCTCTTCTTCTGTAATCCCCTCAACTGCACTGCACACAAGGAGTACAATATCTGTCTTATTTAACACCTGATAACTTTTCTTTACGCGAAGCTTTCCAAGCTCACCTTCATCATCGATTCCCGGCGTGTCGATCAGTACCACCGGACCTAACGGCAGAAGCTCCATCGCTTTATAAACCGGATCTGTCGTTGTCCCGGAAACATCGGATACGATTGCCAGATTCTGTCCGGTCAGTGCATTGATCAGGCTTGATTTTCCGGCATTTCGTTTGCCGAAAATCCCGATATGGATACGTTCTGACGCCGGCGTTGCATTCAGACTCATAGGTTTCTTCCTCCCGACACTCTTGCATTAAAAACGAAAATCTCTCTGACCGTCTTCAATCTCTTTTAAGTGGTACTCCAGTATCTCTCTTGTCTTTTCTCTTGGTACATTCGGAATCTCTTTCTCGATCAGTTTCAGACCGATTTTTCTGGTATCTTCTGATGCATAATCCATCAGATATTCTTTTAATGTCATCAATGCATTCGGATGACAGCAGTTCTGGATCTGACCGCTCTTGCACAGGCTCATAAAACGGTCTCCCGTTCTTCCTTCGCGATAACATGCGGTACAGAAACTCGGAATATAACCAAGGTGCATCAGCCAGTTTACAACCTCATCCAGGGATCGATTATCACTGACATCAAACTGTGCAGAATTATCATCTTCCGCTTCCGGTTCTACATAACCGCCAACGCTCGTTCTGGAACCGCCGCTGATCTGTGATACACCAAGATGCAGCACCCGTTCACGACAGGCCTGACTTTCTCTCGTAGAGACGATCATGCCGGTGTACGGAACAGAAATACGGATACATGCCACAATCTTTGCAAACGTATCATCGTCAATGCCATTATCAAAGGTTTCCGGATCAATGTCATCGGCTCTGCGGATACGCGGCACGCTGATCGTATGCGGTCCCACACCATGTACCGCCTCAAGGTGTTCTGCGTGCATCAGAAGTCCTGCAAATTCATAACGGTACAATTCCAGCCCAAACAGTACACCGATGCCTACATCGTCAATCCCCCCCTCCATGGCACGGTCCATCGCCTCGGTATGGTAAGCGTAATTGTGCTTCGGTCCGGTCGGATGCAGTTTTTCATAACTTTCTTTATGATAGGTCTCCTGAAAAAGAATATAAGTTCCGATTCCTGCCTCTTTCAGTTTCCGGTAATTTTCCACCGTTGTCGCAGCAATGTTTACATTCACTCGGCGGATCGCTCCGTTTTTATGTTTGATGCTGTAAATCGTCTTGATACTTTCCAGCACATATTCGATCGGATTGTTGACCGGATCCTCCCCTGTCTCCAGTGCCAGACGCTTATGCCCCATATCCTGGAGTGCAATCACTTCTTTTCGGATCTCTTCCTGTGTCAGCTTTTTGCGGCTGATATGCTTATTCTTTGCATGATATGGACAGTATACGCATCCATTCACACAATAATTTGATAAATACAGCGGTGCGAACATAACAATTCGATTGCCGTAAAAATCCTTCTTGATCTGCTCTGCAAGAGCGTAGATCTCCTGATTTTTCTCCTCGATATCACAATCCAGAAGCACCATCGCCTCCCTGTGTTCCAGTCCCTTTCTCTTTTTTGCTTTCTCAAGGATCTGAGCGATCAGAGCTTCATTATGCTTATTTTCTTCCGCATAGCGAAGCGTCTCAAGAATCTCCTCGTGATTGATAAATTCTTCCGCTTTTTTTGATTCTCTGTCATACTGACACATTTTCATCTCCTGCCTTTCTTCTACATAGTCTGACACATTCCCCCAGGCTTTTTATCATTTAGCAGAACCTGTCGATATAAAAATGGATGCATCCATTTTTTCTCCATTTGTTCCCTGATTTATTTTATTATACCGACTCTGGATATGAATTGCAATCGTTGACTTTTTCTCATTTATAAGGTATGGTTTTGTTATTCCATGATGCCAGAATTTTGAAAGTGCGAAGTACAGAACAATCCACCCCAGTATTCGCATATCGTGGGATTATCATCCCACTTTTATGCTCATATAGGGGCGGGTCCCAAGGTCTTTCATCCACCTATGAGCAGGCTCATGTGGATTTAGACCTTTTGACCCTGGCATCATATCATATTATTTCAGTCGAATATTGAAGGAGTATAGCTATGAAATATCAGAAATTATTAAGTCTCGCCCGTCAGGCAGTCGATACTTACCAGATGATCAACGAAGGCGACCACATCGCAGTCGGCATTTCCGGAGGAAAAGACAGCCTGACGCTTCTGTGTGCACTCTATGGCCTGAAACGCTTTTATCCGAAATCGTTTGATCTGACTGCCATCACCGTGAACCTTGGTTTCCAGAATCTTGATTTGGAGCCAATCAAAAGAATGTGCCGGACGCTTGAAATTCCCTATAAAATCGTGGATACACAGATTGCCCGGATCATTTTTGAAGAACGCCGTGAAAACAACCCATGTTCTTTGTGTGCTAAAATGAGAAAAGGCGCTCTCAATGCTGCCATCAAAGAACTTGGCTGCAATAAGATCGCCTACGCACATCATAAGGATGATGTGATCGAGACTATGCTTCTGTCTCTTCTCTATGAGGGACGCTTTTACTCGTTCCCACCGAAAACATATTTAGATCAGATGGATCTGACTGTGATCCGTCCGCTGTTTTTTGTCGATGAAGCGGATGTGATCGGATTCTGGCATAAATATCAGCTCCCGGTTGCCAAAAGTCCCTGTCCGGCTGACGGACATACACGCCGCGAGTACAGCAAACAGCTTCTGCGTCAGTTGAACCTGGAAAATCCTGGTGTCAAAAACCGGATGTTTACTGCCATTCTCAATGCGGAACTTTCTGACTGGCCGGATCGTATAATCCCTGACCGCCACTGATGGAAAGCGGAAGATATTTTCGCTGCTTTCTGCGTTTGTTGTATTTGGCAAAACCGGCCACTTTGTTGTAGACCCAGAAAGAATACAACAGCAGATCGTTCGCCTTGCCGATTTTTTCTTTGGTCGTACCATGATAATACGTGCCGCCTGCCTTGATCGGTGCTCTGCGTTTCACTTGCTCGATCAGATCGGATTCTGTATGGATCGGTTCACGAAATTCTGTATATGCCGTTCCAATGCAGTCCGCTTTGTGGGAATCACTGCCACCAAACTCTGCCAGAAAGTACTTTCTGGCCGCCTTCTTTGCTTCCTGATTCCGTTCTTCCACTTCACAGGAATTGTATGCCTCAAGGAAATCAAACTCCTGCATGATCTTCGGATTCCGCTGATATTTCTTAGAACTTCCAAAACTTAAATATTTCTCTCCAAACGGATGTGCCGGTCCGAGAATTCCTCCGTAAGCATGTACGACCCTGGTCAGCAATTCTACCGGCATCCCTCGCATTTCCAAAATACGCGGCTTTACACCTTCCGGCAGAATTACCAGAAAATGTCCTGCATTGTTTGTATCATACTCAATTCCCTTCAGCACTACGAAGTCCGTATACTTTTTTCCTTTGATGTGATCTCTCCAGTATCTGTAACCATTATAAGAATTATGGTCAGATACCAACATTCCCTGATAACCTTTTTCCTTCAAAATGCGAATATATTCTTCAATTTCGACTTTTCCATCCAAAGATCCCTCTTTTGTATGGCAATGCATATCAAATTTCACAAGAAACTCCTTCCTGAAACGCTCTTTGTACTGAAAAACCACATTCACAGAACGCTGGTTTTTCAGCTTCTTGCCTGTCTGCGACGTGCATGACGTTCCTTCTGTTCATCTGCTTCGCTTTTTCTGTGACTTTTTTTCTCTCTCTTATCTTTTCCCTTTTCTTCTCTGACATCCGATGTCTCTGAAATATTTTCTGCCGGTTTTTCAAGCAGAAAAACACTGTAGCCTGCTGCCAGTGCCGCAAGTGATGAAATCGGATATACCCACCAGTCTTCCCGGTGCAGCAGCGTCTTTATAACAAAAAACATCAGTACTGCACAGACCAGAAACAGCCCCGCCCGGTAAAACCGAAAAGCCAGTATACCCAGGATCACCGCACAGACTGCACCGATTCCGAGACACAGTCTCACATTTGCGAACAGTACACGGCTCAGCTGATATCCGACAACCATTCCCGTACATGCTGCTATTACACAGAACAGCAGCTTTCGAAATCCCTGAAATATGTTCATTGTATGTTTTATTCCTCCGTTCTTCTGACACTTCCCTTTTCTCTTGATTGAATAAGCTTCCCATTTCTATATCACAGCAGAAAATCCATCCAACCGAAATTTTTGTTTTCTACTATTCTTCTCCTGCTAAGAGTATAGCACAGCTGCCTGCTTTTTGCTACCTCAATCCCTCAAAAAGCATCTGGACTCTTTTCCCTTCTTTTTCAAGCAAAAAAACATCCGTTCTTTCTTCAGATTTTCTCTGATTCTTAAGAACGGATGCCTTTCGCTTTTTATTTCTTATACCACTTTTTATTCTTCTGCTGTCTCTTCTGTCTCTGTCTCCGGTACAACATTATGTACGGCTGTTACCGTTGCCACAACTGCTTCCGGATCGGTTGACAGATCAATCTCTTTATCTTTTGCAATCTCCAGATCCTTTACACGGATCGTATCGCCGACTTTCATATTTCCAACATCTACTTTTACTTTATCAACCAGTGCTGCCGGCAATGCTTTGTATGCGATCTCACTTAAACCTTCCTGTACAACACCGCTTGCAACTTTCTCTGCATTTACCAGAATGACTTCTGCAACGGAATGAACTTTTTCATTGCTTACCAGAGCCTGGAAATCAATCTCATCCACTCTTCTTGCCATTGCATTGTACTGAATGTCTTTGATCAGGGCATCATACTGTTTGCCGTCTACTTCCAGCATAACCTGACTGCCTTTGTTATCTACTTTGAGCAACTGCTCTACATCTTTCTTACTCAGCTTCAGCATGATAGAATTTTCTATCTCTCTGCCAAATAAGTTACCAGTAACAAATCCTTCTCTTCTTAGTTTCTTTGCTTTTTCATCTGTGCTTCTTTTTTCAGCTTTTAAAGTATTCATTTATCTTTTCCTCCAAAAATCTGATTTCTTAGCAGCCTTCAACAAAGAGGTTTTGTTAAGTTCTTTCTTGTTACGCCTATATTATAATCGTTATATAACAAAACGATTAACCAAAAATCAAATTCTTTTCGGCTCTTATTTGTGCATTTTTTTCGTATTTTCTGTAAAGCGGACATTCACAGTCCGCTTCTCTGCGTTCAAAAAATAGTACAATTCTTCGGAAGCATCCGGATTTATTTCTCTTTTTTGAGCCTCCAGCATCCGTTTTACCTTTTTTTTATCGTGGATCAGACGCACACCGCTTACCACCTGACCAATCGCTGTCTTTCCGGAAACGCTCATTCCAAGCATCCGGAAAAATCTCCTGTTTTCCGTCTCACATCCCGGAATCGGCCGGATATGCACGATTGGGATACCACTGACTGCCGCTTCGGTAGAAGTCAGTCCTCCCGGTTTCGTAAAGATCACATCACAGGCTTTCAGATAAAGAGGCATCTTTTTTGTGTAACCGACAAGCGTTACCTCTTTTCTGTTTTTATATTTCTGCTGAAGCTTTTTCTTTAACTTCTGGTTGCTTCCACAGATGACCACAAGATTTTCCTTTTTGCTTCGCATTGCCAGCAAAAGTTCCAGGATATGCACGATTGCTTTTGTTCCCATACTTCCTGCCGCCAGCAGAAAATATTTCTTTTCCTGCTCCAGTCCAAGCATATCGCGTGCCTGTTCTCTGGAAATATCCTCCCGGCACTGCCTAGATACCGGAATACCAAACGCTTTCAGTTTATATGCCGGAATTCCTCTTTTTATGATCTCCGGATGCAGTTTTTTATGCGGTGTAATATAATAGTCGCAGTCGGTTTCTTCCCAGAACGGGATACAGGTGTAGTCTGTCATCACGGCCACCGTAAGCGGCAAAGCAAACCCATTTCTTCGCATATAAGTAATCGTTTCTGCCGGATAAAGATGTGGCATAACGATCGCATCCACCGGATTTTCCTGAAGATATTCTTCCAGATAGCGTGCCATTCTGGCATTTGCATAATACACCGGAGATTTTTTCATCAGTCGACTTACCACCATTCCAAGTTTATACGCCATGCCAAACATGGCCGGTGCTTTTTTAACAACCTTCACATAACCATCCCCGACCAGTTTTGATACTCCTTTTCCGGCAAGAGACAGATAATCCAGCACTTCTGCACATTCACCATGCTCACGGATTGCTTCTGCGATCGCCTGTGCCGCCGCATTATGTCCGCCGCCTGTATTACAGGATAAGATTAGCACTTTCATTTGATTTCTCCTCCATCAGATGATGCTTATAGATCACAATACACGAAATCAGGACACATCCTAAAAGAATCGCAGGTATGGGAACCAGAGACAGGCAGCCGACACAAAAACAGCCAAAAGTCACAATTGAACGTCTGCGATGTGAACGGATCTTAAAAACCACCGAAAATAAGATATAAAAAAACGCCAGCAAAAGCACCGGTTTCCAGATTGGAAACAACGCCAGCAGTACCCCAAAAGAAACTGCAATTCCCTTTCCACCTTTTCTTCCGTGAAAAATTGAGAAGGCATGTCCAAACACCGGTGCCGCCATCACAAGAGCAAAGATCAGCTCCTCTGTACTATAATTCTGACGATACAGTATCACCGGCAAATATCCCTTGCCCATATCCGCCAGCAATGTCAGAATCCCGCACCAGAATCCGCCAAACACAAATGCATTATACGTTCCCGGATTTTCATCCTCTGCAAGTTTTCTGATATCAACGCCCTTCAACAGCCATGTGATGCGATATCCAAACAACATGCTCCCCAAAAAATATCCAAGAAAAACATATGCCAGTTGCATCCTTCTTTTCCTCCAGCCTCTTTTTCTTATTCGAAAGGCAGTTCAAAAGAAATATCGCTTTCCATATCTTCCGAATATCCCTCTAACTCCTGTTCGTATTTCTGCAGAGCTTCCGTAACTGCCATCCGCTCCTTTTCCTTTCCGTTTACAAGATACAGATCAGCCGCCGCCATAAACAGAATATCATTCTCATCTGTACAAGGCGTATCTTCTGAAATATATTTTCTTACAACGTCCTCCGCCCCTTCCAGATCTTTCAGGGTCATTTTTGCGTACACAAGAGCTGTTGCAGCCATCTCATGCTGATCTTCTGCATACCATTTCTCACAGAATTTCAGTGCTTCTTCCTTTTTATCTTCCGCAGCCAGAGCTGAAGCGATCCGAAACTTCAAATCCCCCGGATATACTTCCTGCCACTGGAACAGATTCAACAGTTCCTCACATCTTTCCATTAATTTTTCATGTTCTTCCCTTGCATCCAGCTCGTCCAGATAATCCTCGATCCAGTCTGCCACACCATACGCAAAATCCGTAGCATCATCCATTTTCAGGATCTCAGCTGCATACTGCGGATCTTTTTCTCTTCCCTGTGCAACAAGTTGTTTGAAGACTTCATAAGCCTCATCCCACTGAGGACAGTTATCCTCCAGCTCACTCATATAACAAATTTCCGTCAATTTATCAAATTTTTTCCATAATTGCTTCATTTTCTTCTCCTGTTCTTTTTCATAGTTTGTTTTTATGTTTTATTCACGTTTCCATTTTCTTCATTTTACACATACAGTATTTTTACGTCAAGAATATTCGCCGTATATTTCTTAACAAATCTATCTCTCATTTTACTTTTATCTCTCATCTTCCTGCAAGGCGATTTTTATCAGCATAAGTATAAAAATAGCACGCATCTCTGCGTACTATACTCCTTTAATCAAATACAGTTATTTTCATAAATTCTATCATATACTTTCTGAGCTTCTCGTCCAAACTCATTGTAATCATAATAATCTGGTGGTGCAAATCCTTTTCTATCAATACAATCCCCAATAGCATCCAATATTTGTCTGACCTTCCCCTGAAGAATCCATTTATCAATATCTGTTATATTATTTTCTAAAAAAATCCTGTCTCTATCACTTAAAATCATTTTCCTCTAATGCTGGCATTTCCTAAATAAAATTGTTTAAATAAACTATATCAATATAAAACAAAAAGTCCCAAATTTTGGGACTTTTGGGCTGCCGCAGACCGGACTTTCTGAGAAAACCCGGAAAGCCGCATAAACACTGTATTCTTGCTGTTTTTCCTCTCCAATTTTTTCAAAAAGGGGCAGAAAAGGGGCGAAATAATTACAAACCTTTAATTGCCTCCCTTTCCGTGGCACTTGTCCAGGAATGTTCGAAGCTGGTCAAGCCTGTGCCGCTGATCGCCCTGGAATAGATCTGCTGCCGTTCTGCTTCCGGAAAGAACGGCTTGAGCTTCTTCGCCCTTGACGGCTTTCTAAGCTCCCTGAGTGCCTTTCTTTCATGCGTCCTTGCCATCTCAACCGAGCATCCCAGCTCCTCGCCTATCTGTTTGAGTGTGCGGCTCTGCCGGTACCGCATCCGGATAGTTTCTGCCTGTTTCTCCGGCAGTGTGTCCACCGTTCCCCACAGTACCGCCCTCAGCTCTTCCTGCTCTACCCTGTCCAGCACGTCCCCCTCAACGTCAGCCGTCCCCGGCAGCAGGTCACCCACCGTGCAGTCGTCCCCCTCTCCCACGCTCATGTCAAGGCTCTGTATCCTGCCCGTGCTGGCACTTCTGGCGAGTTCTATGGTATTGCTCTGTATATCACCAAAATACCGCCGTAGCTGGTCATTTGCTGGCTTACAGCCGTATTCTTTCCGGTGATCGTCCACTATTTTTTCATACTGGTGAGCCTTTGCCCTGGCATGGGATGGCACACGTACCACAGAACTACAGTTCTCCACATATCTCTGCATCTGCTGCCGGATCCAGTAACCGGCATAGGTCATAAAAGCTACGCCCTCCTGCGGTTTATACTCATCTACCGCCCTGCAAAGCCCTATATACCCCTCCTGTTTCAAGTCCTCGATGTCCTCAAATGCCTGGTAATTCTTTGCCACCAGTGCAATAAATCCCCGGTTCTGCTGCCAGAGCCTCAGCATATTGTCTGGAACGTCCACGCCTGCCTGGATTCGTGCCACAAGCTGCTCGTTTGTCACGTTTTCCTCTTCCATGTTCGCCACCTCCGCATATAAAGAAAGCCCCGGAACTTCTGTCCGGAGCTGTTCTACAGTTCTGATCGGCTTATAAACCGGCTGCCTCTCTCATGATCAAGTTGACGATATCGCCATAATCTGCACCAAGATAAGTGTCTGCCGCATCCCCGATCTCATGCCCATATGCTTCGCACAGCTTCACCAGGTCATTTTTTACTTCCGGCAACAGGTGCAGCGTTTTCGGGTATCCGTCTGCCAGCATATCAAACTTATTTCTGATCTGTTTGACCGCTCCTGACCCGTCCACGGCTTTTCCTTCCAGGAAGCTCTTGTTATTCTCCTTTGCGACTGCTGCCAATGCCAGGAGTGCAAGCCTGTTACCCTTGAACTTCTCCGCTACGCTTCCGATCAGCTCCAAAGGCAGTGCTTCCGGACTGTTTGCCAGGAGTCCAACGCACGGCATAAGCTCCGGATCCGCAACGTTAAGCGTCTGATCCAGACTGTTCACGGTGTTTTCAAGGCTTTCAAGCTGAATCCTGATCGTGTCGCACGTTCCGGCGGTCTTTCTGACAAGATTCTCTCTTGCCGTCTGCGTCTGCTTCTCTTTATATTCTTTCGTGTATTCGATCTGTCTCTGTACTGCTGCCAGTGTCTCCGTATACGCTTTATATGCACTTACCAGCTTGCCCAGTCCGCTGAGTACGTCTACAGAAATGTTTGCTACTTCTTTTACAAGCATATCGTTTGCCATAGTCTTTACCTTGTCCTTTCTGATCTGTAATATTGCCCCGGCACGGAAACAAAAAAAGCGTAGGAACAAACCGACTCTGTTTGAGTCCTGTTCATTCCCACGCTTGTTAAGCTTCCGTTTATGGCTCTGTGCCGTATAACCGGGGTACTTCTGCCCCTATTATAACGTACTCTGTGGCTCTGTACAAGCTTTTATTGCCTTGCCTGTGCCATTTTTCCAAGAGCTTCTTGCAGTACCTTAGAACAGCTTATGCCGTTCTGCTCTACGAAAGTGTTAAGCCATGCCGGAATGGTAAGGGTTTTCTTTACGGCATTACTGCCGTATTTTGCTGCGTATGCGTCCATATCCAGAGCAACCAGGCTGACAAACTGCCCCGGTTCGGCTGTTACGTCCTGGATCAACGAAGCATGAGGCACCGGGTTGCCGTCTTCCAGCTCGGTCAGAACCCAGCCACTCGCCGCATCTTCTGCCATGAATAAGGCTTCTGCCATGTCCTCGCCCTCGGTCACGCATCCCGGAAGGTCTGGAAATTCAACCGTATAGCCGCCGCTGCCATCCTCAAAAGGTGTAAATAATGCCGGGTAAACTAATTTCATCTATCATCACTCCTTTTCTTGGGGAGGCTGGGGCTTTATGCCAGCCCCGCCTGTTTCAAGATTGATTTTACTGTTGTCGGGTTCAGGTCTTTCCCTGCGTGTCCTGGGACAGTTACCTTACCCGGTTTCGCTGGGTGCTTATACTGGTGATGTGATCCAACTTGTTTCACTTCATACCAACCATCAGCCCTCAGTATCTTGTCAATTTCTCTGTAACGCATGTGCACCTCCCTTACATTGTCTATTATAGTACGTGTTGCACGTATTGTCAAGGTATTTTATACTTATTATACGTATTATTTTACAAAAAAGAAAGCAGCTTTTCCGGCTGCTCTCCTGTTTATTATTCGCTTTCCTGCGGCATCTTATCCGCTATGCCCTCTATTTCCACATAAGCCTTTTTATAACGTCCCTGCTGCCCTTTTGCGACCTTGCAGGAACGCATGACAGGTGACAGCATACCGACAATCTGCTTCAACTCTTCCGGCTTCTCGTAGCTGATTTTTATTTTTGCACTCATTAGCCTCTCCTTTCCGGTCCTGGGATCTCCCGTCAGAACCTTAGCACTTCCCAACTTTCCAGTGCGTCAAACTGATCTGCTCCCCTGCAAAGGTGTGCCCGTTTCGTTACCCCCTTCTTGCTTCCGATCAGTGGCAAGGGGATAGCGATTTGCGACCCCCATTATATTTTCAACGTTAGCATTTGTTAGCATCCTGCAAGGTGTCACCATTCTGGTGACCCCTTTTGATGGTCTGACATTCCGGACAATCCCGGCAAGTCTCCACCATTTCTGCCAGTCCCTTTCGTTTGCTATCCTGCTGCCGTCCGTCTGCCTCTGGTAACGGTTTCAGGAAGGGCAGCAGCTCTATTCGTGGTTTTGGAACGTTGCAACGCTGAGTCGGTGTTTTCCCTGGTCAGCATCCGGGATCCGCAACGCCTGCCCTTTTCGTTTCGCTGGATCATACAGATCTGCTTTGCCATATCTACAGAAATGAAGTGTTCTATGATTCTTCCACCGTTTTCTAAATTTTTAGAAACCGTCATGTAGTCCTCATTTTCAGTAAAACCATATGTTGACATATTTTTAAACCAATCAGCATATTTACTTTTAATTTCCAGACCTGCGTGTAGATCTCTTGCTGATACTGTCGGCTGCTCTGTCCGATATCTACGCCATTCTGTTTCAGAATCTTTGCCAGTTCCCCGATCAGGATACAGGTATTTGACACGCTGACGGCATCCGCAAATACTTCTTTTGGTTTCATACGCTGTACATCTGTCAGCAGACCTGCATTACTTGCTTTCAGTTTCTCAATCTGCTGATCTGCCATTTTCAAAGCACGGGCAAAAATCTGTTCCGGTGTGTTCCATGCTTTTTCCAGGTCAAGGAAATACTGGCGGTACTGTCTGCCCTTTTCGTTTCGCTCCGGAACGTTGCGAACGCTCGTTATTGTTTCCGAACGCTCGCATACAACCGTGATCCTTTTCACTCTTGTTCTTGTCTTTCCTCGACTTCCTTTCGACTTCAACAGCTCCGGTGCGTCCTGATCGTCTCGCCAAAGGTTCTCAGGAAGGCTCCTTTACTCTGTCTGTTCCTGCGTGTTACCGTGTTCACTAATTGCCAGAGACTCCACTATTTTTATGATATTGTAATATTGCCCCCCCCATTTCTCTGACGCTAAGGAGTGCATCTCGTGCGTAATCAGCAATAATGTTGCTGCTGATCCGGTTACGGTTGTATTCATGCTTTTTCATGTAATCTTCTTTTGTCTCTGCCATTCTCTCGCTTAAGTCACTCGCCATCAGTTCCCCGTTCTCTGTTGCAATTTCTGCCGCTGAAAGTGAATCCTCAAACGCTCTTGCCAGCTTCAGAAGCTCTTGTAATTTTTCCGTGTCTACGATCTTCTTGCCTTTCATCATCTTTTTTGTCCTTGCCCTTTCCGCCGCCCTGTGCTATTCTGGCAGCAGGACGGCTATTCTGTGTTTACTATTCCTTGTCCAACAGAACGTCCCCAGCGATGCAGAACGCTCCACTGCTGCCGATACAGCTTGTAAGGTGGCTGAGGTGTCCGCTAATGCCTTCGAGAGCGTCTGCAATTCGCTCAAGCTGTTCAATCTCCATTGCTCTCTCTGCCTGTTCCAGGCTGATCGTGCACCCTCCTGCTGTGTCCGCACCTTCTCTGATAATTTCCAGCGTTCTCACGCTTCCCTCTCGCTTCATCATGCTTTCTTCACTCCTTTTTCTAACTCTACGGTTCTGTAAGTAGCTTCCTTGATCCACAACACATTCACAAGTTTATATATCTTTTCCCAGTCCTCCGGGTCTTTAATATGCTGCAACATGATCAGTGTGTCGTCTTTGTACTGTTCCGGTTTCTGCTTCGGCAGCAGTCCGCCAGAAAATGCGACCTGATACAGGCAGCTAACACCTCTGCCGCTCGCCTCGCTCATTGCCTTAAAAATTTCTGCTACCATCTCCGTTGTTGAAAATGGTTCTTTTACGTTCTCCATATTGCCTCCTTGTGCTTATTCAAATACTTCGTCTGTCAATGTTTTAACCGTTGTATAAATCTTCTTCCATGCTTCCTGGTCTTCCAAATGCATCAGCAGGGTAAGCGTACGGTCTCTGTATGGCTCTGGTTCTGGTTGCTGGTCTGCAAACATCCCAGCAAATGCCACCAGGTACAAGCGTCTGACCTGATCCCAGCTTGCTTTGCTCATTGCTCTGAAAAGTTTTACTGCCATGTATGGTGATGGCATCGGTGACGGTGTTTCTCTGTTCTCCATGTTATCCTCCTTGTGCCGGTATCCTGTCCGGTTCTCTTTGTTCGTTCTTTGTTCGTTTCCGTGTTCTGTTTCTGTTTTTCTCCATTTTGGGAACTTTTTGCAAATTTTGGTGGGGCGTCGGTCATTGAAAACGCCACAAGAATTTTGTTTCAAGGCTGGGGGATCTTCTACCCTGTCCTTTGCTTCTGTGTGGCACACAGTACCCTAAAGCACTGCTGCACCCCTCCCCCTCTTTGTGATCCGGTCATGTCCCCTGCTGCTGCAAGATCATCTGCAAGAAACTCTGCTGTTCTGCTGCTGCCTTTTTCTTTCTCAAATTCTCCTCCGGCATCTGTAAAACAATGCTGGTCTTTATGATCCGGTCACGTGTCCTTGCGTCCACATTCAATGCGTTTGCATCCATGTTCGAGGTGTAAATAGTTATCTTGCCATGTTCCATCCGTTTGTTGACCAGGTTAAACAATTCTTGCTCCTGCCATTTGCCGCCAGCCTGTGCCCCGATATCATCCAGCACGAGCACATCACATTCTTTGTAAACCTTCGAACGTTCTTCCTCGCCTCTTGCCCTCTTGATCGACTCGCCCACCGTGTCAATATAAGCCGGTGCGGTGATAAAACGCATTTGCAAATCATATTTAACCATCAAGGAACGGGCAAGGCAGCAGGATAAAAACGTTTTACCGCTTCCCGGTGTATTGCTCCAAAGGTACAGCCCTTTGCCCCATGCCTGCCATTTTTCAAAGTTCTCAATGAAATTTTTAAACACTTTTCTGGTCTGCTCCATGCTGGTCTTGTATGTATCAAAACGAAACTTCGAAACATCGGCGTTGCAATATTCCGGCGGCACTCCGGTTTTATCACTCATGCGTCTGCTCCCCTTACACTTCGGGCATACTCTTGTAAACTCAATCGGCTCTGTATATCCCTCTACCTTTTCCGTGAACATTTCCCAGCCTGTGCCCTGGCATACCGGACATTTACCAGAGTCTAACTGACGTGCTTTCGCCTCTGTCTTCTTCATCCTGCTTTGTTCCCTCCTGTGCTTTTCTTACCCATGTTCTAACTGCTGCCTGCCAGCTCTTCATCTTGTTTTTCCCGATCATCCACCCCTTGCTTTCGTAGAAGTCAACAAAACGTTGTGCATCCAGTTTGTAATTGTTTTCCTCACAATACTGCTTTACCTCTTCCACCGTAGGCGGTACAAATCGGGTTGTTTTTTTCTTTTTGGTGTGTGTCTGTGTGTCATCAAGCTCTGCTTGTGCACACACACCTATATATCTATTCTCTATACTCTTATCTCTATACTCTATTCTCTGGTGGAGATTTGTCTGGTCATTTGTCGGATTTTTGTCTGGACATTTGTCTTTTTCTATCCTTGCTCTGTATGCCCTCTTTCTATCCGCTTCGTTGCTGCTCTCTCCGACAAAGTTCTGAATGTCCATCATGTAAATAGCTCCTGAGTCAAGAACTTCGATCAAGCCAAGATCCTGAAAGACATTTAAAGCCTTTTCCACGGTTCCTACCTGGTGCCGTGTCACACTTGCCAGCATTTGAGAATTATACGGAATTGCACCGTTCAACATCAGTCTGCCATCATCCTTTAAACTTCTAAGATAGAGCTTCAAGAGTATATTGCTATATAAATACCCGTCTCTCATGTTTTCCAGCAAGATCATACTATCAGACTCGAAAAAATCTTCTTTTAATTTCAAGTAATAATATTTTTTATTGTCCATTGTGTTTCCTTTCTGCCCTACTGCTGCCGTGATCCGCTCAATTTTCGCTCGGATTTCCTGAGCCGTCATAAGTTTCACCGCCGTAAAAGCCTAAACTTCTTGCTACCTTCTGCGGACTGTATACTGGTACGTGCTTGCGTGCGTTCTTGTCCTGGAGCATTTTTCTAAACTGCCAGTAGTCCGTGAACGCCAGGAAATTGACACGCTTCAATGCTCCATCACCCAGCACGGTGTAATCTCCGTATCTGCCTCGCTCCTGTTCCAACTCTTTAACGATCATTCTGGCTGTTCGGTCTGAAATCTGGTAATGCTCGCAGATACCCTTAATGGATGCTACCGGGTTGCCGTATGTGACTTTTAAAATTGTCATGTGCTTGTTCTCCTTTCTGTTATGCCTCTGTGAGGCTTTATTTTGCCATGTGAGGTGTTTTATTTGCGTCTGTGGTAACTTTATCGTCTAAAGGTCTGTGCCCCATTCTAAGTGGAAATAAAGGGCAATTTTCGCAAGTACAAAGTCGCACTTCCTGTTTTGACCCACAGCAGCAGTCAATGCATTTCTTTCTAATCGCCTTCATCGGTGTTAATTTTGCCATGTTGTCACCTTCTAAAATGCTCTGTAATCAAAAAAACTCCTATGCTACGTGCGGATTTCTGGAACTTCTGCGGTTCGCCCATACAAGAAGCTTACAGGCTACCCAAAGCCACAAAAACGCCGCTATAACGATCATGTCTGCTTCTTTCAGTACGGTATACTTTGCCATCCAGAGGAACGCACCTGCTGCCACTGCTGCCGATGCGATCCCCACAAGTGCCTCAATCAGTAATGCTCTTGCTTTCATGCTTTCACTCTCCTTTCTCTCGCTCTGTGTGCTGCTTCTTTTGCCTCTGACAGCTCTTTTAATTCCTGGTCGATGCTTTTAAGCTCTGTTTCATATTCCGGCAACCAGGACGCACCAGAGTGTAACAGAATGTCCATTCTACGCTTGCACAGTTGCGTGTATCTCAATACCTGCTGATCTGTCATGCTTCTGCTCCTTTCCGGTCTTAGACCTCACCCACGCACCGCCACAGTGCTTAATCTTCGATAATGTCAGTTACATCGACTTTCAATGCTTTTGCGATCTTGCCAATCGTTGAAGGTCTTACGCTTTTGCCACAGATAGCATTGTTCAGCGTTGGTCGTGGCATCTCTGCCGCTTTCTGTAAATCCTCTGTGTCCATGCAAGCTCTTGCCATTGCAAGCATGAGTTTTTTTCTGTTTGCTTTCATCTTTTCACCTCACTTTCGCTTTAGTTGATAACTACACTATAATATATTTTAAAATCCATGTCAATATATTTTAGTTAATTGTAACATCTTTTAGTTGTTTTAGATATTTTTCGATTGATAGAATTATAAAATAATGTTATAATATCTCATATAATAACTAAGGAAGTGATGTAATGAATGATTCAAAAATGCAAATATTCGCAACAAGATTAAAAGAGCTCCGCACTGATAATGGTATGACTCAAAAAGAATTTGCACAGAAAATAGGTGTTACACCTGCCGCTTTGTCTGCATATGAAAACAATCAAAAAAACCCTTCCGTTGCTGTCATTCAACGAATAGGGGAAAATTTCGACGTTTCTTTAACCTGGTTGTGTGGAGTCACAGAACGAAAATCTGTCAACAAGGTTTTTTCTACCTATACAGATATAATAGATATGTTTTTTGATATTATGGGAATTGGTAAGTTGCATATATACCCAGAAACCCAGCAAGTAATAGACGTAGACAATAATTCCGTTGAAATGTGGGGCGTTATGTTCTCCGATCCACATTTAAATAATTTTTTGAAAGACTGGCATCGCATGAGAAATTTAGTTATTTCAGGTACTATAGACCGGGAACTTTATCAAATATGGATTGAACGGGAAATAAAAAAATATGATTTCCCTATTATTCCACAAGATTTTGAGGGAACGACTATGGAACACGCCGCCCTACCCGATCGGGACGAACCGGAAGCCCTGAACGCCGCCAATGACCGAGGGGCAACACCGGAAGAAAAGAAAAACGCTGATGATATTATGCACAATCCGGATGGATGGGAATAGCTGAGTACCTAAATCGAGTATGCAGGTCTTCTTAAAAGCAAGGAACCCTGATCAGACTCAACGGCAAAATGTCGCTGAGGTACCAAAACGGTACTTGAGACTGCTGCACTGAACGCAAAACTGCGTTGAGCTGATGGGACTGGATAACGAAACGTTATTGAGTCAAACCATCTATTTTGGATGATATGACGGGATAAAGCACCCCCATCACCTGCAGATCAGTTCCCCGATCAGGCTGACATAACAAAACGTTCTGCCAGGTATTCGTCATTAGTGAAGAAAACCGCTCCCCAGATTTGCGGAGCAAGCTATACGTGCGTATCGTGTCAACAAATCTATGGAGTCGTGAAACGCTACCCCATGCAGTAACAAACCGTTACCCCATACCGTACAGAATCACAGACGCTGAACGATTCGTTCACCGTTTCGCCGGCGAAAAAGGCAACAAAAAAGCCCCAGCCCTTCGGGTACAGGGTCGAAGCTTCTTTGATCGTTTGGGTTATGCACTATTACCAGAATAGTTTACTATAATTTCAAACTTACGTCAACTAATTGTTGGTGTATGAACCTTTTTCCCTATGGATCGGACCGGCAGCAGTTGAAAAACGCTGGAAAATGTCTTAAACTTCACTCACGCACCGCCACGCAAAGAGGAAGGAAGATGTTTTTATGTGGGTAGAGAAAACCAAAACAGGAAAGTACAAGTACACGGAGCGTTACACTGACTACATGACCGGGAAAATACGGCGTGTAAGCGTGACCATGGAAAAGAACAACCCCAGCACAAAGAAGCTCGCACAGCAGGCACTGCTGCGAATCATTGAAGAAAGACAGAACGAACAACCGGAAGAAGTGCAGCCGCTCACCCTCTGGCAGCTTGTGGAACACTACAGAGCCTACCAAAAGCAAAGTGTTAAGGAATCCACTTACCGCCGGAACTTCTACCAGTGCAAGGCTTTACTGGGAATCTTAGGGGCTGACGTCCTCGTTGAGAACCTGACAGCGAATTATATCAAAGAACGGTTCTTGCAGACAGGGGAGGCTTTCAGCACACTGAATGAACGCAGAATAAGGCTCATTGCCCTGCTTAACTGGGGATATGAAAACGATTATATTACAGACGTTGCCTATCTCCGCAAGTTCAAACCGTTCAAGGATGCCACACACCGGGAAAAGATCCAGGATAAATACTTGGAATCTAAAGAGCTTACAACGCTGATCCGGGGTATTGAGATTAAAAAATGGCAGCAGCTTACCCGGTTTCTCGTCCTGTCCGGTCTCCGGATCGGTGAGGCTCTGGCTCTGACTGCTGCCGACCTGGATATGTATAACAAAGTCATTCACGTAAATAAGACTTATGATGCAAATAACAGGAGCGTGGGGACTCCAAAGACATTGTGCTCTATCCGGGATGTATATATACAGCCGGAGCTTGAGCCGATCTGCAGGGACCTGCTTTTAACTGCCAAGCTTGAAAGCATGGCGTATGGTGTCCGTACTCCGCTCTTGTTCTTTAACCGGAACGGCAACCATATAAACCCATTCAGTTACAATAAGTATCTGCGTGAACGATCTGAGAAGCTTATAGGGCGGCGGATCACTGCACACACACTCAGGCACACGCACGCATCTATGCTGCTTGCTTCCGGTGTGAACATTGAGACCATAGCACGGCGGCTCGGACATGAGAACAGCAAAGTGACCAGGGAAATTTATTTGCACGTGACAGAGAAACTGACAGAGCGTGATAACGACCAGATCAGACAGGCAAAAATCATCTGATTTTGAAGGGGCAGAAAAGGGGCAGGATTTTGCCGTTCTGTTCCGGCATAGAAAAATAAAAAACGGCTGAAAACCTTAATTTTACAGTGTTTTTCAGTCGTTTTCCTATATATGCATATTGCAAAAAATGCCGCAGACCGGAATCGAACCGGTACGGGTATCACTACCCACGGGATTTTAAGTCCCGGGCGTCTGCCAGTTCC